>Ga0209829_10002339_pt1 | contig 14439 bp, 12 predicted proteins | sample C_140205_EF_Meta_FD_187311 | JGI IMG/M metagenome (GOLD analysis project Ga0209829, IMG submission 187311) | Freshwater microbial communities from Lake Croche, Canada to study carbon cycling - C_140205_EF_MetaG (SPAdes) (version 2) | ecosystem: Environmental > Aquatic > Freshwater > Lake...
TTCGAGCACGTGGAGGCCGGCTTTCGATTGGAAAAACGAGATGATGCTATCCGCCACTGCGGGTCCGACGTCTCCGGTGATTGCATAGGGGATGAGAAGCTCGTTCCGCTTCTTCGAATCGGCCCGGGTGTCCTTGAGTATTTCTATTAGAATGGGTGACTGGGAAAGATCTCCAAGCGTGTCATGCAGCCGTGAAAGCTCCTTCGCCGCCGACTCGCCAACCTGGCGGATGCCCATGGCGTAAAGCCAGCGGGCGAGGGGCTTCGAGCGTGCCTGTTGCAGCGCCTCGATGACCTTTGCGGCGTTCTTTTCTCCGAAGCGTCGTGGTTCCTCATCGGTGCCGAGATTCAAGCATCCCAATGTGGCCTCGGTCAGCTCGAACAGATCGAGCGGGGTGTGGCAGAGGCCTCTTGAGACCAGCGCCTCCGCCACGGTCTCACCGATGCCCTCGATGTCGAGGGCCTTGCGGGAGGCGAACTGCTTGATCTTGGACACCGCTTGTGCGGGGCATTCGAAATTGGTGCAGCGCCAGGCGACGAAGCCGTCCTCCTTTGAGATTGGACCGTGGCATGATGGGCACTGGCCGCCGACATGATCGAAGAGCGAAAACGGCTTGGAATCTGCGGCACGTTTTTCGAGCACGACTTTCACGACGGCCGGAATGATCTCACCCGCCTTCTCGATGATGACCGTGTCGCCGAGTCGGATGTCCTTGCGCTGGATCTCCTCCTCGTTGTGAAGCGTGGCACGGGAAACGGTGGTGCCGGAGACCAGCACCGGATCGAGCTCCGCTACCGGAGTCAGCACGCCGGTGCGGCCGACTTGTACGGTCACCGCGCGCAGGCGGGTTTCTTTCTGCTCGGGCAGGAACTTGTAGGCGGCGGCCCAACGTGGAGCGCGTGAGGTGTAGCCGAGTTGCTCGCGCTCGCGGCGATCGATTACCTTGACCACCGCGCCGTCGGTGCCGTAGCCGAGCTTGTGGCGGTCGTGGTTGATCCTTGCGACTGACTCTAACAACCCATTGAGTGTCGAGACGGTGAAGATCGGTTGGTTTCGCGGAATGCCAAGTGAATCCAGCAGCGCGTGAAAGTCGTGTTCGCTCGGCAGTTCCGGTCCCTCATAGGCTCCAAGTCCGTGCGCGAGAAACGCCAAGGGCCGCTGCGCGACGATCTTCGGATCGAGCTGCTTCAAAGTCCCGGCGGTCGCGTTCCGAGGATTCGCAAACGTCGCCAGTCCCAGTTCATCACGCTCCGCATTCATCGCCGCAAAGGCCTCGTTCGGCATGAAGATCTCGCCGCGGACTTCGAGAAGCTTGGGGCAGTTGACCCGCAGCTCCAGCGGGATGCTCCGGATCGTGCGGACGTTGTTCGTCACGTCGTCGCCGGTGGTGCCGTCGCCGCGGGTGGCGGCATAGTCGAGCTGGCCGTTCCGATAAACGAGGGATACCGCCACGCCGTCGATCTTCGGCTCGACGGTCACCGTGACCTCCTCGCGGGCGAGATTCTTTTGAAGGCGTTTGTAGAACTCGATCAGCTCTGATTCCGGCACCTCGGCGTCCTTGATCTCGAAGACGTCGTCGATGCTGAGCATCGGCACCAGGTGGGTGACTTGCTGAAAGCCGTCGATTGGCGCGCCGCCGACGCGTTTGGTGGGTGAATTGGGATCTGCGAGCTCCGGATGTTTGGCTTCCAGTTCTTCAAGCTCGCGATAGAGCCGATCGTAGTCCGCGTCCGAGATCTCCGGCGTGGCGTCGGTGTAGTAAAGCCGGTTGTGCCGGGCGAGCTCGTCGCGAAGCTGGCGGCTGCGGGTGATCGGGGTGGAGAATAGATCGTCCATGAACTGCGAAGATGATGACCCAAGGGAGCGCCAATGGACACGGATTTTTCCCTCCAATCAGCCTTTCGGCTTGAAAAACCTTCTTGCGATCCAGGCTCCGCAGATTCCGCCTGAAACATCCGCCGACCAGTCCGTGGGATCATTACCCGAACGTCCGGGGACGAAGCTTTGGTGAAATTCGTCGGTCGCGCCGATCATCGCGATGCCAGCCATTGTCAGCAGCAGAGGCTTGGCGACGGCACCAGGAGGTCGCTGCAAGGCCGCGCCCAGAATGATTGCACCGCCAAAGTAGTAACCGAAGTGGTAAACCTTGTCGATGAACTGGATGTCCTCGCCCAGCGGCAGATCGCGTTGACCCGAGGACAACCACCAGAGCGTTCCGAACCAGACGGCGAACGCGGCAAGCCACGGTGCGGGGTGGCGCGGCAGCTGGGCCCGCCGCTTATTGCTTGCGCATTTCATCCTCTAGACGCTCGGCCAGCCACTGCTTCATCATCGACTGGTAGTTGAGGAAGCGGGAGCGGGCGATGCGCTTGATGCGGGAGAGCATCCGTGGATCAAAGCGCAGGGTGATGGTGGTGGATTCCTTGGTGTCGGCTTCCAACACGGACGCGGACATCAGTCGGGCTTCGAGCTCGTGCTCCTCCCAGTAATGGGCCTCGGCTTGTTCGTCGGTGAATTCCGGAATCTCGGACCAGCGGGTGATTGGTTTCATCGGGCGGGAAAGGTTCAGCGGAGTTCGGCGTACTTGCGGTCGTAAAAGCGCTGCTCGCCTTCAGACATGTCGCGGGCGGAGATCACGCGGATCGACTTGCCGTCAGTTCGGAAGCAGAGGAACAGGTAGTGGTCACTCACCGTACGGCCTAGCGCATAGAAGCGGCCCTCGCCATCGGCGCGGTCCACATCCGGCAGAAAACGGACGGCAAACGGGTCTTCGAGCGCTTCCTCGATCTCCTTGGGTTTGATGGCGCGGAGGTCGAAGTGGACGTCGATGATGTCGAGTTCCATAGGTAGTTCGGATAGAGGTCTGGCGCCAGCAAAGCGGATGCCGGGTCAGTGGGAAAGCGGCAATCCGCGAAATCCGTGATCCGTGGTGGGTCCCTTCGGACCATTACTTGATGGTGTGCAGGCAGCGCGGCTGGCCTTGATTCACATTCCAAATGCTACCGGCGTCATGCATCGGCGGCTCTGGAAGGGTTTTTCCAATAATCCAGTTTTGTCCGTTGCGGCTTCCAGGTCCCGTAATGATCGCGAAGGTCGGGATCAGGCCACCGTTGTCTTTCTGATCCTTTTGCTGCTCCAGGGCTTCCTTGATCAAGGCCTCCGCCTTCGGCGAAAGCGGGCCGAACAAGCCCTTGCCTGCCAGGGCCGAGGTGCCGAGCAGCCGGGCGAGGTCGATGATGACCGGAGCCGGCACCGTCTTGCCGTCAGGGTGCATGATGATCATCTGACCGGCCGGCACCGACACCGGGTTCTTGTGGCCGTTGATGAAGAGCTTCTGGGTGCCTTCCAGGGTGATTAGCTTGATCCATTTTCCGGCGCTGTATTCGAACATGACCGTGGTGCCGGTGATCGCGGCGGTCACGGTGGCGGTGCGAATCGTGGCTCCGCCGTTGGTCTTCGGCACTTGCAGCAGGATCGAGCCTTGGGAAAGCTCCATGTCGCGACCGCCGGAGCGGAAGCTGAACACCGAGTTCTGGCCGAGGCGGGTGACGGTGTTGTCGGTGAACGTCAGCTCAGCCCGCGCGCGCCGGCCGGTCTGGACGGAAGTCGAACCGCTGACCGAATCGCCGACCGCCGCCGCCCGAGCGGACGAACCCTCGGGGAAGAGCTGCACGTCGTTGACGGCCTGGGTGATTTTGGCGGACTTCAGCGGATCGCCATGGGCGCCTGCCAGAAGGAGAAGGGATAGAAGGGCGGTGGTGGAGACCGTTTTCATCGGAGGATCAGGTTGGGGGATTAGAATTCAAAGACGGCACCCACGCCAAGGCCAACTGTCCAGACCTGGGAATCATTGGCACCGAGCGGAGTGTTGGAGTCGTTGTCGCTGAAGAAGACCGAGGTGGAGATACGGGCGTTCTTGCACGGCAACCAGGTGAGTTCGACGCCCACGACCTGATTGAAGTCGCGGCGATCCTCGCGGAACGCTCCGGCTCCGACTGAGGAATTGAAGTCCCAGATCGAGCCGCGCCAGGAGGCGGTGGCGCTGAGTGAGTCGGCGATGAAATAGGTGTAGCTCAAATCCAGGGTGTATTCGTTGCGCTGCAGGTTCTCGCGATCCGCATCGAAGTCGAACGCGCTACTCACCCCGGCGGACAAGTGATGGTGCGGGGTGTTGACAAGCACCTTTTGCGCTCCAAAACGGATGCGATTGGCACTGTAGTCACTGTCGCCGAAGCTGCCGGTCGACAGCATCTGAAACTCGAGGCGGCCATAGACAAGCAGGTCATCCAGCGACGGGAGCATCTTCAGCACGCCGGCGTGGGCGGCGAAGTACTCGAAATCGGTGGCATCGCCTTGATCAAATCGGAACCACTGCTCTTCCACGCCGACATCGGCAAACCAGCCAGCAGCGATTTTCGGCTGCCATGAAAGGGCCACCCGCCCGGCCCACAGCCAGGACTTTTCATCCGTTGCCCGCGTGGGGGAAGGGGCGTTGTCGGTCCAGTAGAAGTCGCTGGAAACCTCGACGTGCACCGGCGGCAGGCCCTTGTATTCGCCCAAGATCTGTTGAACTCCGAGATCTGAATCCGCCGGAGAAAAGGGGGCGAAATCATGTCCTGAATCAACTGTATCGGCCTCCAGTTGCGCGGGATCGTAATCCGGGCGCGAGCTGCCGAGGAAGCGCTCCATCGCGCTCGGGACATCCGCCAGAACAAGTGAAGGGGAAAGAAGGAGGGGGAGTAAAACGGGTATTCTCATCGGTAAGTTTTCCTGTTAGTTCGGTCGAAGATTACAGACAGTAATTTGTCATGACAAGCTTCCTTGCGATTTTCAGAAAACCTGCTCTGCGAAAGGCAGCAGTGGCGTTTTTCGGGGGAGGGGCGGTGCTGCTTTTGACCTCCATTCCGTCGGTTCGGTTGCTTGTGCGGAAGGCGGACCGTGCTGTTTCCGATGCGATTATCAGAACCACCAGCAATACCCGCGAACACCCGGAGTTGGTCCTGCTCGGCATTGACGATGCCAGCCAGTCGGGCAGCGACCTCGATCCAGCCGTGATTGCGGCCGATCCGCTGTTGCAGCAAATGACCAAGCGCTTCCCCTGGGATCGCCACGTCTGGGCAGCCGCCATTGACCGGCTTTCCGATGCCGGTGCCCGCTTGATCGCGATCGACCTGGTGCTTTCCGAGGAGAGCACCCCGGAGGCGGATCAGGCCCTGTCGGAGGCCATCGCTAGGCATCGCGACAAGGTGGTGCTCGCATCCGCCTTCTCGCCTGCAGCGGCAAATGAGGTCGGTCAGGACAAGTTTACCCTCACCGAACCGCTGGCGGACTTTTTCGGTCCCGGTCCGGTCGACACGCGTTGTGGCTTCGTCAATTTCAGTGAAGATGACGATGGCCTGATCCGCTTCGTCCGCTATCAGACCACCAAGAACCAGATGAACGGCGCTCAGGTGCATCCGGACGAGGAGGTCATCCGCTCCTTCGCCGGAGAAATCCTTGCCGCTCTGGGGAAGCCGATGCCTGCGGGAGATTTCCAGATGCGCATGGCACTCGGGGCAGGTGACAGCGCGGCGGAAGTCTATGCGCCGAAAAGCATCCGCTCGATTTTCGTGCCGGACGATTGGAAGCGGAACTTCGACGAAGGCCGGTTTTTCAAGAACAAGATCGTCCTCATCGGCCCCACGGCTCCCAGGTTTCAGGACAACCATGCCACGATCGGTGGAGCGATTACGGGACCTCAACTTCACTTGCAAGCGCTGACCTGCGGGCTGGATGATGCCTTTGTCTCCCACTCGGATGGATCTGGGCTGCTGGCGATGGGATTCTGCTTGGCTGCCTCGCTGCTGGCCGCTGCTTGGTGCTTTCTGGTGAAACGTCCGTCCTGGTCCGCTTTGGGTGCTGCCGCCTTGCTCGTCGGCTTGTTTGTGACGGCGGGAATCATCGGAGCGTGGATTCGATGGGTGCCTCCGGTGATTCTGGCGGGGCTTGGATTTTTCGTTGCCTGGATCGCTTCACAGAGCTTTGAACTCATCACCGAGCGACTCGAACGCGGCCGGCTCAACCGTGAGTTCCGACGTTTCGTCTCGCGCGATGTCGCCGACTTCCTCGTTCGGAATCCGGAGACCTACAAGAGCGTCGCCAGCGGTCGTCGCCGTCGGGTGGTTGTTCTTTTCTCCGATGTCCGCGGTTTCACCAGCCGATCCGAGCACACCGAACCGGCCGAACTGGTGCGCCAGCTCAACGAGTATCTGACCCGCATGGTCAGCATCGTCTTCCAGCATCAGGGGACCCTCGACAAGTTCATCGGCGATGCCGTCATGGCCCACTGGGGTGCGCTGGAGGATGGCAGCGAAAGCGATCACGCCCGTCAGGCCGTCGGGGCCGCACTCGACATGATCACCGGCCTCGCCGAGCTGAATGCGAAATGGGCGGCCGAGGGACGTGACCCCTTCGAAATCGGCATCGGGCTCCACCTCGGCGACGTCCTTGCCGGCGAGATCGGATCGGTTGACAAGATCGAGTTCGGAGTCATCGGCGACGCGGTGAATCTGGCCTCGCGCATCGAGGGCCTCACGAAGTACTTCGGCGTCCAGCTTCTCGTGTCAGATGCCGTCGCCCACCAGGTCGAGCAGCAGGCCGGACTGAGAAATGTCGGCCGTGTTCGGGTCAAGGGTCGCGTCGAGCCCGTCGACCTCCATGCGCCTTCGCGAGGGGAGTCCCTTGATCAACAATTCCACGCTGCCCAGCTTCTTTTCATGGCGGGAGATTTCCCGGCGGCGGCGGCAGCCTTCAAGGCTTATCACCAACTCGACCCCGAAGACGGTGCGGCCAAGCGACTCTGGAAATGGTCCGGTGAGTATGCCGCCTCCCCACCACCAGACTGGGACGGCACCGTCATCATGGACAGCAAGTGAGGAGGCAAAGCAGGAGGGGAAAAATGGATAGACAGAATGATCAGGATCTTCCCGATCCTGCCTGTCCTGAACATCGATGTTGAACCCCTTCCTCTGCGGGTTCCTTGTTGCTCAAACCAGCGCGTAAACCATCGCCACCGCATAAGCGATCTTGCACAGCACGTGCAGCATCTGATCGGTGTGGAATCCGGTCCAGCCCTCGCATTTCACTAAGTCGATGAGCCAGTGTAGGACCAGCTCCACCAAGGCCAGCGCGAACGAGGACGTGATCAACCACACCACCCCGGCATGCACCAGCGAGTGCGCCGTCAGCGCATGGATCCACAAGCCCTTCGGAGCCCTCTGCTCTCCGAACAAGGCCCCCGAATCCGAATGCCGGTCCTTCGCCTTCGCGAGGAACGCGCCTTGCAGCGGATAGTCCGCCAGCGCGTGGCCGATCAGTAGTGCGAACAAAATTTTCGCACCAGCTGCCCAGTCCTGGCTGATGGGGTTGCCTGAGATAAGCTCCGCGATCATCATGCGTCAGATCAGTGCCACAATTCGTGGAAATCCGCCTCCATCTCTTTTGAGGCGATGCGGCTGATCATCGTCCGCAGACGGCGGCTCATGAGGGTGAGGATGCCCGCCATCAGGCGGCCTCCCGCTTCCGGGTAGGCGCTTACATAGGCGTCGAGATCCGCCCGGGTGGCCTTCCAGATCTGCGTGAAATCCTGAGCGGTCACCGAGGCGCTCGCGACTCCCGGGTCGAAGAGGTTCACCTCGCCGAAAGCCTCTCCGGGCTCGATGCGTCCGATCAGCACCCGGCGGTTCGCGGTGTCCGTGTGGACGTGGAGTACTCCTGAGATCACGTAAAACAGGGCGTCCTGCTCGTGGCCTTCGATGATGATCGTTTGCCCGGACTGCCCTGGCAGGAATTCGCCGTAGTTGCTCAGTAAGGCCCGATCTTCATCGGCCAGGCCAGATACAATTCCCTTTGCGGGCAATTCAATACGGGAAAAATCAGAATTCATAGGGGAATGATTCCACGGAGTCTGACAACGTGAAGGCCGGAGGGAAAGGGAAAATGTGGGCAGGGAAGGCTGGCGTGACGATTGTCCGAAACGGTCCGGCGTGTAACCGAAGTCCAGCGGAACCGGGCGGCCGCAAATTCCTGATCGCCTGTCGGGAAATCCTTCGAGTCCCGTCAAACTGGCTGAAAATGGCGATTGAGGGCATGCCTCGTGGGCAAGATGCCCACGCTCCTTGGGTTCTCAATCCGCCAACTCGCGGACCCAGACATTGCGGTAACGGACCGGGTTGCCATGGTCCTGGAAGGCAAGCGGCAGCTTGTCGGCATGTGACTTGTATTCGGATGCGCAGTCCGGGCCCATCCATCCGGTGCCTCCGCTGAGAACCGTGTGATCCTGGGTGAGCACGCCATTGTGCAGCACCGTGAAGGTCGCCCGGCGGGTGACTTTACCTGCCTCGTCGAAGAGCGGGCGATGGAAGATGATGTCATAGCTCTGCCACTCGCCGGGCTTGCGGCAGACGTTGACCAGTGGCTTTTTCCGGCCGTAAAGAGCACTCGCCTGACCGTCGGGGTAGGTCTGGTTCTCAAAGCTGTCGAGCACCTGGACTTCGTAGGTGTTCATCAGGAACACGCCGCTGTTGCCTCGCCCCTGGCCTTCGCCTTCTGGCTTGGAAGGCGACGCCCACTCGACGTGGAGTTGGCAGGAACCGAAGCTTTGCTTGGTCTGGATGTAGCCGGCGCTTCTAACCGACTCGAGGGCGCCGTCGACCACATTCCATCGGCTTGTACCACCTTTGGTATCGGTCCAGTTGTCCGTCAGGGCCTTGGCACTGCCATCGAAGAGGACGATCGCATCGGAGGGCGGGGCCACGAACGCAGCAGGCGAGCCCGGGGTGACGACTGGAGGAGCGGGCTGCTTGGTCAGATCGGTTTCGTGGACCTTGATGCCGTCGATATACATGTAGGTCGCGTCATTTCCATTGGCGTCCTTCTTGGTCTCGGTGGTGACCACCGGCTTACTGAAGTCTTCATGGCCGAGGCTGATCAGGGGGGCGGCGGCGATCGTCAGGACCGACGCTGCCACTGAGGTGCGGAACAATGAACGGATCGGGAATCGTGAGTCGGGCGTTTTCATGGTCGTGCACGACGATTACCGCAAACGGCCCGGACGTCAACAAGTCCGCTGGCCCGGCACGAGCAACCGGGAACCATGGCTGCCAGTAAGCCGGACTTTGGGCGGATCGTTGGCGGGAAAGCGCCAATAGGCCTCATTGGAATGGACCCCATCCGCCGGCGAAACGCGTGAGGATGCCATCAAGAGAAGCCTCGATCTCCAGGATTATGCCGATGCCAAAAAGGACCTTGAGACGCAGCAAGAGATTTTGAAGGCGCTGACGATCAGCCGAATGAACGCTGAGGTGAGATATAAAACACCCTCTGAAAGCTTGGTGATCCATGAAGAACCGGTGATTGCCCAATCTCCGATTTCTCCGAATGTCAGCCTGAATCTCACGTTGGGGTTGGCAATTGGCCTTTTCCTTTCCCCGCTGATCGCTCTTCCTCTGATGTGGGTATTGACGCAGCGAAAGCCTTCGAAGAGCCCAACTGAAAATCAAATCAAAGCGGTTGAGGCGGTTGAGTATTGAAGAGCAATCTGGTGGGCTGACGGTTGACGCGAGGACCGCCGGAGCAGTCCGTTTTTTATACCAAAGTCCTCTCGATTTTAGACGATCTGATCAACCTCTTCATCCGTGTGCATCCTGTCCATTTGACTCAAATCGAAGGGGATCAAGTCTGAGTCTATCTCGTATGGCTCGATTGTGGTTGAAAGGTCTACATCCGAAAGCCCCTTGGTATTACTCCCCGCCGAAGAGTTCTACTTTCAGTTTATCGAAAGTCTCCTGGTCGAGGACGAAGGGGTTTTCGTCGCTGGTGATCCTGCCATAGTAGAAGCGGTTGTTTTCGCCCTCGGCGGCGGGAGCAATGACCAGTTCCTTTGTTCCCAGGCCGGCGTCGTTGCCCCCGGCATCGGTGAGCTGGGACTTGACGGTGAAGCTCAGGATGGGGGCGAGGAGGGCCTTGTCCGCCGCAGCGTAGTCGGCGGGGAGCCAGCGGTTGACGGAGAGGTTTGAGAGGAGACCGAGAAGGTAGTTGGCGCGGCTGGGATCGAGCTCGGACGTAGCGTCGTGGCCATCGCGTTGGGCCTTCCACGATTCGTCGAGGAAGTCGTAATCAAGGGTAACAAGCGGTCGGGTGTCGCGCCGGATTTCAAGGCTCTTGAGGTCGGTGCTGTTGAGCGCCCAAAGGCGGGAATCACGCCATTGATAAGGCTGGGTGGCGATGCGGGTGATGACTTCGTCGTCCACCTTCATGACGCTGGTGGTGCCGCGGCGGGTGACATAGACGACTCCTTGCTTGTCGCTGCCGAAGGAGAGTTCCAGCGACTGGTTGTCGATGGCGAGGAAGCGCAGGCTCAGGAAGGGCTTGTCGAGACCCCAGGGAGTAAAGTCGGTGGCGGCGTCTGTCACGAAGGCTTTAACCTCGGTTTCGGTGACAGCCTTGAGCAGATCGAAAAGGCGGCGTTCGTTGGCAAGCGGGGGATTCTCCCCGTCGCCGAGGACCCATTTTCCGGGAAGCTTGGAGATCAGCAGGGGCGTGCGCCCGGCAGGCTCGATGAGGATGCCCTTGAGCGAGGCGATGTTAAGATTGGTCAGGGTGGAGTCCCGGAGGTCATTGACCGCCAGTGGCAGGGCGGAGAGGGAGACCAGGTCGGCGTTGGCCTTGGAAGGTAGCTCGAAGATGGCGTTTGGCCGGTCATCGACGGTGGCCAGGCGGGTAGGGGCATCCGCCGACTGCGGCGGGAGGATGTCGAGGATGGTTTCGGTGGCGGCACCAAAGAGTTGGATGGCGATCTGATCGGAGCCATTTGCGGGGCCGCTGGCAGGCAGCGTGACATCGGCGCGATCGCTGACCTTGACGGCGCGCAGGGAGAGGAGGCCCTCAAGGAGCCGCTTCATGGCCGTCACATCGGTCGGGAGATCGAGCGGCTTGATGATGCGCCAGGGGCGGCCCGGAGCCTCGCGGCCGAGAGTGAGTTCGCCCCCTGCATTGCGGATGCGGATGCGCTGCAACAGATCCGGCCGAAAGAGAAAGGGCTGGTGGTCGCGAAGATACTTGAAGCCGTCCTTAAAGAGCGGATGGATGTCACCATTGCAGGCATAGATATAGTTCTTCCGGCTCTTGTCGAGTGGCCGGATGAAGACGGTATCAACTTCCTCGCCGGTGGTCGGATCGGTGCTTTTCCATGCGGTCTTTCGGCCGAGGACATACTTGCAGAGCGTACGGTTGTCCTTGCTTTCGAACAGCACGCCGACCTGGCCGTCGCGAAAGTTCGCCTGCTTGCTGTCGATCTTGTCCTTGGGAATGACTTCGGCGACGCGGGTGCCGAGCGTGAAGCCGATGATGCTTTCCGCAAAGCGCGGGTCCATGCGGTCTTTCCAGGGATATTCGGCTTGCCAGAGACCGCGTTCGTCGCAGGCAAAGACGGCGCGGACGCCGTTGGCGGAAAGCGAGATGCGCTGGACTTCGGCCGCCTTGAAGCCGGGATAGAGGAGTTCCCCCTCCACGGTCGGCGGGGCGCCGAATACCACGTCCAGGCTTCCTTGGGTCAGACGCCAGCCCACCAGCCCGCAGAGGACGAACGCGAGGATGAACAGCAGGAAGGTGAAGGCGGGCGAACGCATCGGATCAGGCGCGGCGCGAGGACCAGACGAAGCTGGCAATCAAAAGCACGAAGGCAGGCAGGAAGAACAGGTTCACGCGGTTGATGAACGAGACCTGCGGGTTCAGCAGCGGCAGCTTATAGCCCCTCAGCGGGCGCGACCCAATTCCCGCCAGTGCCTCACGGCCCACCATCCAGTTCATCGAGGAGGCGAGGAAGTCGATGTTTTCCTCGTGAAGGCGATCCGGGTCGAGGAAGTCGGTATTGGCCATGACCATCATGCGCGAGCTGTCGGCGGCGAAGCGGTCGTCATTCTCCGTACCGCGGGTGACTCCTGCGGCGAGATACAAGGGCGCGGCCTTGTCTTCCTTTTCGTCGAAGGTGTTTTTCCCGATGGTGAACTTCGATTCACCCCAGTAGCCAGCGTCGGCCTCGATCAACGGCAGAGGCAGAATGGCCTTGGACGTGAGGTCTTCCCGCATCTCGACGTCGAGCGAAGAACTCTGGCCCTCGAGCACCGTCGACTGGCCGGCGAGGTCGTGGGTGAACTCGACCCCGGCGGTGAAGGCGGAATTGACGGTGGTGACGGTTTGCCCGCCCTTGATGGTGATGACCCGGTCGCGGCGGGGAGTGACGCCGTTCGCCCGCAGGAAGCTGCGGATGCGCGGTGGAACCTCACCGGGGGAAAGCAGCACGAGAAAGGCCGAACGGGGGCGGAGCCAGTAGCGCTCCATGACCGCCAGTTCCTCTGGGGTGAAGTCGTATTTCGGAGCGACGATGGCCACTCCAGCGGCGTCGGCCGGAATCTCGTCCTTGTCGGAAAGCGTGATCGGTTCGAGCAGGATGTTCTGCAGGGCCAGCGTGCCGACGAGGGTCTTCCACGGGGAGCGCTCCTGCTGGGCATCGATGCGGCTCTTGTCGGCGAGGAAATAGACCTTGCGCGGGACACCCTCGATCGCGGCGACGGTGCCGGCGGTCAGGACGTCCTCGCCTTGGAAGCCGGTTGGGCGGCGCTGGCCCCGGCCCAGATCGGGGGCTCCATTGCCTTGCCTGTCGCCGGGTTGGCGGGGTTTGCTCTGGTCCACCGAGTAGGTGATCATCGCCTCGGAGGTGACGATGCGGACGTGATTCGCGGTGGGGTTCGCCTCGGTGGCGGCAGCGGCGATCTCCTCCTTGGTGCGGGCGTCGATGATGATGAGATCCTTGCGGGAGAGCTGGCGGTTTCCGGGGTCGTAAAGCTTGTAGCTGTTGGCGAGCTCCTGAGCGTCGTCGGGATTTCTAACAGGATCAATGACCCGCAGCTCGATCTTTCCACCGGAAGCCTGCGCATACTCATCTGCGAGCACGCGGATGCGTTCATAGAAGTCGGCACTCTTGCGGTAGGCGATGATCCAGCGCACCGGATCCTTGCGGTTTTTCAGGACGTCGCTCTGCAGGTAGCGCTTCGTTGCGGGAGAGAGCGTGTAGTCTTCCGTGCGGCTGAGGTCACGACGCTCGTAGTACTGCGACGAGAGGTAGTTCACCGCGAGTAAGATGACGGCAAAGAGGATGATCTGAATGACCGAAAGCGAGCCGGTGCGCCAGCGGTTGAGCGCGCGCGCGGGCTTTTTCGGCGGGTCTGGAAGAGGCTCGGACATGGGTCGTGAAGCGGGTCAGCGGCGCCAGCGGCGGTAGTCGACCACCTGATAGGTCAGGAACAGCAGGAAGGCGGTCGTCGAGAGATAGAAAACAATCGGCCGCGTGTCGAAGAGCCCGCTCGCGAAGTAGTGCAGGTGCTGCTGGCTGGAAATGTATTCGAAGAGCGGTGCGCCAAGAAACCCGTCGCCCCAGATCCGCGTGACGAAGCCGAGGAAATACTGGATCACCAGTAGTCCGATCGTGAAAATCCCCGCGACGATCTGGTTGGAGGTCAGGGCCGATGCTAGACAGCCAACGGCGGTGAACGCCGCACCCATCAGCAGGATGATCGTGTAGGCTCCGGTCATGCCGCCGGCGGTCCAGGCTGGGGGCAGACCGGTCACCCAGCCGAACATTTTCAACTGGACCAGACTCGGGATCCACAGCGTGGCGTAGAAAAGATAAGCGGCTCCATATTTCGAGAGCACGACCTGCCAGGTCCGCACCGGGGCGGTGAGTAGGGTTTCCAAAGTCCCGGCGCGCTCCTCTTCAGCGAACATCCGCATCGTGATCAGCGGAAAAATGAACAGGAAGTAGAACCAAAACTGCGGGGTGTGGAACATGACATACACCAGACTGTCCTTCACCGGCGTGTCGCGGAAGCCCTTCATCGCTGTCGACAGCGAGACGCCCTGCATGATGGTCACGAAGGCCAGCACGACCCACCCGAACGGATTCTGGAAGAACCCCTTCAGCTCCTTTTGCAATAGAATCCTGAAAACACGCATCGGGTCTGGTCAATCGATTCCGCCGGGAGCGCCCGGGCGGAGGCCTTTTCCTAGGGCAAGGAGGCCCGGTGGCAAATGGAAAAGCACGAGGAAGGGGGCCGCGCGTCTCCCTTTCGAATTTCAAATTTCGAATTTCGAATTTTCTTCACGGCGAGAGCCGGTTGATTTCCCAGCCCTCACCCGCCCGGGAGTAGAGAAAGCGGTCGTGCAGCCGCGCCGGGCCGCCCTGCCAGAACTCCACCGTTTCCGGCACGACCCGGAAGCCGCCCCAGAACGACGGCAGCGGGATCTCGCCGTGGGCGAACTTCTCTTTGATCTCGGAAAGCTTCTGCATGAGGAATTTCCGCGACGTGATCACCTCGCTCTGGTTCGACACCCAGGCCCCGATCT
>Ga0209829_10002340_pt1 | contig 14436 bp, 12 predicted proteins | sample C_140205_EF_Meta_FD_187311 | JGI IMG/M metagenome (GOLD analysis project Ga0209829, IMG submission 187311) | Freshwater microbial communities from Lake Croche, Canada to study carbon cycling - C_140205_EF_MetaG (SPAdes) (version 2) | ecosystem: Environmental > Aquatic > Freshwater > Lake...
GGTGGTGCGTCAAATATTGCAACATTTGCAGTTGACTCAAAAGGTCGTATTACTTCTGCTGCCAACGTATCAATTTCATCTTCATTAGGTATTACTGGTAATACAGGAACTGGTACTGTATTAACTGGTAATACATTAACAATTAAAGGTGGTGGTGCTGGTGGTATTACAACAACATTTACTGATGCAACCGACCAATTAGATATCTCTGTTGACGCTACTGTTGTTAGAACAACTGGTGGTACAATTTCTGGTGACTTGGCAGTTACAGGTAACTTAACAGTTGCAGGCACACAAACTTTTGTCAACACATCAATCGTTCAAACAACCGATTCTCTAATTAAACTCGCTGCAAATAACACAGTTGGTGACGTTCTTGATATTGGTTTCTATGGTGTCGCAAATACAGGTGTTGCACCTACCTATCACGGTTTGGTAAGACAAGCTGCAGGCAACTTTGTATTATTTAAAAATATTAGCCAAGACCCAAGCAGTAACGTAGTTAATACCTCATATATTACTGTTGCAAATACTGCATCATTAAGAGCAAACATTACTGGTGGTATGGTTTATGCTCTTGCTAATGCTATTAGTGTTATTGATGGTGGTACAGGTCAAACAACATTCACTACTGGCCAATATTTAACTTACGATGGTACAAAATTAGTATCAAGAGCAAACACAGGTGCGCCAACAGTAACAGGTGCTCTTGCATCAGGCAATACCATAACATCACTAACACTTAATAATTATGGTGAAGTTACTGCTTATACAGGTGCAGCAATTGCGATTGCAGCATCACAAGTTACTTCTGGTAATTTAGCAATTGCTCAAGGTGGTACAAATAATAACGGTGGTTACACAACTGGTGCAGCATTGCAATATGATGGTACAAAATTTGTATCACTTGCAAATTCAACCTACACATTAACTGGTGCTTTACAAGCTAACAATACTATTACCGCACTTTCTGTTGATGCTTATGGTCGTGTAACTGCTGCAACTGGTGCCGCAATTTCTGGATTGACTGTTGCACAAGGTGGTACAGGATTCTCATCTTATACCGCAAACGGTGTTATCATTGGTGGTGTAACAACTACATCTGCATTAACCTCCGTTGCATCTTCTACTGAAGGTCATGTGTTACAAATTAGCACATCTGGTCTTCCATCATTTGCACATTTGAATGGCGGAACATTCTAATATATAATTGGTACACTATGAAAGGGTTTTATTATGTCAGACGTAAAGTTTATAAATGCATACAATGAAATAATTTTTGATAATTTAAGTGCGATATTGAGGCAAAATATTATGTTTCAAACGCAACTTAAATTACTTGAAGAACAGGTAAAAGAAATACCTAAACTTCAAGAACAGTTGGCTCAATTTTCGTCAATTGGTAATGAGAAATCAGAATTAGAAAACAAGTTTAATTCTGAAACTGGTAATTTGAACAATAGAATTAATGAGTTAACAAACGAATTGAATTCTAAAAATAATCAACTTCAATCTTTACAAGCAAGCGATGCAAATAGTCATAGACTACAAACTGCATTGAATACGCAAGCGGCAGAAATTGAAAGTTTAAGAACAAGAATTAATAGTTTTGAATCTGAAACAAATCAAAGTAAACAAAATTATGAATCTGAGATTGCCAAAAAAGATGATTACATTTCACAGTTAGAAGAAATGCTACCAAATTCCAAAAAGAAAAAATTAGGTATTGAAATACCAGAACTAGTTATAGCAGAAGAAATAATTCCACAAAAAAATAATAATGTTACTTTGAAAGCGGTTGCTAACGGCGGAACCTTCTAACAATGGCAAACACAGTCATTGCCATCCGTTCTTCGGGTACAGCAGCTGCTACTCCGTCTTTAGGTGTATTGGCCAATGGTGAGTTATCAATTAACTATGCCGATGGTATCATATACTATAAGACTTCAGCAAACACTCTTGGTTCAATTAGAACCACGCAGCCTGCCGGTCTCACCACAGAAGTTCAATACAATGACGCTGGGTCTTTTGGCTCAAATGCCAACTTCACATTCAACAAAACGATTGCAACACTTAATGTAAAAAACATTAATGTTTCAACAAACTTAGTTGCTACAAACTTAACTGCAACTAGCATCACAACCGGTTCAGGTGCTGGTGGTATAATTGCAGGTGCAAATGTAATCTATTCAAATGTATTCGTTGCGAATAGTGGTGGATATATTCAATTTGCGGATGGTTCAAAACAATATGTAGCCAATGCGGGCGGCGGTGGTTCTGTTGCCGCTTCATCTATTACTGGTGTAATGAACCTGACACAAGGTGGTACAAATGCGGCTTCATATACAACCGGTGCGTTTTTAACATCAAATGGAACTTCATTTGCTTCTGTTGCAAATACAGGAACTGCCGGTGTATATGGTAATGCAGCTTATCATCCAGTAATTACAACTGATGCTTATGGTCGTGTATCTGCCGTTACAAACACATTAATTCAAATTGCTACTTCGCAAATTACATCTGGTGCTTTACCATTTGCACAAGGTGGTACAAATGCGGCTTCATATACAACTGGTGCATTATTAACATCTAATGGCACTTCATTAATATCTTTAGCAAATACAGGAACTGCCGGTACATATGGTAACGCAACTTTTATTCCTGTTATTACTACTGATGCTTATGGTAGAGTTTCATCTGTAACAAACACAGCAATTTCAATACCTACTGCATATAGTAATACTAATGTTGCCGCTTTTTTGGTATCGAATTCTTTTAATATTTCTGCCAATGTTGTAACGGCTAATAGTTTGTATGTAACAGGTAACATCTATGCAGGTAAAGTATTTGAGACTATCGTTTCCAACACAAGCACCTATTATTTACCGCTTGTTGTAAGTGATATTTCACCACAATTTGATGGACAAAAAACAGTATTCACAATTCTAAATGACCAATCACCAGTAGCTAACATTGTAGATTCTAAGAACGTAGAAGTCATTGTTAATGGTATGCGTTTGGCTCCTTATGTGAAACAAAATACTTGGCCATGGATAACTACATATGACTCCCACAAAGGATTCAGAATTGTTAGTAGTAACGTAAGTTCTACGGTAACAGTTTATAATGCACCAGCGCCTGGAGACCAAGCCGTAATAACGATTATAAATAGTTCACCGACACCACAAACTAGAAAATACCCATATTCAGCTGCTACAATAGCACTAGGAGATTAATTAAAAATGGCAAAACATGTAATATTGGAAAGTTACACATTCGCACCTCTTACAGGAACGATTGTAATTACCGGTAAAAATATCCGAAGAGAACAACTCTTATTGATTACTAACGTAACAAGAGGAACTGTTCTTTATAATTTCTCTGACCCAGCGTTAGGTGTATCATCTTATTCAAATGCAATTGATACTGTAACTGGTCAAGAAACTACTACTCTAATTGTTTCATACGCAACATCTTCAATGAGTGCATCTGACAAGTTATCAATACTTGTTGAAGAAACTTACCATGAGATTATTCCATCCGAAGTCATGCGTGACCCGGTAGATAAGTTGCGTGTATCAGAACCACAGGCATTAATTGATACTGACTTTGAATATGGCACTCAACCAACAAAATGGGAAACAATTAATCTATTAAACAATCGTCCAAGTGCATTTTATGATGTTACTCGACCATTGACACTTACTGGTATTACTGTATCAACTAAAACAATAACTTTAACTGGTGTTGCAGATACAACAGGTATTGTTCAAGGCACTCCTCTTTTTGTTCAAGGTACTTTAGATCCAGTAAACGCAGATGGATGGTGGTTAGTTGAAGGTTTTGTAACAAACACAAGCATTAGTTTCACCACAACAAATACTCCAAGTTCTACTTTATATGATGCAACAAAAACATATGCATTTGGTGGAACATTTTATACTGGTGCAGGATTACAAACAAGTAGTGGTTCAAACGGAACAATTTGGTTATCAGGTACTACAGGTGTAGTTACTACTGCCAACTCACACGGTTTCAGACCAGGTGATGGATTCTATGTTGTTGGTGCAACAGGTAATACTGGACTGTTAAACAGTTCTTGGGTTGTTGGTACAACTCCAACTGCACAAACATTTACATTTACTTGTGCCGCAACAGGTACTATTACTACAACTGCAGCAGCATCAATTTATCCTAGAGCTTTAGGATATTCACAACATCGTGCTTTTGATGGTGGTGTTCAATTTAGTAATGTGTTACCATATCATGGTTATCAAGTTTTTAGACAAACACGCCGTCAATTCCGTTACCAATCAGGTAAAGGTATTCAGTTCTCAACTGGTTCTATTTTAAAACCATCATTGACTACTGACAACTTAACTGCATCTGGAACAACAGTAACAGTAACAACAAAATATCCACACGGATTATTTCCAAACGCAAACGTAGTCGTAAGTGGTACAGTTGAAACAGGTTACGCAGGTACATGGACTGTTGCAACTGCACCAACAAATAATACATTTACATATGTATCGAATACATCACCTACTGCCGCTGTTGCAAATGGATTCCCAATTGTGGTAAGTCCAAGCACTTGGTACGGTGCAACAAATCGTTTAGGTATGTTTGATTCACAAAACGGTATTTTCTTTGAATACGATGGACAAACATTATATTGTGTTAAGCGTTCAAGCACAACTCAAATTGCAGGTGGTGTTGCCGTATCAAGTAATAGTTCTATTGTAACAGGAACTGCAACTAAATTTAGCACACAATTAAAACCTATGGATTTCATTGTTATCCGTGGTATGAGTTATCTTGTGCAAAATATTTTATCTGATACCTCGATGCATATTTACCCTGAGTATAGAGGTACTACTGCAACAAACTGTGTTGTAAGTAAGACAATTGATACTCGTTATCCACAAAGTTCATGGAATATTGATAAGATGGATGGTACTGGTGCAAGTTTAATGACACTAGACTTAACCAAGATGCAAATGTTTTATATTGACTACACATGGTATGGTGCAGGTGCAATTAGATTTGGATTTAAGAACAATCGTGGTGAAGTTATCTACTGCCACAGAATTCCAAATAACAACGTAAATACAGAAGCATACATGCGTTCTGGTAACTTGCCTGCACGTTATGAAATTAACCATTTACCATATAAAACATATCTAACTTCAACACTATCAAGTGCTGCAACGACTGGTGCAACTATTTCTGTTAATGACACAACTGGTTGGCCAAATACAGGAAACGTAGTTCTTACACAAGCAACATTCCCATATGGTGCAATTGAATACATTTCTTATAGTGCAAGAACAACCAATACTTTAACTATTGCAAACAGAGCAATCGCTGGTGGAAATACAACTGCACAAACATTTACATTCTCAAATACTGCACCAATTCTGGCAGAATTACATTCACCACAAGTTGCAGCTGCACTCAACCATTGGGGTTCTTCTGTTATTATGGATGGTAAATTTGATGATGATAAATCATTCGTGTTTAACGTAGGTATGAATACTGTTTTAAACAATCAAACTTCTGGTACAAGAATGGCATTAATGAGTATTCGTCTTGCACCTTCTGTCGATAATGGTCTTACTGGATTGTTAGGTGCTCGTGAAATTATTAACCGTATGCAAATGGTTATGCGTGCCATGGACTTGTATACATCTGGTGCTTCATTTAGAATTGAATTGTTTTTGAATGGTAAACCTGCATCAGGAACATTCGCTGCGGTTGGTGGTTCAAGTTTGGCACAAGTTGCTTATCATGCCGCTAACACAACAATCTCTGGTGGTGAAAGTATCTACGGATTCTTTACTTCTAACGCAGGTGCAACATCACAAGATTTGAACTTGGTTCGTGATATTGGTAACAGTATTCTTGGTGGTGGAACATCATTAACTGTACCTACTGGTGCAAATAATGTTTTTCCAGATGGACCCGATATCATTACAATCTGTGCAACCGCATTAGGTGGAGTAAATTCAATTAATGGACGTATCAGTTGGACAGAGGCGCAAGCCTAATAAAGGCACCCAATGTCTAGTAGAGATTACATAAAGCATAAGGTAACAAATACATCACCAAACGATGCAAAAGTTGGTGATGAATACTTTGACCCCGCAACAAATAGACTTTATAAGACTGTTGCGAACAATGGCTCACAAGTAGTCAATACCGAAGTATTGCTAAATAAAACAGTTGTATCTGTTAACAGTATAACTGCAAGTGCTAATGTTACCGCAAATGCCCTTATTTTCTCTGATGGAACAAAACAAACAAGTGCGGGTGCTACCATTGGTGATGTGTTGGCACTTTCAATCGCATTAGGATAAAAAATGGCAAAACCAACAACAAGAGCACTATTCAAAGACTACTGTCTAAGAAGACTTGGACATCCAGTTATTCAAATTAACGTGGATGATGACCAAGTTGAAGACCGTATTGATGACGCACTTCAATTTTTTGAAGATTATCATTTTGATGGTTGCGAAAAAATCTATATGAAGCATCAGTTTACTCAAGCTGATATTGATAGACGTTGGATTTATTGTCCAGACCCTGTAATTTTTGTTACAGGTGTTCAACCATTTGATGATTCAAATTCTTCAGTCAATATGTTTGACTTGCGTTATCAATTACGTTTGCATGACCTTTATGACTTCACATCTGTATCGTATGTGTCATATGAAATTACAATGCAACATATTGCCACTTTGAACTTATTGTTCTCTGGCACTCCACAATTCCGTTTTAATCGTAAACAAAATAAAGTGTTTCTTGATATTGATTGGGACCGTGATGCACAATTAGGTAAATATGTTATCATTGAATGTTATCGTGCAATGAGACCAGATACAATCACATTAACTGGTACTTTAACAGGCACAACAAGTTCCAACACAATGACAGGAACTTCAACTACATTTGACCAAGAAATACTCGAAAATGATTTCATTACGTTGTCTGATGGACAAGAAGTTCAAGTTCGCAAAATTAATTCACCAACAAGTATCACACTTGCAAATAATTTAACATCAAATGTAACTACTGTTACAATGACAAAGGCCGGTGTTACAGATGTTTGGAATGATAAGTTTTTAAAGAGATATGGTACCGCATTAATCAAATACCAATGGGGTTCTAATCTTTCCAAGTTTGCAGGTATTCAAATGCCTGGTGGTGTGACGTTGGATGGTCCAAGAATCATGCAAGAAGCACAAACAGAGATTGATAAACTTGAAGAAGAAATGTATAATATGAGTAGTTTGCCTAGTGAAATTTTTGTAGGCTAAAAATGCCAACAAATTTTTACTTCAATAATTTTCCAGCGGATCAAATCACCAGTGAGCAATTACTGGTGGAGGATCTCGTTATTGAAGCAATGCAAATTCACGGTATGGATGTATTTTATCTTCCAAGAACAAGCCGTGATTCTGTAGATTTGTTGTATGGTGAAGATACTGTAAAACAATATAAGACTGCACATTCAATTGAAATGTACCTTGAAAATGTTACAGGTATGGATGGTGAAGGTGATTTCATTTCTAAATTTGGTTTAGAGATTAGAGATGAACTTACCTTATTAGTATCACGCCGTAGATTTAAATACGCAACTGGTGCATCAAATCTTTTTAGACCTAGAGAAGGTGATTTGATTTATGTTCCATTAGTTCAAAACTTTTTTGAAATCACAATGGTTGAACATGAAAACGACCAAGCAATGTTTTATACATTAGGTCGTGGTCGTGGCAATAATGTGTATGTGTTTGCTTTACGTTGTAAACAGTTTGTATTTTCAGAAGAAGTTATTCATACTGGTGTTGAAGAAATTGATGAACAAATTCGTGATGCCTATAAGAGAACTCAACTTACTATGGCAGTCGGTGGTTCAGGTGTATATGAACAAGATGAAATTGTATATCAAGGTGCAAATCTGGCAAATGCCACATTCCAAGCAACTGCTCATTCATGGACACCTTCATTAAGACAATTAGATGTTGTTCTTACAAAAGGCACATACGCAAATAACACAGTCACAAAAGGTGTCACAAGTGGTGCATCTTGGACTTCATATGGTGTTGCTGATGATGCATACCATGAAAATGATGCCTTTGAAGATATTATAGATAACTCCAGAATAGAATCTGAATCAGATAATATTATAGACTTTACAGAACATAACCCATTTGGTGAACCATAATGTTAGGCAATGCACATTTTTATAATAGAACGATTCGCAAAGTTGTGGTTGCGTTTGGCACTTTGTTTAATGACATTTACATGGTTAGATATACACAAAATGGAACTGTCGAAAATGAAATAATTAAAGTGCCATTAAATTGGGGTTCAAAAGAAAAGTATATAACAAGATTGTCTACCGACCCAACTTTAACTAAATCAATCGCAACAACTCTTCCTAGAATTTCATTTGATATGACAGGAATGAGTTATGATTCAAGCAGAAAATTACCTACTACTGTTCGTAACTTTGCATCTGCAAATAACTCAACAACTGTAAATGCACAATATGTTCCTGTTCCTTACAATTTTGATTTTTCACTATCAATCTATGTAAGAAACACAGAAGATGGTACACAAATTTTAGAACAAATTTTACCATTCTTTACACCAGACTTTAGTGTAACTGTAGATTTTATTCCTTCAATGGAACCAAAATATGATATGCCTGTTATACTTAATTCAGTTTCTAATCAAACCGAATATGAAGGTGACTTAATGTCTACCAGAATGATTATTTGGGATTTAGAATTTACTGCCAAAGGACATATTTGGCCACCAGTTAAAACAGGCAAAATTATTCGTCAAGCAAATACAAATTTGTATATTCAAAATCAATCAACAAAACAAGAACAAAAAGTATATGTTGATTATGCAAATGGTAAAAATTATTTCCATGTTAGTGAAACAATCCGTGTAACTGACCGTGATATAACAGGTACAGTTTCTTATTTTAGTAATTCAAATACAGGCGTTTTGATTGTTCAAGGATTGAATGATTTATTAAAAGATGGAGATGTTGTTAGAGGTGATTATTCTAAAGCAGTTTACACAATTACAACTGTTGATGTTGAACCTTTGAAAGCACTTAAAGTAGTTTCGACACCAAATCCTATAACTGCACAACCTGATGATGAATTTGGATTTTCTGAAACTATAACACAATGGCCTAATGCATAATGAATAAATTGAATCAAACACTATCAGAGGTTCTTGATGTTGAACCGATTGAATATCAAACAAAAGTTGTTGAAGTAAAAACACCTGTTGAAGATGATGCCGAATTTGCACGAACAAACATCCGTGATTTAATTGAAAAAGGTAATAGTGCAGTTGACAATTTACTTTTAGTTGCCAATGCATCAGAACACCCAAGAGCATATGAAGTTGCCGCAGGACTTATTAAAAATCTTGGTGATTTAAACAAAGATTTGTTAGAGATTCAAAAACGAAAAAGAGATTTGGACCCAACACAATCAAAAGGCAATTCAACTACAAATATAGATAAGGCGGTGTTTGTTGGCTCAACAACTGAACTCGTTAAGTTTTTAAAGAATAATAAATAGGATTAATATGGAACAACTAATACAACAACTTAAAGTAATTTTAGGTACAAACTTTGCTTTGTATCTGAAGTCACACAACTATCATTGGAATATTGAAGGTCCTAATTTTCCACAATACCATGAATTTTTAGAAGGTTTTTATACTGAAGTTTTTGCACAAACTGATCCTATTGCAGAAAAACTCCGTCAATTAGATGTTTATACACCTGGTTCTATGGAAAGATTTTTAGAATTGGCAGACATTGAAGAAGCAGTTGATAATATTCCATCTGCAATTACCATGATGCAAAATTTAAAATCAGATAATGACCGTTATATTATTCATCTTCGTGCAGGTATTGCTGCAGCTGACCAAGCGAATGAACCTGCTATTGGTAACTTTTTACAAGACCTTCTTGGTGCTCACCAGAAGAAAGCATGGATGTTGAGAAGCATCATTAAGTAATGTTAGATACTGGTGGATATCTTGGCAATTCAAACTTAAAGAAACCTGGTGTAGAATTATCTTACACCGAGGAACAAGTTGCCGAAATTATAAAATGTACCGAAGACCCTGTTTACTTTATTAGAAATTATGTTAAGATTGTAAACGTAGACAGAGGTCTAATGCCATTTGAGATGTGGCCATTCCAAGAAGACATGGTTAGAACATTTCACGAAAATCGTTTCTGTATTGCAAAGATGCCACGCCAAGTTGGTAAAACAACCACGACTGTAGGTTATATGTTATGGTCTGTTTTATTCCAAGATGACTATAGTATTGCAATTCTTGCAAACAAAGGTGCTCTTGCTCGTGATATTTTAGGTCGTGTGCAATATGCATATGAATATCTTCCAGTATGGTTACAACAAGGTATCATTACTTGGAACAAAGGTAACATTGAGTTAGAAAACAAATCTAAAATTGCCGCTTATGCAACATCTGCCGCAGGTGTTCGTGGTGGTTCTTATAATTTAATTTTCTTAGATGAATTCGCTTTCGTTCCAAAAAACATGGCAGACGAATTCTTTACATCAACATACCCTGTTATATCTTCTGGTAAAACTACCAAAGTTATTATTGTTTCAACACCATACGGATTGAATCACTTCTACAAGATGTGGGTGGATGCGACAGAAGGTCGTTCTACTTACAAACCATTGGAGGTCCATTGGTCCATGGTGCCAGGTCGTGATGCGGCTTGGAAGGATGAAACGATACGAAACACTTCTGAAGAACAGTTTAGACAAGAGTTTGAAACAGAGTTCATTGGTTCATCGGCAACTCTTATATCTGGTGCCAAATTGCGTAGTCTGGCATTCCATAATCCGATATCCTCAATTGAAGGTTTCGATATATATGAAGAACCTATTAAAGGACACCTCTATATTGCCACAGTAGATTGTGCGGAAGGTGTTGAGTTAGATTATTCAACCGTTAATGTGCTTGATGTATCACAAACACCTTATAGGCAAGTTGCTAAATATAGAAATAATAAACTACCTTTGTTGTTTTTCCCAACTATCATTTATTCGGTAGCAAAGAAATACAATGAAGCATATGCTTTGATTGAAACAAACAATGTTGGCCAACAAGTGGTTGACATTTTACACTATGATTTAGAATACGAAAACATCTATAAACTAGAACATCACCATATTAAAGGTCAAAGTATTTCTGGTGGATTTAAAAGGTCCACTTCATTCGGTATAAAAACAACAAAATCGGTCAAAAAAATAGGTTGTGCCAACTTAAAAACATTAGTTGAAAACGACAAATTAATTATTAATGATTTTGATACGATTGCGGAAATGAACACATTTGTTCGAGTTCGTGATAGTTATTCGGCCGAAGAAGGAAACAATGATGATTTGGTGATGGGATTAGTTATTTTTTCATGGTTGACGGCACAGACATTCTTCAAAGACAGTACCGACATTGACGTAAGAAAATTAATGTTGGCAGAACAGAATATGTTAGTTGATGAAGATATAGTTCCAGTTGGATTTATTGATGACGGCTTAAGAGAAGAAGTTCATGTTGATAAAACTAATGGAGATATGTGGACAGAAAGAGGCTATACCTCTTCCGCAACTTTCTAAAAAACTAAATAGACAATAAAAGAAAATTTGACTCATAAACTAAAGGAGAAATCCAAATGGCATTTCAGTTATCACCTGGGGTAAACGTATCAGAAATTGACCTGACTACAATTGTCCCTTCAGTCGCCACTTCAATTGGCGCATTTGCCGGTCCGTTTGCATGGGGTCCAATCGGTGAAATTACTACAATCTCTGACGAAGTTCGTCTTGCTGATACTTTCGGTAAGCCAAACTCAACTAATTATGAATATTGGTTCTCAGCTTCGAACTTTTTAGCATACACTTCCAACTTAAAAATTGTTCGTGCTGCTAACACCGCATCTACATTTAACGCTACAGCTAACGGTACGACTATTCTGATTAAGAACGATGACAACTGGTTGGCATCACATTCTTCATATGCAGATGGCGCATATAATGGCTTTGCAGCTCGTTATGCAGGCGACATTGGTAACACAATACAAGTTTCCATGGCTGATGCAAACACTTATGCAACTTGGGCATACAAAACACAATTTACATCTGCACCTTCAACATCTACATATGTTACAAACAAAGGCGGTGCTAATGATGAAATTCACATTATCGTTATTGATGAAGACGGTTTATTTACAGGTACAAGAGGAACAGTTTTAGAAAAATTCCCATTTGTATCTAAAGCTTCTGATGGTAAAGACGATTCTGGTAATTCAAATTACTATAAGAATGTTATTTCTTCTGAATCAAAATATATTCATTGGTTGTCACACCCAGCATCTGCAAACGTAACAGGTAATATTGCTTGGGGTTCTGTTGCAAGTGCTAATACATTTAAGTTGTTAGTTGCTAATACTACATCATCTTTATCTGGTGGTGCAGATGGTAATGTAGTTACTGCAAACGTATCTACATCTTATGACTTCTTTGATCCGGCTGAATCAGTTGATATTTCATTGATTGTTTCTGGTCCAGCAAATGCAACATTGATTGGAACTTTAATTGGTAAAGCAGAAACTCGCAAAGATTGCGTTGTGTTTGCTTCTCCAGGCAAATCAGATTGTGTCAACAATGCTGGTAGTGAAACAACTTCAATTACAACCTTACGCAACACAATCACTTCATCTTCATATGCCGTATTAGATAGTAATTGGAAATACCAATACGATAAGTATAACGATGTATATCGTTGGGTTCCATTGAATGGTGACGTTGCAGGTCTATGTGCAAGAACAGACCTTGAAAGAGACCCATGGTTCTCACCTGGTGGTTTGAACCGTGGTATAATTAAGAATGTTGTAAAACTTGCATGGAATCCTACTAAAACTAACCGTGATACATTATATTCAATTGGTGTTAATCCAATCGTTTCATTCCAAGGTGAAGGCACAGTTCTATTCGGTGACAAAACATTGTTGTCTAAACCATCTGCGTTTGACCGCATCAATGTTCGCCGTCTATTCATTGTGCTTGAAAAATCAATTGCAAAAGCTGCAAGATTTTCATTGTTTGAATTTAATGACCAATTCACAAGAGCACAATTTGTTGCACTTGTAGAACCATTCTTGCGTGATGTTCAAGGTCGCCGTGGTATCACCGACTTCCGTGTTGTTTGTGATGAGACTAATAACACAGGACAAGTTATTGATTCTAACCAATTTATTGGTGACATTTATATCAAACCTGCTCGTTCAATCAACTTTATCCAACTTAACTTTGTTGCGGTACGCACTGGCGTATCATTCAGCGAAGTGGTTGGAAAGTTCTAATAAATAGAGAAACAGGAGAATAAAAAATGGCATTTAATGTAAATGATTTTAGAGCTCAGATGACAGGAGACGGTGCCCGTCCTAATCTATTTGAAGTCTCTATGCCGTTCCCTGCGTTCTCTGCGCCGGCGAACGCTCAAACAAAATTGACATTCATGTGTAAAACTGCTCAACTACCTGGTGCTACACTAGGTGTTGTACCAGTCCAATATTTTGGCCGTGAATTGAAATTTGTAGGCAACAGAACTTTTGCTGATTGGACAATTACAATCATTAACGATGAAGATTTTGTTATCCGTAATGCTTTCGAAAGATGGATGAACGGTATTAACAGTCACAATCTTAATGTGCGTAACCCATTAGCACTTGCACCTTTAGGTTACTCAGTCGATGGCTCAGTTACTCAATTTGGTAAACAAGGCAATGCATTGAAGAAGTATAAGTTTGTTGGATTATTCCCAACAGATGTTACTCCTATCGATGTTGACTGGGGTTCTAATGATACAATCGAAGAATTCTCTGTCACTCTCACCTATCAATGGTGGGAATCAATTGACGATGGTGTGGTTTAAAGAGAAGGGCTTCGGCCTTTCTCAATTTTTTATAGGATGAATATTTAATGGCAGTCAAGCTCTTTGGTTTTACACTTGGTAAAAAGGATATTGTTCAGGTTCAAGCACCTGAACAACCTTCTTTCGCACTCCCTACCGAAGCATTAGATGATGGCGCAATTACCATCACGCAAAATGCACACTATGGCACATATGTTGACCTAGAAGGTTCGGTTCGTAATGAAATTGAATTGGTTACTCGTTATCGTGAGATGGCAAATCACCCTGAATTAGAAATGGCAATTGATGATATTGTCAATGAAGCCATTACACATGACGTTTCAGGTAAGACAGTAGACATTGTTTTAGATAATCTGAAACAACCAGAAACAATTAAAAAGAAAATTATTGAAGAATTTCACAACATTTTAAAGATGTTGAACTTTG
>Ga0209829_10002341_pt1 | contig 14434 bp, 14 predicted proteins | sample C_140205_EF_Meta_FD_187311 | JGI IMG/M metagenome (GOLD analysis project Ga0209829, IMG submission 187311) | Freshwater microbial communities from Lake Croche, Canada to study carbon cycling - C_140205_EF_MetaG (SPAdes) (version 2) | ecosystem: Environmental > Aquatic > Freshwater > Lake...
CCAGTTCTCCGAGCAGACCTTCGACGGGGTGAAGCAGGCCCTGCAGAAGTTCCAGCAGGACATGCCCGGCGACAAGCTGAAGGGCTATGTGCTGGATTTGCGGAACAATCCCGGCGGTCTGCTCGACCAGTCGGTCTCCGTCTCCAACGCCTTCCTCGACAAGGGGGAGATCGTCTCCACCCGCGGCCGCAACGCCGACGAGACCCAGCGCTACAACGCCCGCCCCGGCGACATCTCGAAGGGCAAGCCGGTGATCGTGCTGATCAACGGGGGCTCCGCCTCCGCGTCGGAAATCGTCGCCGGCGCCCTGCAGGATCACAAGCGCGCCACCATTCTGGGCACGCGCTCCTTCGGCAAGGGCTCGGTGCAGACCATCATCCCGCTCGGCCAGAACAATGGCGCGCTGCGGCTCACCACGGCGCGTTATTACACGCCTTCGGGCCGCTCGATCCAGGCCAAGGGCATCGATCCCGACATCCAGATCCTTCAGGATGTGCCCGACGAGCTCAAGGGCAAGGACGAGACCAAGGGCGAGGCTTCGCTCAAGGGCCATCTGAAGAATGGCGAGGACGAGAAGGGCGGCTCGCAGGCCTATGTGCCGCCGGATCAGTCCAAGGACAAGCAGCTGACTGCGGCGCTCGACATCCTGCGCGGCGTCAAGAAGGCAGAGGCGCCAGCCGAGAAGCCGGCCGAGAAAAAGCCCGAGACGGCCCCGAACTGACGGCGGCCTCCGCAGCTTGCTTAAACGACGCCGACCTGGCTTCCCAGGTCGGCGTTTTGCTGTTCCGGCTGCATCCGGATGGCCATTCGATCAAAAAAATCAAGCAAGGCTCGACTGTATGGTCACGTTACAGCAAACTTGCACGTCGGAATTGGCTGATTCGCCGAGATCCGGCAGTAACGGACCGAACCGCACCCATGGCCGCCAACGATCTGCATGAACCTCTGGGGCTTGATGGCTCCACTTCAAGGCGAACCCGGCGCAGCGCGCCATGGGGCCGGATCGGCGCGGGCGGCCTGGGCGCAGCTATTCTGGGGCTTGTCGCGTATAGCCTCGCCACCGATACGGGCCTGGGCGGGCGGCCTTTCGCCGAAGCCGTGATCCAGCGCAACCAGCCAGAAGCGCCGCCGCCTCCCCAGGCGCCGGTCGTGGCGGCGGCGCCTGCGCAGGCTGGCCTGCCGGTGGTGCGGCAGGGCGCGCCCTCCGGTCTGGGGAGCGCCGCGGTTTTCGATGCGGACAGCGGTGGGCGGCTGGTGCGTCAGGGCGGCGAGGCTGGCTCTGGCCCCCTCATCATCAAGGTGCCCCAGGCGACAGGCGGCGACTATTCCCAGGAGGGCCTGAGCCAGGCTCTGAACCCGCCGTCCCGCCAATCCATCGGCCTGCAACTTGAGCCCGCCCCTGATCCGCGCCTCGTGGAGAAAGGGCGCCATGGCCCCCTGCCCCGCATCGGCGCCGATGGCTCGCGCCCCTCCGAAATCTACGCCCGACCCGAGGTCAGCGCACCGGGCCTCAAACCGGGCGCGCCGCGCATCGCCATCGTGGTGGGCGGCATGGGCCTCAACGCCGCCGCCACCAGCGCCGCCGTCGCTATGCTTCCCGGCGCCGTCACCCTCGGTTTCGCCCCCTATGGCGCCGATCTCGACCGCCAGACGGCGAATGCCCGTGAGGCTGGCCATGAATTGCTGCTCCAGGCGCCCATGGAGCCGCTGGACAAGGCCGCCATTCCCGGCCCAAACACCCTTCTCTCGGGCGTCGAGGCGTCGCAGACCGTGGACGGGCTGCGCTGGCTCATGTCCCGCATGAGCGGCTATGTAGGCGTGGCGAATTTTCTGGGCGGGCGCTTCATGACCCGCGAGGCCGATCTGGCGCCGGTGATGCGCGAGATCGCGGCGCGCGGGCTGCTGTTTCTGGATGACGGCACGGCGACGCAAAGCCTCGCGCCGACTCTGGCGGCGGCGGCGGGGGTTCCGGCCGCCCGCGCCGATGTGGTTCTGGACGCCAACCCCCAGCCCGAGGCCATCAAGGCGGCTCTGGGGCGGCTGGAGGCGACCGCCCGCGCGAAGGGTTTCGCGATCGGCTATGCTGCGGGCCTGCCCGGGGCCATGGAGCCGATTGCGCGTTTCGCCCGGGGGCTGGAGCAACGCGGCGTCGCGCTGGCGCCCTTGAGCGCACTGGCGGCGCGGGCGCCGCCCTCGGCGTCCCTGGAGCGTTGATGGCGTGAGCAGGGATTGTCCGGCGTCGGAGTGGAGAGCAGCATGAAACAGCCGGTCTATCGACCTTGCGTGGGCGTCATGCTCATCAACCCTGCGGGGCTTGTCTTCATCGCCCGCCGCCGCAACAAGAGGCTTGTCGAGCATGTGGCGCCAAACCACGAATGGCAGATGCCCCAGGGCGGCATCGATCCGGGCGAGGATCCCTGGGCGGCCTGTTTGCGCGAACTCCATGAGGAGACCAATGTCACCTCCGTCTCCCTGCTGGCCGAGGCGCCGGACTGGTACGCCTATGACCTGCCCAATGATGTAGCCAACAAGGCCTGGCGGGGCCGCTATCAGGGCCAGCGGCAGAAATGGTTCGCCCTGCGCTTCGAGGGGCAGGATAGCGAGATCGACATCCACACCCCTGGCGGCGGCGCCCACAAGCCGGAATTCGACGCCTGGCGCTGGGAGCCCATGGCCCATCTGCCCGCGCTGATCATCCCTTTCAAGCGCCCGGTCTATGAGAAGGTGGTGGCGGATTTCGCGCCTTTTGCTGGCAAGGCCGACTGAGCGGAATGGCTTGCGCCAACGGGCCACGTCAGCATAATCTTTGCTTTATTGCGCCTGTTCGATGGCGTTTTCCGGCGAGACGCATGATGTGGCTTTCAACCCTGCTGCTTGGACTGATTCTCGTGCTGGCGGGTCAGCAGGCGGCTGGCGCAGGCGAAATCCGGCGCGAGGGGACGACTCTCGTTTTCAGCGGCCCCATCCTGCCGGGCGATGAGGTCCAGTTCCAGCGCAAGGCCGCAGAAGGCGCCGTGGCCCGCGTGATCCTCAACAGTCCCGGGGGCGTCATCGCAACGGCATGGGCCATGGCGCGCCAGATCCGCAGCCTGAGGGCCACCACTGTGGTGGACGGGAGCAGGTCGGTCTGCCTGAGCGCCTGCACCGTCGTTTTCGTCGGGGGCGGCGCGCGTCATTATTTCAACGCCGATGGCCGTGCGGACGGGATCAAGGCCAGCTCGCCCTATGGGCTGGGCTATCACGAAGCCAGCCTCATCAACGCCAACGGCCAGCGCCAGGCCTCGGCGACAGGCAATGACATGCTGGCCGCCGCCTATGAGGAGCTCGGCGTTCCCAAGGCGGCGCAACTGGTGCGCAAATCCATCAGCAGCCAGATCTACATGATCTCGGGGGTCACGGCCCTGTCGCTGGGAATCGCCACCAGCCTCACCCCGCCCTGACGGATCGCATTCGCCCGGCGGGTCGTTTAAGCTTGAGGCCCCTGTAGCCGGGAGAACCCGCCATGCCCAGCGACCACATCGTCATCGCATCCGCCGCGCGCACGCCCATGGGGGGATTTCAGGGCGCGCTTGCGACCTGCTCGGCCCCTGAGCTTGGCGCGATCGCCATAGCGGCTGCGCTGGCCCGCGCCGGCATCGCCGGGGAGGCGGTGGACGAGGCGCTGATGGGCAATGTGCTGCCAGCGGGGCTGGGCCAGGCGCCCGCCCGTCAGGCGGCGCTGGGCGCGGGACTGCCCCAATCGGTTCCCTGCACCACCATCAGCAAGGTCTGCGGCTCCGGCATGAAGGCGGTGATGCTGGCCCATGACCTGATCGCGGCGGGCAGCGCCAATATCGTGGTCGCCGGGGGCATGGAGAGCATGAGCAACGCCCCCTATCTGCTCGACCGCGCCCGCACGGGCTACCGGCTGGGCCATGGGCGCGCGCTTGACCACATGTTCCTCGACGGGCTGGAGGACGCCTATGAGCGGGGGCGGCTGATGGGAAGTTTCGCTGAAGACGCCGCGCAGCATTTCCAGTTCAGCCGCCAGATGCAGGACCATTATGCGCTGGCCTCGCTGGAGCGCGCCGGAGACGCCATCGCCAGCGGCGCCTTCACCGAGGAGATTGCGCCGGTAATGGTGGGCGCCGCCGAGGTTTGCGTGGACGAGCAGCCCGGCAAGGCCCGCCCGGAGAAGATCCCCCAGCTCAAACCCGCCTTCCATCCGCAGGGAAGCGTGACCGCAGCCAATTCCTCCTCCATTTCGGATGGCGCCGCGGCGCTGGCGCTGATGCGCCTGTCGGAGGCGCAGCGTCGGGGCGTGACGCCGCTGGCGACCATTGTCGGCCATGCGAGCCACGCCCGCGCCCCCGCCTGGTTCACCACGGCGCCTGTGGGCGCGCTGGAGGCGCTGATGCGCAAGACCGGCTGGCGCCTTGATCAGGTCGATCTCTTCGAGGTCAACGAGGCCTTCGCGGTGGTTGCCCTCATCGCCATGCGCGAACTGTGCCTGCCGCATGAGAAGGTGAATGTGAACGGCGGCGCCTGCGCGCTCGGCCACCCCATAGGCGCCTCAGGCGCACGCATTCTCGTGACCCTGCTGGCCGCATTGAAAAGGCGCGGCCTGCGCCGGGGGGTTGCGACCCTGTGCATCGGCGGCGGCGAGGCCACCGCCATGGCGGTTGAGCTGTTGGATTGAGGGATCGGCGGCAGGTTGGAAAACCGCAGTCATATCAATCTTTTGATGGTGCCCGTAGAGGGACTTGAACCCCCACTCCTCTCGGAATCCGATTTTGAGTGCGGTCGTTTTGCTGAAAAAGCTAATAAAATCAATGTTTTATAAAAACCTGTGTAGTCCACCTGTGTAGCCATACTTTCTCTAAGTACCTGAAATAATGAGGTTTTTTGGAAAATTCCCCATCCCGCGAACTTCTTGCCCTGCTTTCCAGTCATTTACATAAAAAGTTACATAAACTCTACAGCTCAACGTCACGAAATCCAACAAAGATGAGCCAGATCACTAGTCTCTTGAAATCATTACGGAAAATACCGAAAAATCCAGGTCGTCCAGCACCCGGCTCAGGGCGCATACTGCTTACAGTTAAACGATGAGCCAAGAGTAGCTGAAATGAAACAGGCACCAGTTTTGAACGACAGGGAAAAGCAACGGATGCTGCAACACTTGCAGCGCACCAGCTACGCAGCCCGCAACCGCTGCATGTTGCAGCTGAGCTGGCTCGCAGGCATGCGTGTTGGGGAGATAGCTGCGCTTAATGTGGGCGATGTGGTGGGACCGAATGGTGCTATCCGCGCAGAAATCCAGCTGACAGCGGACCAGACGAAGGGAGATCAATCTCGCACTGTATTGGTCAACAGTTATATGAAAAACGAACTTGAGCTTTACATTATTGTGATTAGGAAACAGTTGGACCCAAAGCGTCCTCTTATAGCAAGCAAGACGGGCAAGCGGTTCTCCGCAAATGGGCTGTGCCAGCGTTTCCTGCAGCTGTACGACGAGGCGGGGCTAGACAAGGTAACAAGCCACAGTGGGCGTCGCACTTTCATAACAGGGCTGGCGCACAAGGGGGTCAACGTTCGGGTGCTTGCAGCGCTTGCAGGGCACAGGAACATTGCAACGACGCAGCGGTATATTGAGCTGAACGAGCATGTACTGCGGGCCGCTGTGGAACTGGTCTAACAGGCGCAGCTGTGCCGGGACCAATGCATCCGCTCTGCTCCCGCTACGGGGTTCAAACACCCGCTGGAAATCCAAGCCAGACCGGAGGCAGGGACAATTATTTTCGGCGCAAAAACATCTTGAGTAACTCAAGATGATAGAAGCTTGATACGGATACGCTCGTTACTTGGCGTGCCACCCGCGACATTGGCATCATGAGTGCCATGGCATTAGCCTGGAACCGTAAGCGTGGAACGAGCCGAGACGTTTCAAGGCGCGGCCGGACAAGAACTGCAAAGCTTTGGAGTTGGTGTGACACGCGATCCATAGCCTGTTAGCCTAAAGTACAAGGCCCCCTCTAACTGGTACGTTCGTACAGGTATTGGACTCCTCCAATGCATCGGGCATTGTGAATAGAAAAAACTATAATCCACGGCTTCAGGGAGTTGGACATGCACTTCACACGACGCGATCTGGTTCGAGGCTCCCTTGCAGCCCCTGCGTTGCTCGCTACGAGTATTCGTGCGCAGGCGCAACAGAAGGTTCTCAAGATCTCTCACCAGTTTCCTGGCGGAACCATCGATCAGGGCGATTTCCGCGACCGTCTGTGCCGGATCTTCGGCCGCGAGGTCGAGCAGCGCACCAATGGAGCCTTGAAATTCGAGGTCTACGCCAACTCCTCCCTGATGAAGACATTCGCCCAGTTCTCGGCGGTGCGGAAGGGCGCGCTAGACATGACCCTGTTCCCCATCGCCTATGCGGGCGGCGAGGTGCAGGCCACCAATATCGGCCTCATGCCCTGTCTGGTGACCAGCTACGAGCAGGGCGCCAAATGGAAGACTGCGCCCATCGGGCAGATGTTCAACAAGGTCGTCGAGGACAAGGGCGTCAAGATTCTCGCCTGGATCTGGCAGGCGGGCGGCGTGGCTTCGCGTCGCGGCCCGATTTTCGAGCCCAATGACGTCAAGGGCTTGAAGATCCGTGGCGGCAGTCGCGAGATGGATCTCATGTTCACGGCTGCGGGCGGTCAGGTCTCCACCATGGCCTCCAATGAAATCTACATCGGCATGCAGACCGGCGCCCTCGACGCCGCCGTCACCTCGTCCACAAGCCTGATTTCATTCCGGCTTGAGGAGCTTGCGAAGTCGCTGACCACCGCGCGCAAGGGCTCCTTCTGGTTCATGCTGGAGCCGCTGCTGATGTCGAAGGCCATTTTCGACAGCTTGCCCGCAGCCCAGCAAAAGACCCTGATGGATGTGGGCGCGGAGATGGAGGCCTGGGCCATGGCCGAGGCGAAGAAGGACGATGACGAGGTCGCTCGCATCTACGCCGCCAAGGGCGTGCAGGTCGCGGACATGACAGACGAAGGCCTCGCCAGATGGCGCAAGGTGGCGGAGGAGGCCGCCTGGGCCGATTTCGCGGCCAAGTCTTCTGAATCCGCCGAGTTGCTCAAGCTCGCCAAGCAGGTGTCCTGACTTGGCCGTGGGCGCGGCGCATGACGCGATTCTGACCGCAGATTCGGCAGCCAAGGCCAGTGGCCCGCGCTCGCCCCTCGCAGCCCTGATCGCCAACCTTTACATTATCTCCGCCGTGGCGCTGGTCGCGGCGGCGGGGGTGCTGACCTATGGCGTGGTGATCGGCCATCTCCTGGGCCGGGCGACACTTTGGCAGGACGAGGTCACGATCTTCCTCATCGCTGGCGCGACCTTCGTCTCGGCGGCGCAGGTGCAGGCCTGGCGCGGCCATGTGGGCATCGAGGTTCTCGCGGAGATCCTGCCCGCGCGCGTCAACGCCTTGCGCTACAGCATCATCGACGTGGTGGTGCTGGGCTTCTGCATCTTCTTCGCCTGGAAATCGGGCCTGCTGCTGCAGGAGGCCTGGGAAGAGGGGCAGACGTCCCATTCCGCCTGGGGGCCGCCCATGTGGATCCCCTATGGCCTGCTGACGGCGGGCATGGCCTTGCTGGCCTTGCAGGTGGCGATGCAGGTGGCGGAGCGATCAAAGACGGCGCTTATCGTGGCGATACTCTGCACAGCCACGCTGCTATTTTGGCACCGCCCGCCGACCGCTTTGCTGACGGGCGTTTCGCTGCCGGTCATCGGGGTCTCCTATTCAGTCGTCACGCTTCTCATGATGTTCTCAGGCATGCCCATCGCCTTTGCGCTGGGGGTCACGGCCCTGAGTTTCATGTTTCTCTTCATGCCTCTGGCCTCGGTAGACACCATCGCCCAGAATTTTTACGAGGAACTCGCCAACACGATCATTCTGGCCATTCCCCTGTTCATTCTGAAGGGCGCCGCCATCGGGCGCTCCGATGCGGGGCGCGATCTCTATCTGGCCCTGCACGCCTGGCTACACCGCATTCCCGGCGGCCTTGGGGTCGCCAATACGGTTGCCTGCGGTCTCTTTGCGGCCATGGCTGGCTCTTCCCCTGCGACCTGCTCGGCCATCGGCTCGGCGGGCATCCCGGAGATGCGCGCGCGCGGCTATTCGCCGGGCTTTGCGGCGGGCATCATCGCGGCGGGCGGCACGCTCGGCATCCTGCTGCCGCCTTCCGTCACCATGCTGCTGTACGCAGTTGCGGCCGAGGTCTCGCTGGGGCGCCTGTTCCTCGCGGGGCTCCTGCCGGGCCTGCTGCTGATCTCGCTATTCGCTGTCTACTCGGTGCTGCGCTTCCAGAAGGAGACGCGCATCGCGGAGGCCGAGGCCTCCCGCACGGGCGTGCGCTCCGCCATTCTCGCCAAGGATGAATATACCTTTGGGCAGAAGGTGCGGATGCTGACCTGGGTGGCGCCCTTCGTCATCATTCTGGCGGGCGTCATGGTCGTGCTCTACGCGGGTTGGGCGACGCCTTCGGAGACGGCGGGGGTGGGGGCGATCCTCGCGCTCTGTGTGATCGGCGTAATGTATGGCATCTGGCGGCCCTCCAAGCTGATGCCCATCCTCAACGGCACCCTGCGCGAATCCACCATGCTGCTGATGATCATCGGCATGTCGCTGCTCTATTCCTACGTAATGAGCTATCTACAGATCTCGCAGGGCACGGCGGCCTGGATCATCAGCCTGGGCCTGTCGAAATGGGTGCTGCTGCTGGCGATCCTGCTGCTGGTGGTGGTGCTCGGCTTCTTCCTGCCGCCGGTCTCGATCATCCTCATGACCGCGCCAATCATCCTGCCTCCGCTCAAGGCGGCGGGATTCGATCTGATCTGGTTCGGCGTGGTGATGACCGTGGTGATGGAGATGGGGCTGATTCACCCCCCGCTCGGGTTGAACATCTTCGTGATCAAGAATATTGCGCCTGATATTCCGCTATCGGACATCATCTGGGGTACGCTGCCCTTTGTGCTTTTGATGATGCTAGCGGTTTTGCTGATCTGCATCTTTCCAGCCATAGCCACCTGGCTGCCTGTCGCCCTCATGGGGTGATCGGTGCTTGGGCGCTGCCGTTTTGCGGATTCCTTTGCAGTGGGGCGCAGACATGCTTACATCCCACGCAAGTGCCTCCCCTCCGCGTCCATGCGCGGCTGAAGCGGAGGTAGGAGATGAATCGTGTCGCCCTTTTATGTGTCCGGCGAGGCCGCGCCCGCTGGCTCGGATATGCGCGACTAGACAAGGTAACAAGCCACAGCGGACGGCGCACGTTCATTACAGGATTGGCGCACAAGGGGGTCAACGTGCGGGTGCTTGCAGCGCTAGCAGGGCACAGAAACATCTCAACAACCCAACGTTATATCGACCTAAACGACCTTGTGCTTCGGGCCGCTGTGGAACTGGTCTGACAGGCGCAGCTGTGCCGGGACCAATGCATCCGCTCTGCTCCCGCTAGGGGGTTCAAACACCCGCTGGAAATCCAAGCCAGCCCCGCACCCTGGAATAGTTATATTTGGCCCAAAAACATCTTGAGTAACTCAAGATAATTGTTGCACCGGAGGGGTGGGTTCCTGACCAAGCCTACCGACCACTACATTGGCAACAGGCGTATCATGGAATTCGCGACAGATGTCCGCAGGTTTCGACCGTGCGGGATCAAGATTGAACGCCGCAGACGGGGTTACTGGGTCGCAGCCTCGGCGCGGCGCACTATATCCATGGGCGTCGCCATGATCTCGCTGATCATTTTTTGAACCGCCTCTCCGCTGATCGGGTCGACAGGCATACCGCTGCGCTTTGCATCCTCGAGAAATGCTGCGTCTTGGACCGTATCCATGAAGGTCTTTCGCAAAGCTGCGCTTTTTTCCGCAGGGAGGCCTGGCGGCGCTATGAAGGGGCGGGCGAAGGCCTGACGCGCAGTCAGGAAGCGTAGTGTCTCGCGGTCACTGGCGTTGCTGGCGAGGTCCATCACGAAAGGCGTGTCGTTAAGGCCCGGGTCGGGCGTGGCGCCGACTTGCACCAGTACCCGCAGGTCCGGGGACCGGATGCCCTCCGGCCTCCATTTCGTGATGCTGTCCCATGCGGCGCAGACGCCGTCGATTTCGCCCTTTTCCATGGCGTTGTAGATCATGCCCGTGCCCTGATAGCCGCGCGTCACCTTGAACCGTGATCCGGTGAAGGCATTGAGAAACTGTGGGACAAGCGCTGTCGCATCCGTGGCGCTGGTCGCGCCGACGCGAACTTCCTGCTGGCGGGCCTGGGCGAAGGTCTTCGCCTGCGCATCTCGCCAGACGACGCAGGTGTTGGTCAGCGGGCTGGTGCTGCCAAGCCAGACGAAGTCCTGCGGCTTGAAGCGCACGGCGTCATTGCCCATCATCGCATCGATGGTGACGGTGTTGTGGACGATTGCGATCTCGCTGCCGTCTTTTGCAGCGCGCGCATTCATGTAGTTGCCGAGCACGATCCCATTGGCGCCCGGCATATTGCGCACGATCACGGCTGGATTGCCTGGAAGATGTTTCCCGATGTGCCGCGACAAAACCCTGGCGGGCATGTCGTAGCCGCTGCCGACTTCTGCACCCGCATAGATAGTGAAGGCTGGCGCTTGCGTCTCCGCCGCCCCAGCGACCCCATGGAGGCAGAGAGTTGCAAGTGCGATCCGGACAAGGCTGCGTGCTGGCATGACGTGCTCCTGCTCACATGCTGCGCAGTTCAGGCATGACATGCCTAGTGTAGAGGTCGATTGAGTGCTGCGCCTCATCAAGGGTGATGTCGCCGAAGGCGAAGCGGTTGATGCAATAATTGGCGCCGCTTTCGATCATCCGCTTTTTCAGGAAGGCGATCACTTTCTCAGGCGTGCCAGCGGCTCCCTTGCCCCTTGCGCAGAGGGCGTCGAAATCCGCCTCGCCGCCGCTCAGGCGCGCAGCGCGCCCGTGTCGTTTGAAGAGGAAATGGAAGCTCTTGTGCCAGACCAGATAGCTTCTGCGGGCGATCTCCATAGCTTCCTCGTCGGTATCCGCCACGACGACGAAATGGGTGGCACCGATTTTGGGGAGGCTGGCATTGTCTCCATGGGTATGCGCCCAGGTTTGCTTGAACTGATCGATATAGGTTGCAGAAGTAGCTGCCGGTTCGTTGCAGGCGATGTTGAAGCCGCCAAGCGCAGCCTTCTGGGCGCTTTCAAGGGAATGTACGCCGTACCATATCGGGGGATGCGGCTGTTGAATGGGCGCCAGTTCCATGGGCACGTCATGGATGTCGCGCGCGCGCGTCTGGGCGTTGACCGTGCGCTCCCGCAGGCCTTGCAGGATGACCTCAAGGCCTTCCGCATAGTCGCGGGCGGAGTCTGCGGGGTCGACGCCGAAATATTCGAGTTCGATGGGTGAAGAGCCCCGGCCGAAACCCATCTCGAACCGCCCGCCACTCATTTGGTCGAGCATGCAGATCTCCTCGATCAACCGCAGGGGATGATGCAAGGGCATGGCGTAGACGAGGGTCGCAAGCTTGAGTTGTTGCGTGCGCTGGGCAGCGGCCGAAAGGAAGAGGCTTGGGCTGGGCGCCAGACCCAGCGGGGTCGAGTGATGTTCGGCTACATGATAGCCGTAGAAACCGGCGCGATCATAGCTCTCGATAAGCTTCAGGCGCATGTCATAGCAGTCTTTCAGGACTGCGCCGCCACGGTCAAGGTGATCGAAGATTCCAAATTCCATAACTTTTCCAATCGTCTGATGTTGCTCACTTCAGTCTTTGGAGCCCAGCGCTTTCATATGTGCGGCGCGTTCCTTCAGCAGATCCATGAGCCCGGCCAGGCGCGCCTCATATTCGAAGCCGCGGAAGGTCGCATAGGAATTCTCGTTGCCAACTTCTGCGCTGCGTGCAGCTATTTCGCCCGGTGTTAGTTCCTTGACCGCTCCAAGGCGCATGGCGTCCAGCAGCATGGTGGCGTTGATCATCATGGCCTTGCACTGGCGGATCAGGCGGATCGCTGACCGTGCCGCGCCGACGAAGCCATGACCGCGCAGGAAGACGATGCGGTGCTGATCCAGACAGGCGGCCAGGTCATCGGCGTGATCCATATTGGCGATGAGCATGTTGGTGTCGCCGAATTTGTCCCTGATGTCCCAGACCGGCGGCGAGGAGCCGACCTCGTTGGCACCGAAATAGACGATCTTCATGGGCGTCTCGCTCACCGTGAAGGGCAGGATGGGCGGCGCATGGCCATGCACGACGGCATGAATGTCTGGACGGGCCGCATAGACGCCAGCATGAATGAAACGCTCGAGGTAAGGGCCGCGATTGTCGCCGTTGTCGGCCTTTGATCCATCGAGGTTGAAGGTCATGAGGTCCTCGCGCTCGACAAATTCGGGGCTTAGCGAACGCGACAGCAGGAACTTGGTCGGGTCAGTCGGGTGGCGCAGGCTAACATGACCATAGGCGTCCACAGCGCCAAGTCGTGCCAGCGCGCGGTTGGTGATGACGAGGTCGATCTTGGCGATTTCGAGTTCGTGCATGGCGCCCTCCTGAACATCCATCATTGGCTACGGTCATAAATCGAACGCAGTCGCGCGACGATGTCGCTGCGCGTAGCGAAAGCCTGAGTCAACAGTCTGGTGACCTCCTCCGCAGGCACGGGCTTGATCGTCATCTCGCGCTGGGCTGCATCGGCCAGGAACTGCGGGTCGGCAAATGTGTCCATGAAAGCCTTGCGCATGGCCGCAACGCGTTCGGGCGACACGCCGGGGCCAAACATATACGGGAAGGTCATCTTGGTCGAGGTCGCGTTCAGGTTCAGCAATGCGAGGTCGTCGTCGCTAGTGACGAGTTCTCGCGATGTCGGCACATCAGGCAGGCTTGGCGCGCGCGCCTCGCCGGACTGGACGAGCACACGGATCTGGCCTGCTTCCATCTGGCGCTTATAGGTATGACGCAGGGTGTCGAGCGGTACGGTCGCATAGCCCTCGACTTCGACACGCTCCATGGCGAGCATGACTGCGGGCAGCCCGGTATAGCCGATCACCGCGCGCATCCGCGTCTTGAATACTTCGTTGTAAACGCCGACTGCGACTGTCGGGGTGGACCCCGGCGCAAGGGCGCCTATCGGCGTTTCGCGCGTGCGCATGTCCGCCACGCTGCGGATCGGCGATCCGCCCCAGACAAAGAGCGCGTTGGGTGAATCTGTGGGTGTCGGCAACCATTGAAAACGCAGGGAATCATATTTCACGCCGCTGGCGTTCAGCAGGGGTTGAAGGGGCACATTGGAGGAAGGGGCGCCTATGGCCGTGCCATCCTGCGGCGCCACGTTATAGATATGCCCCGCCTGTAGCAGCGATCCAGCTCCCGGCATGTTCTGCACGATCACATTGGGCTGACCGGGAATGTGGCGACCAAGGTGCACGGCTATCAGACGCGCGTACAGATCGAAGCTGCCACCAGGGGGCAGGCCGACAAAGATCGTAACAGTCTTGCCGCGATAGAAATCAGCGACCGCCTCCTGCGCTCGCGCTGGGTCGCAGAGTGCGCAGACAAGGATCACCTGCATGAGGACAAGCGTGAACCGGCGCAAAGAGCGTTTCTCCCATCGATTTTATTTGCGAAGCAGAAATTCAGTAAGTTGGCATCGTAGTGATCGCCCCCCAATGCTGTCAAGGAAGGCCCCATGTATCGAGCGGCCTGTCACTTCCGTCAATTGACGTTGGGCACGAGCTTTTCGACTGCTTCGATCAGGTCTGGTGGTGTCTGATAGAGCGAGTTCGTGATCAGCTCCAGATCTTTGGGCGAGCGCCGTGACATGTCGACTTGCTGTACGCCGCCCGCCGCGCGCTTCCCTCCGTCAAAGATGTTGCCGTCGAGGCGGTCTGGTCGGGCTTTCGGCCGTCGTCCGAGGATGCTGCGCCCATTCTTTGCGCAGCGGGCTTGCCCGGCTTGCTTATGGCGGTGGGGCATCATCGCAACGGGATCCTTCTCGCCCCCGCTACAACCGACGCTATCGCGTGCTGGGCGCTGGGAACAGCGGTCGCTGCATCCGCGCAATCCCTCAATCTGCAACGCTTCGGGAGGAGGCCATGAAAATCCAAGTGAACTGCAATGACACCACCATCGACTGCACCACCATTCAGGAGCTCTGGGACATCGCACACCCCCAGGAAAGCAATGCTGAGCAAGCAGCAAATCAAACCCACAAGGTCGCTCCACCTAGCGCTTGGAACTCGACGCCCTTAAATGATCGGGATGACAAAAAGGGAATTGCACCTTCCCGCGAGAAGGCGCAAGGTTTCGGCATGAATTTTGCTGCAAAATCAATGCTGACGCATTGTTGGCAAATCGATCTTGGAAAGGATCGTGATCATGCGCTGTGAATTCTGTCAGGGCAGCGGTCTAGCCTTCTTGCCCAAACATGTAGTTCCTTGC
>Ga0209829_10002342_pt1 | contig 14434 bp, 9 predicted proteins | sample C_140205_EF_Meta_FD_187311 | JGI IMG/M metagenome (GOLD analysis project Ga0209829, IMG submission 187311) | Freshwater microbial communities from Lake Croche, Canada to study carbon cycling - C_140205_EF_MetaG (SPAdes) (version 2) | ecosystem: Environmental > Aquatic > Freshwater > Lake...
ATATTGACGATAGTAGTTCTGTTCAACAATACACATTAAATTACAAACATTATAATTTTAATAATGTTTTTGTGTCTAAAAACTATTATAACCCTGATAATTTAGATTTAAGTTGTTTAACTGCCAACACATCTTGTGATATTGGTTTAACAGGTATTGATAATGGATTGGTTACTAGTATGACCGGACAAACCATAACATTTACAAATGGAATTAATGATTCTACAAAGTTTAATAGATTATCGTTTGATAGAAGGTTTAAAATGTTCCAAGTCACCGGATATACTAGTAGTAATGTTAGATTTACAGGATTTAACAAAACCATATTATATGAGGTTGTTAGTGAGTATGATTTAATTAGTGGAACAAACATTCACCAATTATATGGTGGTTTCTATCAAGGATTCTATAGATTATTTGGATATGACTATGAAATATTCCCACAAAGGATGAATAAAGGATGGTCTGTTGAAATGTTATTAAAACCACGATTCCCTGAGAATGACGAATATTCTCCGTCTTCAGGTGAAACAACTTTAAATGTTGTTTATCCTCAAAATAAAAACATATTCTTTTATATGGGAACTCGTGCTGAGAATAAGTTTTATCATCACGCAGATGGGTTTATGGGTGGAATATCCGCATATACTAGAGTAACATCAGATTTAACATTATTGGAAACTTGTGCTTGTTGTAATACAGGTGTGACGGATAGTCGTTGTATCTACGTTTATCCACCAAGAAGTAATGGTGGTGAACACGACCCACATAAAAACTATGGTTGTAATACTTGTGGTTGTAATTCATCATCTTATGTGTGTAATTCTTGTGGGTGTCCAACATTTGAAAATGATGTTTGTGGGTGGGAATGTAAAAACCACACTTGTGAATCATCGGTTCAATCGACTTGTGAAACGGACCCATTATATGATTCAATGTCTAACGTAATCTCATTTAAATTATGTGGTGACCCACATAATCCATCGATAGGTGTTAAAGTATTAAGATTTACAGGTGATTGTGTAACAACAGGTTCTTGTGAAACTAGTGGAATTACATATCAAACAGGGTATACAATCACCGAATATTGTTCTCCAACAGGAATATACGATTATTGTGCAAATATTAACCCTGCTTATTTAGATTTAGAACATTGGTTCCAATTGGATGCCGTATGGGAAAGATATACTTGGTTAGACACTTGTGATTTATGGTATCGTGGAGGATTAGGGGATATAACTGAAAGAAAACTTTTAGAATCATTAGCAAACAATTCAATGTCCTTAATAGCCCCTCCATACACTCAAGTAGGATATCCGGCACCGGGTGAAGTTGAATTGGTTGATTTAAACGAAAAATGGTTAATTGATAAACATTATAGAAAAGGTAGATTAAAAATATATATTAATGGTAGAAGATTTTTCACCATAGAGAATTTTGAGGAAATTATTCCGAGAGGTTTAAATACTGATAAAGAAAAACAAGTTGGCGTTCCATTTAATATTTCGTGGGGTGGTGGAACACAGGGTTTAAGAGAAAATTTAACATTCTCATCAACAACCGGAACAACATATATTCAAGACCCCGAATCTTTACCAACAAATGATTTAGTTGGTACTGTGTATAGTGGATTAACCACAAATATATTATTGGAGCAAAATTTTGGAGGAACATTTGAAGGGGGAATTTCTCAATTTAGAATGTATATATCACCATTATCAGCACCTGAAATAAAACATAACTTTAATTTATTAAAGGATACTTTTAATATGTTCAATCCGGATTGTCCTGATTGTGGTGAGGAATTCTGTCCGGTGGATGATATTACATTTACAATTAATGGTCCTACACCAACAAACACACCAACAAACACAATAACACCAAGTATCACACCAACAAATACAATTACACCAACAAATACAATTACGCCAACAATAACTCCGACTAATACACCAACAAACACAATAACACCAAGTATCACACCAACAAATACAATTACACCAACAATAACACCCACAAACACACCAACAAACACAATAACACCAAGTATCACACCAACAAATACAATTACACCAACAAATACAATTACACCAACAATAACTCCGACTAATACACCAACAAATACTGTGACTCCAAGTATGACACCAACAAACACTAACACACCAACTCAAACACCTAGTAAAACACCAACTCAAACACCAACTCAAACACCTACACCAACTAATACTCCGACTAATACGATTACTCCAACACATACCTCAACACATACCCCAACACCTAGTGTTACACCAACATATACTCCAACTAAAACTTCAACACCAACACCAACAAATACACCAACACCATTACCAATAAGTAATCCCGATGCGTATGCTTATGCTTCACGAGTTATTGCATCAGGTGGTTCAATTGATAATACAACCGCAACAGCTTTAGACATATTATTTAATGATTTACAAAACACTTCTCTTGAATCAGGTCTTGATGTCCTTTATAGCGTGTTAGAAGGTTTTTATCCAATGTTAGGTTTAACATCGGCAACACAAGCAATTAATGCAAATGGAAATACCGCATATGATTTACAACTTAGTGGTGGATGGACTTTTGGTTCTTTGGGAATGCAAGGTAATGGAATCAATACAGAAGCTTACACAGGTAAGGATTATATTCCTATTACAGGTTATGAATTATATAACACTCACTTCTCAATATATGGAACAGTACCAGGTAACTCACCAAGTAATGGGGATTTATCAGTTAGTGGTTCATTTACAAGAAGTGTAACTATAACCTTAAAAAAAATAGGTGTTGGAACAGGTCGTTATGAATATGATTGTAATTCGGGAAATAATGCGGTTCCTAATTTAAACTCAGGTGATTTTGTTATCATTTCTACTGATGGTAGTAATACATACGCTTATGAAAATGGTGCCGCAGCATCACCTAGTAGTGCCGGAAGTATATCAACACTTTCTGACTCACCGTCATTATATTTAGGGGTTGCACCAAATAGTAGTGCTTCTTGTACATCAGGAGGTGGTCGTTCAGTAAATACATTTGGATGGTCTAGCTTTGGTGGATATATGAGCCCTGTTGATATGGTTCATTATCAAAATATTGTCAATACATTTATGACATCAATTGGAAGAAACACTTATTAGTATGAGAGTAGTAATTTTAACAACAGAACAAAAAGATAATTTAGATAAACAAGAAGTATATCCAAAATTAACATTTAATCCTGTTCAGGATGTAAATGGTGATTGGGTAATATCTGAAGTTGAGGTAAATGAATGTGTTACACCTGAGTTTATGTGGGTAAAAGATTTAGTATTAACAGATTGGTTAGGTAGTTACATACAACCAACAATTGGCACAGGAGAAATATAAAATATGGAAACAATTACAATACAGAGTGGGAGTTATGATGGAGATATTGCAAATATCTTATTTAAACCAAATGGTGTTAATGTGGTTATTAATTTAGGTAATCAACCACTACCTTATGTGTTTAATCCGTCATTATTAACACCACCTCGTACTATATATGGTGTCTATACCATATTGGTTGAGGGTGCTGATTGTCCAATATTTTTAAATGTCCCATTACCAACACCTACACCAACACCTACGGTTACTACTACACCGACTACTACACCAACTACTACACCAACTACTACACCAACACCGACATTTAACCCTTGTTTAGTTACACGAACACCTACACCATCACAATAGTTATTATAATGTATGGACAAGAATTGGTCCAAATGGTGAAGTAATTATGTCAAGTCTGTGTTAATAAGAAATAAAAAATAATTTAAATATATGAACGAAATTAAATACCCTTCAGTAACAACTTATTTCATCTCTTATGAAGAGAATGATACTAACCCCCATTATGGTGAGGTTACATCAGACCAATATATGATAACACCAAAAACAAATATATTCACAACCACAGATAAGGATGAGTATGTTGCAAAGTTATTAACATATGGAATAACATTAGATGATAAAAAACCTGAAAATTTAATTTTATCTAAATAATGCAAGTAATACAAATCACAAGTTTAACGGGACACTCTCCTTATGATATTACAATTTGTGATATTACTAACACTTATTGCTATTTTGGTGTTTCAGGTGCCACAACAGCACCCTTAACAATTAATATCCCAACAGAACTTATTAATGTTGATAAAGTATTGGTTGTAATTACGGACTCTCTTGGTTGTTCAGAACTTCAGTATCATAATTGTGATGACCCAAAACCATCTCAAACACCAACTCCTACAATAACACCAACGCCGACAAAGGCGATATGTAACTGTATGTCCTTTGAAAACACTTTAGGGGTAACTTTAGGTTATAGATATACTAATTGTAATGGAGAATCATTTTATGGTAAAATATATTCAGCCACCACATTATTTGTTTGCGGAAGTAATCCATCGGCGGATAGTGGTGTGACAATCAATATATCTTCAAACGTCTGTATTAATAATGAATGTCCCGGACCAACACCAACTCCTACAACAACACCAACTCCCACACCAACATTACCTTCTCTTGTAGGGTATTTTGAAGATAGTTGTGACCCAACTAATCAATTTACATTATCTAACATACCAATATCATTCAATCCTTTATCAGGAGCTTATTATATTGAGAGTGATGGATTTGTTGGTTGTGCTAGTTATGTAGTTAGTTCATCGACTAATAATGTTTATTCATTTATTGCAATGGGTTCCCAACCGAGTATTGACCATTGCCAAAAAGCCAATTTTATTTATCCCTGCCCAACGGCTACACCAACACCAACACCATCGGCAACACCTTGTATTGGTTGTAGGAATTATATATTATATGGTGGTTATGGAAAAGGAGGGAATTCCACATTTCAATATATTCCTTGTGGAAAAAGTTCATCAATTAATATTAACCTTCCAAGAAGTATTGATTCAGAGTATACTCAAAATATATGTGCGGAATGTAATAGTGTTTATAAATTAACCGCTAGTGGTAGTTATGGAATTGTTGGTCCGTGTCCAACACCAACACCTACACCATCTCACACTCCAACGCCTACACCATCATCACCGGTTAAATATGTGTTATTTCAAGCTCAATCTTGTTGTACCAAAAAAATAATAAAATTTATAATGTTACCGGAAAATTTTTTACCTGGAACTGCAATTGTAAATTCATATGGTGAATGTTTAAAAATAATTGGAATTTCAATAAAAGATAATTGGATAACAGATTATTGGAATCACTCAACCACATATATGGATTGTGATTTATGTATTAAAACTCAAACTTGTGACCCACCCGCACCTCTACCATTTATTTCTATATGGACAACAACATCTCCTAATGAGACTATTGAATTACCTTACGAAACTTCAGGATTCTATTACGGAACGATTGATTGGGGTGATGGAGAAACCTCTAATAATATTTACAATAATAGAACACACACTTATGCGACTCCGGGTGATTATACAATTACCATTACGGGAACATTAATTGGGTGGAGTTTTTATTATGGTGGTTCTAGTTATAGTATTATAGAAATTCTTCAGTGGGGATGTTTACAATTAGGTAATAGTGGGGGTTACTTTTGGGATTGTGAAAACTTGTCGTTGTCAAACGTAAATGATATTTTAAATTTAAATGGTACAACTAATTTATCTAATTTATTTGATTATTGTTATAATATTACCACAATACCTTTTATTAATAATTGGGATGTTAGTAACATTACCGATATGTCATTGGTATTTCGACAATGTTTTGGGTTTAATGACGATATATCAAATTGGAACGTTAGTAATGTTACCAATATGTCCAATATGTTTGACACCTCATTATCTTTTAATCAACCAATCGGTTTTTGGGATGTTAGTAGCGTTATTAATATGTCTTATATGTTTCAAAATGCTAATAATTTTAATCAAGATTTAAGTTCTTGGGATGTAAATAGTGTGACTAATATGAGTTTTATGTTTAAGGATAGTTATACCTTTAATAATGATGGCTCCCCATCAATTAGTGGTTGGACAACATCAAATGTTATAGATATGAGCAGTATGTTTAGTTTTGCCTCATCATTTAATCAACCAATCGGTTCTTGGGATGTGTCAAAAGTAATCTTTATGACAGCTATGTTTGAGTACTCAATATCGTTTAACCAACCAATTGGTTTTTGGAATGTGTCCAATGTGTTAAATTTTGATTTTTTTATGAATGGTAAATCATTTAGTGATTACTCAACAATAAATCTTGATGCAATTTATAATGGGTGGAGTTCTTTACCAATATTAACCTACGGGATTAACATTAGTTTTGGAACAATTAAATATACTTCCGGTAGTTCATCTGGTAGAGCAATTCTAACCGGAACTTATGGTTGGACAATTATTGATGGTGGTATATAATTTCTATTTATCTTTTAATAAAAAATATTATTTTTTTAATAAAAAGATATTAAATGAAAATATTTGTTCAAATCGCGTCTTATCGTGACCCACAACTTATCCCAACAATCAAATCAATGTTGGAAAATGCTAAAAAACCAAAAAATTTAGTAATCGGAATTTGTCGTCAATACCACCCTGAAGATGGGTTTGATAACTTAGACGAATTTAAAGGAGATAAACGATTTAGAGTTATTGATGTCCTATACACCGAGTCAAAAGGTGTGTGTTGGGCAAGAAACCAAGTTCAACAATTATATAAGGGTGAGGAATACACTCTTCAAATCGATTCTCATATGAGATTTGAAAAGGATTGGGATGATACCTTAATTAAAATGGTAAAACAACTTCAAAAGAAAGGATTTAAGAAACCTTTGTTAACAGGATATGTTTCTTCATTTGACCCGGATAATGACCCAGCAGGTAGAGTTAAAGAGCCTTGGAGAATGGCTTTTGATAGATTCATTCCTGAAGGTGCGGTATTCTTTTTACCCGAAACAATTCCGGGATGGGAAACTTTAACAGAACCGGTTACCTCAAGATTTTATTCCGCCCATATGGCATTTACGGTTGGTCAATTTAGTACGGAAGTTCAACACGACCCTGAATTTTATTTTCACGGAGAAGAAATATCAATTGCCGTTAGAGCTTACACTCACGGATATGATTTATTCCACCCACATAAAACGGTAATTTGGCACGAATATACTCGTAAGGGTAGAACCAAACAATGGGATGACGATAAAGAGTGGGGTAAGAAAAATGAACTATCTCATTTAAAAAATCGTCAATTATTTGGTATGGATGGTGAAGAAGTAACTTTAGATTTTAGTTATTACGGTTTTGGAACCGAAAGAACATTAAAAGATTATGAAATTTATTCAGGTCTTAAATTTTCAAATAGAGCTGTTCAACAATATACATTAGATAAGCATTACGCACCTAACCCTCAAATATTTGAAACTGAAGAAGAATGGTTAGCGAGTTATGCTAGTATTTTTAAACATTGTATTGACATTGGATTCCATCAAGTTCCTGAGACAGATTATGAGTTTTGGGTTGTGGCGTTCCACGATGAAAAAGATGAAACAATTTTTAGAAAGGATGCTGATATTAATGAAATTAATAATATGATGAGAGACCCTGATGGGTATTGTAAAGTTTGGAGAGATTTCCAAACTACACATAAACCAAAATACTGGGTTGTTTGGCCGTATAGTAAGTCAAAAGGTTGGTGTGATAGAATAACGGGTAATTTATAATGATGGATATTAATAATCTTAGAAAAGTAGTTATAAATCTTAAACGTAGACCAGACAGATTAGAAAATTTTAATCGAGAAATGGAATATATTGGTTGGGATTATGAAATTTTTGAAGGAATTGATAAAGGAGGTTATGATGGTTGCGCGTTATCGCATTTAAAAATTGTTGAGGATTTCTTAAATTCAAATGATGAGCATATTATGATACTTGAAGATGATTGTTTTTTAATGCCTTATGCCAAAACTCAATTAGAAAAATCTTTAAGTGAATTAAATGAAATTGATTGGGATTTTTTTCATTTAGGACCTAGCTTAAATAGACCGGTAAACAATTATTCTGAAAATTTGTTAGATTTATCTAATCTACCTGAAAAAGAACCTCATCATAGGGGAATTTATAATTTAGCGTGTTATATTATAAATCGTAAATTCGCGGAAGAGATGTTAAAATTTAAATTAGAAAGTCAAAAAGCTATTGACCAATATCTTGATGAAGATGTTTTTTCAAATTTTAAATGTTTTTCAACATCAATACCGGTTGTTACACAAAATAACGGTTTTTCTGATATTAATAAAACAAATGATAGTAATCATTATCTAATAACTTATAATTGGAACGCCTATTCTAAAAATAAAATTAGTGGTCTATACTATGATATTAGTTATTGTGAACAAGAAAAAAACTACCCTGAAAAAATAAGTAAAAAAGAAAATAAAATTTTCAAACATACTTATAAATCATTAAATATTGATTTACCATTATTAGACGTTGAATCTAAACATAGTGTTAAATTTATTACCGCAATTTATTCTAATCTATATGGTACAGAATTAGGTGGGAGACCAAACAGACACGGACATTATAGATGGAGTTTGTTGTCAATATTAAAGATGACTAATGCCGACTTTATTTGTTATACTTCAGATGAAGAATTTGATGATTTAAATCAATTTTTTTATAAAGAAAATAATATTAGTAAAGAAAAATTACAAATAGTTAAATTTAATTTATTTGATAATGAATTTTCTGAAATAATTAATCAATACAAAGACGTTGAAAGTATTAAACAAGGTGATAGATGTATTGAAATTCAATATATGAAATTTATTTGGTTTTTGTCTGAAGATAAATCTTACGATTACTATTTTTGGATTGATGCCGGTTTATCTCATTGTGGTTTAATTCCAAATAAACATCTTTCATTAACAGGACTTCATAATCAAGGTTATTACGAAAGTCCATTATTTAATAATTTATTTTTAGATAATCTAATTAAAAATACTGGTGATAAATTTACTCTGATTGGGAAAGAAAATGACAGAAATTTTTGGTCAGGAACTGTAAACCCAATACATTTTACCGATTATAATCGAAGTATTCACATTATTGGTGGAATGTTTGGTGGTAGAAAAGAATTGTGGGACCCGATTATAGAATTATTTAGAAATTATGTTTATACAGTTTCTGAACACGATAAACGATTATACCACGAGGAAGATATTATGACATTAATGTTTAGAAATCATCCTGAATTGTTTTATGATTATTACTTTGAAACTTGGTGGCACGAAGATGAAAAAATTGCCGGAACGGATATGGCGGAACACGTTAAAAACAATAGGAGTTTTTATAAAATATTAACAGAACTAAATAACATATATGAATAATATAACATTAGTAACCGGATTATGGGATATTGGTAGAGGTGACCTCCAAGAAGGGTGGTCTCGTTCATTCCAACATTATTTAGATAAGTTCCAACAACTATTACAGGTTGATGTGAATATGATAATATTTGGTGATGAAGAATTAGAAAAATTTGTTTTTAATAATAGACGAGACGAAAATACACAATTTGTTCGTAGAGATTTATCTTGGTTTAAAGATAATGAATTATATAATAAAATACAAAAAATAAGAACAAATCCTGATTGGTATAATCAAGTTGGTTGGTTAAGTGAATCAACACAAGCAAAATTAGAAATGTATAATCCTTTGGTTATGTCCAAAGTATTTCTTTTACACGACGCAAAGATTTTAGATAAGTTTGATTCTGAATATATGTTTTGGATTGATGCAGGATTAACTAACACAATTCATCCCGGATATTTTACTCACGATAAAGTTTTAGATAAATTACCTCAACTTGTTAAGAATTTTCACTTTGTTTGTTTCCCTTATGAAACCAATAGTGAGATTCACGGATTTAAATACCAAGAGTTATGTGAATTAGCGGGAAAACCGGTAAATATGGTTGCACGTGCAGGATTCTTTGGTGGTAAAAAAAATGTGATATCAGAAATTAATAGTATCTATTACGGATTAATGAATGAGACACTTTCAAATGGATTGATGGGAACTGAAGAATCGTTATTTACAATTATGACTTACAAATATCCTAATTTAATTAGTTATTCAGAAATTGAGGGTAACGGTTTAATGGGTAAATTTTTTGAGGATTTAAAAGATATGACCGTTGAGGTTAAATCTGAAGTTTCAAAAGATGTTGTTATAAACAATTTAGACGATTCAAAAGTCGGTCTTTATATTATAACATTCAACTCACCAAAACAATTGGAAGTTTTAATTCAATCAATGTTAGATTATGATAGAGATTTTATTGATAAACCAAAAAAATTCTTATTAGATAACTCAACCGATTTATCAACAACTCCAAGATATCTTGAACTATGCGAACAATATGGTTTTGAACATATTAAGAAAGATAACATCGGTATTGTTGGTGGTAGAGTGTTTGTTGCGGAACATTTTGATGAAACTGATTTGGACTTCTATTACTTTTTTGAGGATGATATGGCGTTCTATCCTAAAAAAGGTGAAGTATGTAGAAATGGGTTTCCAAGATTTGTTGACAATTTATATCAAAAATCATTAGAGATTATTCAAAAAGAAAATTTTGATTTTTTAAAGTTAAATTTTAGTGAGTTTTTTGGTGACCATAGTGTACAGTGGAGTTGGTACAATACGCCGCAAGATTTTAGACAATCTCATTGGCCAAATAATCCTAAATTGCCGGTTCAAGGTTTAGACCCTAATTCACCTAAAACAAAATTTGATGAAATACATATTCATAAAGGATTACCATATATAACCGGAGAATCCCATTTATCTAATTGGCCAATTATCTTAACAAAAGAGGGTAATTATAAATGTTATTTGGAAACTAAGTGGGCCCACCCATTTGAACAAACTCTTATGTCGTATGCTTATCAAGAAACCGTAAAAGGTAACATTAAACCGGGATTGTTATTACTAACTCCAACGGAACACGATAGATTTGACCACTATTCAAGTGAGTTAAGGAAAGAATCTTAGTTTAATATTTTATTACTTTTTTTCAAATTATCTTCAGCCCATAGTGGTTGAAGATTTGTGTAATGACAAAGTTTATATATTTCTTCTTCACTATTTGCGAATGATAATGGTATAATGTGGTCTATATGAATATGCTTACCCATCAATTCCCAAGACATTCCTCCGGTAAATTGTTTTTCAATATGTTCTTTAAGAAATTCCGGAGAACACCCAACAATATTAAATGTTTGGTTTTTTTTAGTTATATTATTTTTTCTTAAAAAAATATTAATTCTATTTCTAACTGTTACTTTTAACTTAAAAAAATTATCAGTGTTGTATTTTGTTTTTAAATAATTGTGAACTTTTTCTTTATTATTTTGATAATATTCGGAACTTTTTAATCTATGAGTGTCAACATTATTTGAGTGATAAGTGTCTTGATACTTTTTATATTTTTCATAATTTTCTTTCACATATTTTTTCGAATATTCTAAATGACAAATTTTACAATATTTTCTATAACCATCTTTAGATGTTTTTCTAACATTAAACTCACAAACCTCTTTTTCTTCTTTACATTTACTACATATCTTTTTTTCCATAATACTCTTTTAATAATCTATTAAGTAATGTTGATTTTTTAACTTTTTCTTTAACCATTCGGTCAAATAAATCACGGTCTAAACTTATTCCAAATTTAACCTTTCTGTCTTCTTCTAATTTTAATTTTCTTCCCATATTATATAAATATCACAAAAAATAAAAAAGTTTCACTTTTTTTTAAATTAAAACAAAAAAATAAAGTATTTATAATAAAAACTTTAGATGGAATTTTTTATAAAGAAAAACGCAACCTTACCCTTATTAAAATTACAAGTAGTAAAAGATGGTAGAAGTGATTACAATAATTTTATGGAATTATTGGAAACTTCCACCATATTCTTTTCTATGATTAATTCTGAGACAGGAATTCCTAAAATAACTTCAAGACCTGCTGGGTTTGTTGAGAAAATACTTGACGACCCAAATGCTGAGCCGGAATATTATATTTACTATCAATTTACCAAACAAGACACTAGTATTGAGGGTAGATATGAGGGTCAATTTTTAGTTAAAACATTTGATGGTAATGTTATATTACCTGTTAGAGAAAAATTATACATATATGTTCAAGAATCGTTTATTGCTGATGATTTAGAATATAACACTTGTTATACTTCAACATTCCCTTGTTGTGGTAATCCGGATATTGTTGACAATCCAAATGAAAACACAATTACAATTGTTCCTCAATATTACCCAAGTTCTATAGGTGTATTATATACTGCAACATCAAGATATCCAATGGATACAGATGTTACAGTTACATTTAAAAATGTTTTAGGTGTAAATACAGGAGACCCAATTATAATAAATTCCTCAGTTTCAATTTATACAGGTAGTAAACAAGGTATAACTGAACTTATTCTTGATGAGGATTTCAATAGATTAAATTTATATACATTATTTTCTGATGTAGTTTTAACATCTGATGGTTATTCACAATACGATTTAAGACCGGTGATTGGGGGTCCAATAGTTATTGACCCAATCCCACCAAGACCAAGACCAAAATATGTATCGGCAAATGTTACAAGTTGTTGTGATAATACTGAAGGATGTATGTCTAATATTCCAACAAACTTAGGTATTATGGTAGGTACTAGTGTTTTAGGTAGTGATGGTTTATGTTATGTCGTTAATGAAATAGGTTCATTTGAGTGTGAGGTAACAGTTTCTTTTAACCAATCATATTATGAAAAATGTAGTTATTGTATTTCAAAATATCCGTGTAATCCAAAACCGGTATTTTGTCCGGGTGATTTAATTGTTAATCCAACATTTGCAAATAATTCAGATGGATGGACAATAACTAACTGGGATTGGGATTCAAATTTAAATGGGTCTGCGGTATATGGTGGGGCTGACGAAGGTGGTTATTTAAGTCAAAATATTTTAACTGTTGGTGAAACTTATAATATTTCATTTGATGTTTTATATAATCAAACCGCACAAAATGGTCAGATTATGTCAGTATTTGCTGGCGCAACTCAAGTTACGGTAACACCATCTATTGGTTTATCAACAATTAATTTAACAATGGTTTGTACGTCAAATACAACATTTTCAATTTATGCAATATTTTTCAATACATCTGAATTATATGTTACAAATGTTTGTATTACTCAACAATTACCTAAACCAACTCCAACACCAACTCCAACACCAACTAAACTGTGTGTTGCACCCGTTTTATTTACGGTATTGAATACTAGTGGTAACACATTTTTATTATATTTTAATGTAACTGGTCCTTGTAGTACAATTAACGTTTATTGGTCATCAAACAATGTTAATTGGAATAGTAGTGCAGGTGGGTGTTCATCACCAAGAAGTATTACAATTCCTGGTTCATTACCTCCAACAATATATTTTTATATTCAACAATTTAGTAATCAATGTCCTCCGTCTATTTCAAATACAATAACCTATAATGTAATACCTGTTACTAAAACACCGACACCGACACCGACTAATACACCTACACCAACAGGAACTCCATTACCTCCGGTTTCAGTATGTTTTGTTGATTGTTGTGATAGGTCAAATATTTTTATGATTTATGGTGCACCTTCATTAGGTGTTGACTATGATGGAACTTATTATATTCAAAGTTCAGGTTTTAATGGATGTGCCGTTGTGACTACGTGTGATAATAGACCTACTTTAGTTTATTCATATGTTGGTTTAGTAAAACAAACTGATTGTAATACTTGTTTTAATAATACTGATGCTGTTTGTCTTACACCAACTCCGACTCCAACTCAAACTAATACTCCAACACCATCAGTTACATCATTGTCGTGTGATTTTGAATTTGAAACTGTGTCATTAAGTCCTACTCCAACCTCAACACCAACTCAAACACCTACTGTGACACCAACAAAAACACCAACTCAAACACCGACGATTACACAAACTAAGACGCCAACACCGACTATAACATCTACTAAGACACCTACACCAACAAGAACTATTGGATTAACTGTAACTCCAACTACGACCCCAACTAAAACACCAACACCAACTACTACAGTAACACCTACAACAACAACGACTAAAACATTAACTCCAACACCAACTACTACAGTAACTACTACACCAACAAAAACATCTACACCTACACCTACGGTAACAAATGGCGCTATTGTGGTATCTCAATGTTCGGTAATCTATAATAAACTTAATACAACGTTAATTTATTCATATAATAACGTGAGTAATACTTCCACATTATTATTTAACTATTCACCACATCCAGGACAAATA
>Ga0209829_10002346_pt1 | contig 14425 bp, 14 predicted proteins | sample C_140205_EF_Meta_FD_187311 | JGI IMG/M metagenome (GOLD analysis project Ga0209829, IMG submission 187311) | Freshwater microbial communities from Lake Croche, Canada to study carbon cycling - C_140205_EF_MetaG (SPAdes) (version 2) | ecosystem: Environmental > Aquatic > Freshwater > Lake...
TTGAGCACAATGGCTGTGATGATGGATGTGTCGATCACCATCAGCTGGGCAACCCATTCTCGTCATACCCCAGAATTTCCTCATCAGACCTGTTGTCGAGCAGGGGCAAGGCTGCCCATCTGCGCCGAAAAGCGGCGAGGTCTTCAAGTAGCGCGGCCTTGGCGGCTTCGCTCTCTGTGCGGCCAAGGCATTCCTGCAAGGCGCGCTTGGTGGCCGCAGCGATGGTTTCGCCGGTCCGCGCCGCAAGCTCTCGCGCCAATGCTTCGGTCTCGGGATCCCCTATGTTCAAAGCCATCGAAGCCACCCCTGTTTCAGGATGCGGTCATTCTACTCCAAAACCTCGTCCGCTTACAGCGTCCCCACAATCTTCCTCAGCTCCGCCCGAAACGCGGGCGCAATGTCGGGCCGCGACAGGGCGAAGGCCACGTTGGCGGCCAGGAAGCCCACTTTCGAGCCGGTGTCATAGGTCTTGCCGTCGAAGCGCACGCCGAAGAAAGGCCGCGCGGTCGCCAGCGCCTTCATGCCGTCGGTGAGCTGGATCTCGCCGCCCGCGCCCTTCTCCACCTTCTCCAGAATGTCGAAAATGGCGGGCTCCAGCACATAGCGGCCTGAAATGATCAGGTTGGAGGGGGCGCTTCCCTGCGGGGGCTTCTCCACCATGCCGCTGATCTCGAAGGTGTGGCCGAAGTCCTGACCCGTGGAGACCACGCCATACATATGCGTCTCGGACGCCGGGACCTCCTCCACCGCGATCACATTGCCCCCGTGCGCCTCATGGGCCGCGATGCACTGGGCGAGGCAGCGGCTGGCGCGGGCGCCGGGCAGGGTGATCATGTCGGGCAAGAGCACTGCGAAGGGCTCGTCGCCCACGATGTCGCGGGCGCACCAGATGGCGTGCCCCAGCCCCAGCGGAGCCTGCTGGCGGGTGAAGCTGGTGGCGCCGGCGAGCGGCGTGTCGGCGAGCAGGGCTTCCAGCTCCTTCGTCTTGCCGCGCTTGGCCAGCGTGTCCTCCAGCTCATAGGCCAGATCGAAATGATCCTCGATGACGGCCTTGTTGCGCCCGGTCACGAAGACGAAATGCTCGATCCCCGCCTCTCGCGCCTCCTCCACGCAATGCTGGAGCACCGGGCGGTCGACCACGGTCAGCATTTCCTTGGGGATCACCTTGGTGGCTGGCAGCACGCGGGTGCCAAGCCCGGCCACGGGGAAAACGGCTTTGCGGATGCGTTGCGTCATCTTGCGTCCAGATCAGGGGGGCGAAAGCGGGTCGAAGCCTGATAATGCCCGCAAATTCGTAAAAAAACTGGCCTCATTCGGGCAGGATTGCGAATCTTGGTCAATCTACCTCCAATTGCAGATTTTCCAAAAAGTCAGACTCCAGCGCATATGGTAGAACCATGAACGCAGGAATTTTGAGGTTCGCATGACCGTTCTGGTGACTGGCGGGGCTGGCTATATCGGCAGCCATATGGTGCTCGAATTGCTCGACGCGGGCGAAAGCGTGGTCGTGCTCGACAATCTGTCGACCGGTTTCCGCTGGGCGGTGGCGCCCGCCGCGACCCTGATCGAGGGGGATTTCGGCGACGCCGAGCTTGTGGCCGGGCTGCTGGCCCGCTTCAATGTGGACGCCATCATCCATTTCGCGGCGAAGATCGTTGTGCCCGAATCCGTCGCCGATCCGCTCGGCTATTACGAGAACAACACCGCCAAGGCGCGCAGCCTGCTGGCGCAGGCGGTGCAGGCGGGCGTGCCGCATGTCATCTTCTCCTCCACCGCCGCCGTCTATGGCGAGCCGAAGGAGTCGCCGGTGGTGGAGGACGCGCCCACCGCGCCCATCAATCCCTATGGCCGCTCCAAGCTCATGGTGGAATGGATGCTGGCCGATGTGGCCGCCGCCCACCAGCTGACCTATACGGCCCTGCGCTATTTCAACGTGGCGGGAGCTGATCCAAAGGGCCGCTCGGGCCAGAGCACCCCCAACGCCACCCATCTCATCAAGGTGGCCGTGCAGGCGGCGCTGGGCAAGCGAGGGGGCATGGAGGTCTTCGGGACGGATTACCCCACCCCCGACGGCTCCTGCCTGCGCGATTACATCCATGTGACCGATCTGGTCCGCGCCCATATGGACGCCCTGCGCCGCCTGCGGGCGGGTGGCGGCAACATCACCTGCAATGTGGGCTATGGGCGGGGCTATTCGGTGCTGGAGGTGATCGACACGGTCAAGCGCGTGTCCGGCGTCGATTTCGAGGTGCGCCGCTCGGGCCGCCGCGCTGGCGATCCGGCCAGCATCGTGGCCTCCAACGAGCGCATCCGCCGGGAACTGGGCTGGGAGCCCCGCCACGACAATCTCGAGCAGATCGTGCGGCAGGCGCTGGAGTGGGAACGTGGGTTGGAGAAAAAGCTGGCGGGGTGATCAGATCCAGCCCGATAGCTCCCGCTTCACCACGGCTTCGATCACGTCGATGCCCTCCGGGCTCGCGTTGAGGCAATCGATGCGGGCGAATTGTTCGCCGCCATTTTGCAGGAAATAGTCGCGGTTCTCCATGCCGATCTCCTCGATGGTCTCGAGGCAGTCGGCGGAAAAGCCCGGCGTCACGATGGCGAGGCGTTTCATGCCCTTTTGCGCCAGCTCCTTCACGGTTTCGTCCGTATAGGGCTTCAGCCATTCGGTGGGCCCGAAGCGGGACTGGAAGGTGAGGATCAGTCGATCCTTCGACCAGCCCAGCGCCTCGCGCAGCAGCCGCGCGGTCTTGGCGCATTGGCAATGGTAGGGATCGCCCTTCAGCAGATAGTCCATGGGCACCCCATGGAAGGAGGCCAGCACCGCCTCGGGCTCGAAATCGAGTTTGGCGAGGCCGTCGCGGATGGAGGTCGCCAGCGCCTCGATATAGGCGGGATCGTCATGCCAGGGCGGGGCGACGCGCAGGGTCGGCTGCCAGCGCATGGCGGCGAGGGCCTCGAAGGTCTTGTCGCAGACCGTGGCGCTGGTGGCCGCCGCATATTGGGGATAGAGCGGCACCAGCAGCACCCGGTCGCAGCCCTGATCCTGCAAGGCGGTGAGGCGCGAGGCGATGGAGGGATTGCCGTAGCGCATGGCCCAATCCACGACCACCTGCGCCCCGCCAGCGCCCAAGGCGCCCGCCTCCACCCGCGCGGCGAAACCTTCCGCCTGCGCGCGGGTGATGGTCTTCAGCGGGCCTTCGTTGCGCTCGTGGTTCCAGATGGAGTCGTAATCCCGTCCCTTGCGGCCAGGCCGCGTGGTCAGGATGATGAGATTCAGCACCGGCCACCAGATCAGCCGCGAGGTCTCGATCACCCGCCGGTCCGAGAGAAATTCCTTGAGATAGCGTCGCACGGACCAGTAATCCGTGGCGTCCGGCGTGCCCAGATTGACCAGCAGCACCCCGATCTTGCGGGCGAGCACGGGCGGATGGCCCTCGGGCAGAGGTCCGGTGGCGCGCATCGGGTCGGGCGATAGAGCGAGCATGGGGGGTCCATAGCGGCGGAAGGCGTGGTCTAGTAGATATACGCGCGATCTGAATACTGGTTTGCGTCAGGAAATGCGACTGCTGATGATGACGCGGACACCGCAAAGTGAATTGGACAAAAGCATGACCATGCTCGACCGCCGCGCCGCCCTCAAGGCGGGCGTCGCCTCCCTCGCCGCTCCGCTCCTTGGCGCAGGCTCCGCAAAGGCCGCCGCGCCGGTGCGCCTGACCTTCGTGCTGGTCAACGATATCTACAAGATGAACGAGGAGGGTGGCCGGGGCGGGCTTGCGCGCCTCGCGGCCGTGGTCAAGGCCGAGCGGGCGAAGAGCCCCAATGTCATCTTCGCCCATGCGGGCGACACCTTGAGCCCCAGTCTCATGTCGGGCTTCGACCAGGGGGCGCATATGATCGCCCTCTTCAACGATCTTCCCCCCGACGTCTTCGTTCCCGGCAATCACGAATTCGACTTCGGGCCGGAGATCTACGCCAAGCGCATCAGCGAGGCGCGCTTTCCCGTGCTCGCCGCCAATCTGCGCGACGAGAAGGGCGCGATCCTGCCCCGCCATGCCGACACGATGATGCTGGAGCGTGGCGGGATCCGGATCGGCGTGGTGGGCGCGACGCTGGAGAAGACGCCGGTCATGTCCAATTCCGCGCCGCTGACCTTCGCCTCAACGCTCGAGACGGTGGCCGCCGCCTCCCGCGCGCTGAAGGAGCAGGGGGCGGACCTCACCGTGGCGGTGGTCCATGCGGACAAGGCCACGGGGCAGAAGCTCATGACCGCCCGCGCCGCCGACATCATCCTGTCCGGCCACAACCACGATCTGCATATCGACTTCGATGGCCGGGTCTCGCTGACGGAATCAGGCTCCGACGCCGATTATGTGGTGGCGGTGGATGTGGATGTGACCATCAGCGTGGAGAATGGCGCCCGCAAGGCGTCCTGGTGGCCCAATTTCCGCGTCTTCGACACCAAGGATGTGACGCCCGATCCCGCCATGCTGCTGCGGGTGCGCGCCTTTGAAACGGAGCTGAGCCAGGAGCTGGACGTCGAGATCGCCACGCTGGGGGCGCCGCTGGACAGCGCAAACCGGGTCGTGCGCGGCGGGGAGGCGGCCATTGGGAATCTCGTCGCCGACGCCATGCGCGCGCAGACTGGGGCGCAGATCGCCATCATCAATGGCGGCAGCATTCGCGGCGGGCGCCAATATGCGGCGGGCCATCGCCTGACGCGGCGCGACCTTCTCGTGGAGCTGCCCTTCGGCTCGAAGACCGTGCTGACCAGCGTCACCGGCGCGCAGGTGCGCGCGGCTCTGGAGAACGGCCTGTCGCAGATCGGTTCGGGGCGGTTTCCGCAGGTCTCCGGGATGGTGGTGGTCGCTGACGCCAATGCGCCCGCAGGCGCGCGGGTGGTCTCCATCGAGGTGGGCGGCAAGCCGCTGGATCCCGCGAAGACCTATACGCTCGCCACCTATGATTTCATGCTGCGCGGCGGCGATGGCTATGGGGCGCTGCGCGACCCCGCCGCGACCGAGGATTACGGCGACCGGCTCGTGGCCAATGATGTGATGGCCTATGCGCGCCAGCTGGGCGAAGTCTCCGCCCGGATCGAAGGCCGCATCATCCTGCGGTGAACAGAGGCCACATATGGTTCACGGGTCCATGCCCGTGGCCCACATCAAGCTGCGACGCGCTCCGCAGGGCCTGCGTGAGATAGGCCTTGGCGCGCTCCACCGCCTGCGGCAATGCGGCGCCTTTGGCCAGTTCGGCGGCGATGGCGGATGAGAGCGTGCAGCCGGTGCCATGGGTATTGGTGGTGATGACGCGCGGCTGGGTGAAGATGTGCCGCCCGCTGGCGTCGAACAGGACGTCGCTGGCCTGCGCGCCCTCCATATGCCCGCCCTTGACCAGCACGGCGCGCGCGCCCTGCGCCATCATCGCCTGCGCCATGGCGACGAGGTCGGTGAGATCGCCCGGCTCGCCATGGCCAGTGAAGCGCATGGCCTCGGGAATGTTGGGCGTGACGAGGCAGGCCAGCGGCATCAGGGTGTGGCGCATTGCCTCGATGACGTCGGGCGCGCCCAAACTATCGCCGCTGGTGGCCACCAGCACCGGATCCAGCACGATATTGCGCGCCTTGTGCCGGGCCAGCGACGCCGCGACCGCCTCCACGATGGCGCCCGAGCCCAGCATGCCGATCTTCACCGCGTCCACGCTTATGTCGTCGAAAATGGCGTCGATCTGTCTGGCGACGAAAGCGGCGTCCGGCAGATGCACGCCGGTGACGCCGCGCGTGTTCTGTGCGGTCAGCGCGGTGATGACGGCCATGCCGTAGCAACCCAGCGCCGCGAAGCTTTTCAGATCTGCCTGAACGCCCGCGCCGCCCGAAGGGTCGGAGCCTGCAATGGAGAGGACATTCACAATCGCCGTCATGGCCTGCGGGTTATCACGCAAGCGCGCGTTCGTCGACGATCAACTTGCCATCGTCGGGCAGGTCGCCCAGAGCCACGATCTCCACAGCGCCGTCGAGGCCTGTCACGTCCTTGAGCGAGGCGCTGAGTTCGCCTGCAAGACCGGCGTTGTCGCGCGGCGCCTCCGCACGCAGCACCAGCGCTTCCCGCGCGTTTTCACTGCGCAGCACCAGCCGCAGCCGATGCACCGCCGCATGGCGCGCCCCGATGTCGATCACCTGCGAGGGCAGCAAGGTGCGCTCATTCATCATCGCCGCCTGATCGGCGCGGCCGAGCCAGCCCTTGATGCGGATATTGGTGCGTCCGCAAGGCGAGGGCTCCAGGAGGAGCCGCGACAGATCGCCGGTGGAGCAGCGCAGCATCGGACAATCGAGATTGAGGCGCGTCACCACGACTTCGCCGATCTCGCCAGCCGCGACGGGCTCGTTCGCGCCGGGCCGCACGATCTCCACGATGACGCCCTCGTTGACCACCATGCCTTCAATGACGGCGCCATTCTCGTCGTCGGTCTCGTAGGCGATGACGCCAAGGGTTGACGTGGCGTAGGCCTGACGCAGACGCACGCCGCGCGCCTCGATGCTGGCGCGCATAGGCTGCGACAGCGGGGCGCCGAAGACGAAGGCTTTCTGGATCGAGGAAACGTCGCGGCGCAGTTCCGCCGCCTTCTGCAACAACAGATCGAGAAAGGCCGCCTTGCCGCAAAAGGCTGTGGGACGCAGGGTTTCGATGGCGTCGAGTTGGCGTTCGATGGGGGCGGAGCCCGCCGGGATCACGGCGCAGCCCAGCATATGTGCGCCGCTCTCGATCAGATGTCCTGCCGCAGACAGATGATAGGAAAAGCTGTTCAGGATAATGTCGCCGCGCGTGAATCCGGCAGCATGGAGGGCGCGTGCGCAGCCCCACCAATCCTTCGCGTGACCTTCCAGCACGGTGGGGAACAGACGGCGCAGAAGGCCCGGTCGCGTGGCGTTGAAGCCGCCGAAGGGCGGCTCCTGCTCGCGCAGCCGCGCGATGTCCTGGCCGCGCAGAACGGGGAATTGCGCCAGCTCTTCCTTGCCGCGAAAATCCACCACTTTCGCGGCGCGCAAAAGACGGCGCAGACCCGAAGCGCGCGGCTTGGCGACGGCGATGATGGTCTTCAAATCCCGGTAAAGCGCGAGCTCTCTCGATCTGACAGCTCGCGTCTCCAGACGATCCATGAAATCCGGCATTCCAGCTCCCCCCGGAGCAGCTTCCATTTCAGTCAGGCGCTATAAACACGAATCCTTGAGTCGAAATCAAGCTCTTGTGTGAAAGGTTCTGCGACTCGTTAGAACCAAGATTTCATTGAAACAATCAACCTCAGTGTTACGTCCGACCTTATCTTGATCAATCTGCTTGTGTTTTATCGGGCGCGATGAAGCTGTGTTCAAATTGCTGCCTTGCGATGCCGCATATGCACACTCGTTGTGCTGGTGCGGCATTTTTCACGCTGGCAGAGCAAGAACGCCCGCTGCGCCATCTTCCGCGCCGAAGACCAGCTTGCGGCCATCCTCGTTCCAGGCGAGCGCGCTGATGGCGCCGCCCTTGGCCTCGCCGCTCTGGCGCACCAGCAATTCCGAACCGTCGCTCATGCGGGTCAGCATCACCCAGCCATCGTCATAGCCAATGGCGACCACGAGCGCGCGCGGATGAAAGGCGACGCGGGTCACGCGGGCGGCGCGCACGCCGCATTCGCGTGGGCCCTTGCCCATGGGCCCATCCTTGCTGTCGAAGGGCCAGATGATGCAGGCTTCGGCGCCCGAAGTCGCGAGCCATTTGCCATCATGCGACCAGGAGAAGGAGCGCGTCTTCGACGGATAGCCCGTCATGCGCATGTCCTTGTGGTCGGCGATGCGCCAGCCATGAAGGGCGTTTTCCTGCATGGCGGTGACGGCGAATTTGCCGTCTGGCGAAATCGTCACGTCAAGATGCGAACCGCGCCACGCAAGGCCTTCGGGCTCCGCCGCCGTATTGGGAAACCACATGGACACGCCGTTGTAATGGGCCAGCGCGAGGCGGTAGCCCTTGGGCATGAAACAGAGGCCCCGCACGCCGCTGGGGGCGGTGAAGGTTTTCACCTCGCCCTTGGCGTCACGCGCGCGCACGGTCTTCGCCACGGTCCAGGCGGTGGCGCCATCGTCGCGCAGGGCCAAAGCGTCAATCCACTTGCCCTTTTCGTCGGCGAGTTCCTTCACTGCGCCATCGGCGCGCATTTCCATCACGCGCCCATCATCGCCGCCGCTGACCAGGCGCCCGTGAAGACATTGCGCGGTGAGGATCGCGGCTTTCTCATGCAGCTTCACGCGACGCTCGGCGCCGATCTCCGCAAATAAAGCGGCGCCATCGGCGAGCGCGAAAACCGGCGTGAGTCCGAAGAAGCCCGCGCAGACGGCTTCGCCATCCAGCGCGATGGGCGTGACATTCTGGGTGAGGGAGGTTTGCGTCTGGGCCATGGTCGTTTCTGCGACAGGACAAGCGGATTCAAGTCACGCCTCCCCGTCCTCCTCGTCGTTTGTTGGAAGATAATGCGACACGTTGAGTTCGATCTGCGCATCCGCCAGCACGGTCAGAAATTCGAGCGGCCAGGAATAGGAGAAGGACTCGCGTTCCCGGTCGGCGAGCACGCCGAATTCGAGAGTGCAGCGCGTCGCATGGTGAGGCTCGTTGAAGGGCGTGCGCTCGGGCGCCAGCATGCGCTCCAGCTTTGAAGCGATGCGCAGGCAGGCGTCGGACACCGACAGGGTCGGGTCCTTCGGCGAGAGGTCATAGATGAATATGCGCGCGCCCTCGCGGCCCTCGTCGGTCCGCACGGGATCATTGGGCAGGCGCGGCGCTGGGCCGCTCCAGCCCTGCGCCTCGATGCGCAGTATGATGCCAAGCGCGAGCGGCTCCATCAGACCGCGCAGCTCTGCACGCCCTTGCGCAGCTCGTCTTCTTTCAGATTGCGGCCGATGAAGACCACCTTGGACTCGCGCCGCTCGCCGGGCTTCCACTCGCGCTGGGAATCGCCGTCGAGGATCATGTGCACGCCCTGAAACACGAAACGCTTCGGGTCGTCCTTGAAGGAGAGGATGCCCTTGGAGCGCAGGATGTTCGGGCCCTCGCGCTGCACGAGATCGTTGATCCAGGGCATGAACTTGTTGGGATCGAGATCACCGTCGAGGCGGATCGACACCGACTGCATCTCCTCGTCGTGATAGACCTTCAGGTTCGAGGCGCCGTGGTCATGGCCGTGATGATCGTGGCCATGGTGATGATGTCCGTGGTCATGACCATGATGGGCGTGGTCGTGATGCGGATCGTCGCAATCTGGCCCGCAATCGAGAAACTCGGGCTCGATTTCGAGGATGCGCTCGAGATCGAAGGCGTTGCGGCCCAGCACGGCGTCCAGCGGCACCTGGCAGCGCGTGGTCTTGTGCAGCTTGGCGTAGGGGTTGATGGCGCGAATGCGGCCCTCCACCTCGGCCAGCTCCGCCTCGCTCACAAGGTCGATCTTGTTGAGGATGATGACGTCGGCGAAGGCGATCTGGTTCTTGGCCTCGGGCGCGTCCTTCAGGCGGTCGCTCAGCCATTTGGCGTCGGCCACGGTCACCACGGCGTCGAGGCGGGCGCGCTCCTGCACGTCTTCGTCCACGAAGAAGGTCTGCGCCACGGGGGCGGGGTCGGCGAGGCCCGTGGTCTCCACGATGATGGCGTCGAACTGGCCCTTGCGCTTCATCAGGCCTTCGACGATGCGGATGAGATCGCCGCGCACGGTGCAGCAGATGCAGCCGTTGTTCATCTCGAACACTTCCTCATCGGCGCCGACCACCAGGTCGTTGTCGATGCCGATCTCGCCGAATTCGTTGACGATGACCGCATAGCGCTGGCCATGCTGCTCGCTCAGGATGCGGTTGAGCAGGGTGGTCTTGCCCGCGCCCAGATAGCCCGTGAGGACGGTGACGGGGATCTTGTTGGAAGCGGGGGCGTCAGACATGCGGTTACCCTTTCAATCAGTTCACAGGCCAGACCGCTGGGGCGGGCGCTTGCGCGCCGCCGCGCCTTTGGTCCGGAATTCCGGGGAAGGCCGCGCCCGCCTCATGGCGAAAGCGCGGCCTGTAGCTCCCTTATATTGTACTGGACCATGTCGATGTAAGTCCCCGCCGGGCCATCGGGGGGCGAAAGACCGTCAGAATAGAGTGCGCCGCCCACTTTCGCCCCGGATTCCCTGGCGATCTGGCTGGTGAGGCGGGGATCGGTGACATTTTCCAGAAAGACGGCGGGAATTTTCTGCGCCTTGATCTGCCGGATGATCCGCGCGACGTCCTTGGCCGAGGCCTCGCTGTCGGTCGAGACCCCCAGCGGCGCGATGAAGGCCAGCCCATAGGCCGCGCCGAAATAGCCGAAAGCGTCATGGGTGGTGACCAGCTTCCGGCGTTCGGGGGGGATTGCGGCGATGGCGGCGCGCACCTGCGCCTCCAGCGTGTCGAGGCGGGCGAGATAGGCGCTGGCCTGCGCCTCATAGGCGGCTTCGCCTGAGGGATCGGCGGCGATCAGGTCGTCGCGGATATTGGCCACATAGAGCTTGGCGTTTGCCACGGATTGCCAGGCGTGGGGGTCTGATTGCAAAGGCGTGATCCCCCGCGTGGCGACGGCGATGCGGGCTTTGGTCCCGGAGGATTTCACCAGCCGGTCGATCCAGCCCTCCAGCTTGAGCCCGTTGATCACGATGAGGCTGGCGTCCGCGAGCTTGCGGGCGTCCTGCGGGCTGGGCGCATAGACATGGGCGTCGCCGCCCGGCGCCACGAGGCTCGTCACCGCTATGCGGTCGCCGCCCACATTGCGCACGAGATCGGCGAGGATGGAGAAGCTGGCCACCACGGACAGGCGCGGGGCCTCCTGCGCCCCTGCGGGCAGGGCGATCAGGGTCAGGCAGGCCGCGATGAGGGTCCGGCGCAGCACGGTCAGGCCTCCAGATGGCGGCGCGGGCGCAGGAGGCGAATGAGTCCGCCAGCCGGGCCCAGCACCATGGAGACGAGATAGATCACCCCCGCCACCAATATCACCAGCGGCCCCGAGGGCGCGCCCGACTGGTAGGAGAACACGAGCCCCAGATAGCTCGACGCCAGCCCGAAGCCCGCGGCGATGACCACCATGCGGCTGATGTCCGCGCTCCAGAAGCGCGCGGCGGCGGCGGGCAGCATCATGATCCCGACCGCCATCAGCGTGCCAAGCGCATGGAAGCCCGCCACGAGATTCATCACCACGATGCCCAGAAAGATCAGCTGCGCTGGCGCCCCCGCGCGGCTGACGCTGGCGAGGAAGAACGGATCCACGGTCTCCATCACCAGCGGCCGATAGAGGGCGGCGAGGCCCAGCAGGGTGAGGCTGGCGATGGCGGCCAGCAGCAGCAAGGTTGCGTCGTCCAGCGCCAGCACATTGCCGAAGAGCACATGCAGAAGGTCGATGTTCGAGCCCTTCAGGGAGACGATGGTGACGCCCAGAGCCAGCGAGATCAGGTAGAAGGCCGCCAGCGAGGCGTCCTCGCGCAGGGCCGTGGCCCGCGCCACCGCGCCTGACGCGATGGCCACCACGAAGCCCGCGATCATGCCCCCCGCCGTCATGGCGCCCAGCGACAGGCCCGCGACAAGATAGCCGATGGCCGCGCCCGGCAGGATCGCATGGGCCATGGCGTCGCCGGTGAGCGACATGCGCCGCAGGATGAGGAAGACGCCCACCGGCGCGCCCGCCAGCGCCAGCGCCATGGCGCCCACCAGGGCGCGGCGCATGAATTCGAATTCGGCGAAGGGGGCGAAAAGCAGATCGTAAAGGGCGTTCATGGTCAGGCCGCCCGCTCGCATTCATGGGCTTCCCGGTCGAAAGCCTCCACCATGCGCCTTGCCCGCAGCAGGTTCTCGGGCCCCAGCACATCTGATGTGGCGCCCCAGGCCACCGGCTCGCGGGCCAGCAGCAATGCTTTGGGGAAGCAGCGGCGGATGATCTCGTCATCATGCAGCACGGCGACCACCGTGCGCTTCTCCCCATGCCAGCGCGCCACGACCTGCAGCAGATCCGCCGTCGTCTTGCTGTCCAGCGCCGTGAAGGGCTCGTCGAGCAGGATGACGGGCGCGTCCTGCAACAGCAGGCGGGCGAAGAGCATGCGCTGGGTCTGCCCGCCCGAGAGGGTGCCGATGGGCCGATCCTCCAGTCCGGTGAGACCCACCGAGGCGATGGCTTCGAAGACGCGGGTCTCCTTGGCGCTGCTAAGGCCACCGAACAGGCCCGCGCTGCGCCAGAAGCCCATGGATACGAGATCGAAGACATTGATGGGAAAGGAGCGGTCGATTTCCGCAGCCTGGGGCAGATAGGCGATGTCGCGCGCCGCGCAGGCGAGCCGCTCAACAGTCCCGCCCAGCGGCTGGATCGCCCCGGCGATGGCTTTCAGCAGCGTGGACTTGCCCGCGCCATTGGGGCCGCAGACCGCGAGCAGATCGCCCGCCTCCACCACGCCATCCAGATGATGCACCGCCGGGTGGCGGTCATAGCCCAGTGTGAGATCCGTGAAGCGCAGCGCAATGGTCATGGCCTAGCCGATCGCCCAGAAAACGCCGACCCAGATGGCCGCCACGGCCCCGCCGGACAGGGCGAGCCGCCGCAAAGCCGACATGCGCAAGAGCGAAGCTGGCGGGCGCGCAAGCTTCGCATGGCCATGGGGGGCGTGAACATGCGCATGCGCATGGGCATGGGCATGGTGGTGATCCTGCTCGTGTACGCTATCCATCAACCCATGCTCTCAACTGAGGTAATGTTATATTATAACGTGCCGACGCGCGCGTCCAGACCCCTTTGAGCCCTCGGCGACTCTGCTATGCTACGCCGATCCTCGCCGCCCCATCCCGCATCAGGAGTTCGCCCATGAAAACGCGCGCCGCTGTCGCCTTCGCCGCCAAAAAGCCGCTCGAAATCGTCGAACTCGACCTTGAAGGGCCGAAGGCGGGCGAGGTGCTGGTCGAGATCAAGGCGACGGGCATTTGCCATACGGATTATTACACCCTCTCGGGCGCGGACCCCGAAGGGCTGTTTCCCTGCGTGCTCGGCCATGAGGGCGCGGGCGTGGTGGTGGATGTGGGCGCCGGCGTGCGCTCGCTCAAGAAGGGCGATCACGTCATCCCGCTCTACACGCCCGAATGCCGCGAGTGCAAAAGCTGCCTCTCGCGCAAGACCAATCTTTGCACCGCCATCCGCACCACCCAGGGCAAAGGCGTGATGCCCGACGGCACTAGCCGCTTTCGCTGCGACAGCGAGCCGGTGCTGCATTACATGGGCGCCTCGACCTTCTCGAATTTCATCGTGGTCCCCGAGATCGCGCTGGCGAAAATCCGCGAGGACGCGCCCTTCGACAAGGTCTGCTACATCGGCTGCGGCGTCACCACGGGCATTGGCGCGGTGATCTGGACCGCCAAGGCGGAGGTCGGCTGCACGGCGGTGGTCTTTGGCCTCGGCGGCATCGGGCTCAACGTCATTCAGGGCCTGCGGATGATCGGCGCCGAGCAGATCGTTGGCGTGGATGTGAATCCGGGCAAGAAGGCCATGGCCGAGAAATTCGGCATGACCCATTTCGTCAATCCAACGGAAGTGGGCGCGGACCTTGTGCCCTATCTGGTGAACCTGACCGGCGGGGGCGCGGATTATTCCTTCGACTGCACCGGCAATGTCACGGTCATGCGTCAGGCGCTGGAATGCACCCATCGCGGCTGGGGCCAGTCCATCATCATCGGCGTCGCGCCCTCGGGGGCGGAGATTTCCACGCGGCCCTTCCAGCTCGTCACCGGGCGCGTGTGGAAGGGCACGGCCTTTGGCGGCGCGCGCGGGCGCACCGATGTGCCGCGCATCGTGGACTGGTACATGGAAGGCCGCATCAACATCGACGACCTCATCACCCACAAACTGCCGCTGGAGCGCATCAACGAGGGTTTCGACCTGATGCACGAAGGCAAGTCGATCCGCACCGTGGTGGAATTCTAGGGCGCTGCGTGGGTGACAGCAGGCCGCAAATCTGTTTTCTTTCCCTCAACAGGGGAGGAAGACACATGAATGCGCCTGCACAGGCTACGGGTGTTCTGCGGGGAGCGCCAATCATCGCGGCGGTGAAGGAGGCGGGGGTGAGCCATGTGCTCTCCGTGCCCGATCTCCACACCGCAGGCGGTCTTCTGACCCCCATCCGCAGCGATCCAGACTTCAAGTTGATCCGCACCTGCAAGGAGGATGAAACCTTCGGCATCGCGGCGGGCCTGACTTATGGGAACAAGCGCGCGCTGATCCTGATTCAGTATACGGGCTTCCTCTATTCCATGAACGCCATCCGCGCCATCGCCTGCGAGCACAGGCAGCCCATGTGCATGATGATCGGATTGCTCAGCAAGGAAGTGGGCGTCGCGCCGCAGGAGTCGAAGAAATTCGGCCTG
>Ga0209829_10002348_pt1 | contig 14421 bp, 11 predicted proteins | sample C_140205_EF_Meta_FD_187311 | JGI IMG/M metagenome (GOLD analysis project Ga0209829, IMG submission 187311) | Freshwater microbial communities from Lake Croche, Canada to study carbon cycling - C_140205_EF_MetaG (SPAdes) (version 2) | ecosystem: Environmental > Aquatic > Freshwater > Lake...
CAAGAACGACCGTGCTTCTGTCCATGTATCGCAGGGAAATGTCGCCACCTGTTTTCTTCTCGAGAATATTCGCGCCGGGGTATACATCTGGACCATTCAGAACCAGTTGTTGAAGAAAGTCGCGATTCCGATTATTTACAACGACTGGTTTTGTAATATTCATTGCAATTTTTTTCGGCACACCGAGTTCGCGAATGGATAAGTTGGGGTCGGGTGTAATTACAGACCTGGCCGAAAAATCAACACGCTTCCCCATCAAATTTCCTCTTACGCGACCCCCCTTTCCGTTAAGACGCTCTTTGATGGATTTAAGCGGACGCCCGGACCGCTGTGCCACTGGTGCGCAAGACGGAATATTGTTATCCACTTGGGTTGCAATAAAGTACTGCAGCAGACTTTGCCAGTCATCGATAATTGCGGAATTAACAGATGGTTCATTCATTTTTTCAAGAAGCGTCTTGTTTGCTTTGATAATATTCACAATGGTGTGACTTATATCATCTTCGCTGCGCTGGTTTCCATCCATCTTAATGGATGGACGTACGGCGGGTGGCGGAATTGCCAGCACCTGACAAATAAACCAGTCCGGTCTTGAAAACTGTGGGCTAAATCCCATAAATGCAACGTCCTGGTCGGATATTCTTCTAAAAATCTTCAACACGACTTCAGGTGTCATTTTCATATTCAGTTTTTCTTTAGAACCACCAGAACCTTCTTCTGCTTCTCCATCCCATTCTGCAAAAAGAGTTGCCAGATTTTCTTTTTTTATTTTTTTCGGAACGAGGCAGCCGCACCCGTCTTGAGTGTCGTCTCCGCATCTTTTAACTTTGCTAGCCAAGTGGTGAACATGATTCCAGCGTTCGTCAGGTTTCATGTCCATGCACTCCTTATTAGATTCTTTACTTACGAGCAGTTTGCTACATTTTACACAAACACATTTCAAAAGTTTAATAATAGTTGGAAGGTATTGATAATAAAATACGGGTTTCGCCAATTCAATGTGTCCGAAATAACCGGGGGTTTTAATATAATCTAAACCGTCTGTCGGACACTTGAGCCCGGGTTCTAAAACACCGAGGCGCGGGTCAAACATTCCTCCGATGACCGGCACGTTGTTTGAATAAGTGTCTCTGCTCGTAATTTCGGCAACCGAACATTTTCGAATTTCTTCTGGCGAAAGCACACTAAATTGAATTCCGACAATTTTAGAAGCTGTTTTTTTTGTCCAATTTGGTAGTGTCGTCATTTTTTTAAACGAATGAAGGAGCTATTGATTACTATATTATTATGTCTATATTGTTTTATTCAATTTTATATTTTTATTATAAATGAGTAATGAAAATATAAATAAAAACAATAAAAATAATAAAAAATAAAAAATAATATTATATATAATTGCAAATGACAACACTGTATCCTGGTGGTGATTCAGTGCGTTTCGTAATAAGAAGCGGTCCTGCGCATCCATATATTTCTCCGCTAGCAACAAGAGCATCGCAATCTTCTTTTGTCGCGTGAGGGTTTATTGGTTGTAGATTATTTTTATACACACCATGTCTCAATATTTTACAATTAAAATCGGTAATGTGGATTACAAATGCATCTTTACAGTGAAGACATGTAAATACATAATCTTGAGACATTACTATATAGTGCATATACTTTTTTATTTTTTATTTTATATTTTTTTATTAATTCATTTTTGTAATATATTATTTAAAAATTGAAATAAATAGATATCTATAAATACATGTAACAACACAAAGGGAAATAAATGTCACAAACAACGCCAACACAAAATAAAACATCAAAAAAAGTAGCAACAACATCAACTACAACAGGCAGTGCGGCGACATTATCGTCATTGACTTCAAAAAAAAAATCGGCAGTCCCAGTTCTTGAATACAAACGCGGTTTCAAAGATGATGGGGATGATGAAGAAAAACGCAGTAGTGAAGAAGAAGAACAAGATACAAATGACGATTCTGAAGATGGTGATGATGATGGCGGACATGTGAATGACTCGTCAAAAAAATATAATATATCGTCAACATTTGATGAAGTTGAATATGCAAAACTTCTTGCCGAGTTATTTCCTTCAAAGTATTCAAAAAAGAAAGCATTAACCCTGGAATCGTCGGCAAAAAAAAAATCAAATGGTATAAAAGTCGAAAAACAAAAATGTGAAAATGGTACAAGTACAATTGTCGCAAATCTTCCGGTTATTACAACTTCTTCTCAACCAACAACAAGAAGAACGAAAAATTCTGAAACATCAAAGTTACATTCAAATTCAAATTCATCGTCGTTAGCATCGGCAGAAGCATCATCAACTGCAGCAGAAGCGCCCGCGCCCGTAAAATCTTCTTCTTCCTCCGCTTCAAATTCCAATGTTGTAGGAAATTATAATATTGTGATAAACATCAAAGAGCCATTTGAAGATTTGCAGGAAGAAGATGACTACACAACTGACATGGATGATTCTGTTTATGATGATGACTCAGCATCTACAAATGAGAATTCGAGCGATGAAACATATGACGATGATGATGATGATGATACCACTAGCGATTATGATGATGAGGATGATGATACCACTAGCGACGAGGATGATGAGGATGAGGATGACACCAGCGATACTGATGCTGAAGAAAGTAAATGTGAGAAATTTGAGGAGAAAGAAAAAGATGAATCAAAAACAAAATGTGGTTTTGAAAAGTGCAAATTTACAATTAGGGGCAAAAGTATTGTCGGTGACAAAAAGACAAGTGGTGTTTATAAAAACAAGAAAACTGATTTGACGAGTGATAAAGGCAAAAAATGCGATAACCATGATGGTGATGACAATAGTGATGGTGGTTGGAATACTGAAGATGAAACTACAATTCAGGCAATCAAGGCGCACATGGAGAATTTACTTGCGGTTGACAAAAATAATAAGATTGCAAGGACAACGTTGGCGCAAATGGTTGACAAGGAGAAAAAAATCAAAGAGGCAAGAAAGGCAAAGAATCGAAAGGTCATGAGGAAAAATGTGAGAAAGTTTGGGCGCCTTTTGCACAAGAAGAATTCTGCAAATGATTTAAAGTATTTCAAAAAGCATTTGTCGAATGAGCAGCAGGTTAGCGTATTGGGCGAACTTGAGGAGTTGAATAAAATGATGCTTGTAGAAAAGCCATACAGGTTGACACTTCTCGAGTCAAAGATTCCGAAACAGTACAAGGCAATCGCATTGAAGCGCATACAAAACTTGCGCTATATGGACCCGGGTGCCGGAGAATATTACAAGGTGAAGAACTGGGTTGATACATTTATGACGATTCCGTTTGGCATAAATAAAACGTTGCCAATTACAATGGAAGTTGGTGTAGAGCGGTGTCATGATTTCATGGAGTCTGCGAAGGACCTTTTAGATTCAGCAGTGTATGGTTTGAATGATGCAAAGATGCAAATTATGCAAATGGTAGGTCAGTGGATTTCAAATCCGCAGGCAATGGGTTCTGCCATTGCAATCAAGGGACCCCCTGGAACCGGTAAAACAACGCTAGTCAAAGATGGCATCAGTCAAATTTTGGGACGAGACTTTGCATTTATTGCGCTAGGCGGAGCAACAGACAGCAGTTTCCTTGAGGGACATTCTTACACATACGAGGGTAGCACATGGGGAAAAATAGTTGACATTTTGATTCGCTGCAAGTCGATGAATCCGGTAATCTTCTTCGATGAATTGGACAAACTCAGCGATACTCCCAAGGGCGAAGAGATTGCCGGCATTTTGACACATTTGACCGACACATCACAAAACAGTCAGTTTCACGACAAGTATTTCTCGGAAATACATTTTGATTTGAGCAAGTGTTTGTTTATTTTCAGTTACAATGATGAAACCAAGGTCAATCCGATTCTTCTTGACAGGATGTATCGCATTCATACAAACGGGTACACCAAAAAGGACAAGACGCAAATTGCCCAAAAGTATTTGATTCCCAAGATTCAAACCGAGGTTGCATTCAAGCCGGACCAGATTATTATTCCAGATGAAACAATCGAATACATTGTAGAGCATCACACGCACAAGGAGGATGGTGTCAGAAATTTGAAGCGTTGTTTGGAGATTATTTATACAAAGTTGAATTTGTATCGTTTAATGAAGCCCGGGACGAAGTTGTTTGACAAGGACGCGACATCAATTGAGGTTTCGTTTCCATTTACGGTTACAAACAGAGTTGTCGACATCATGATTAAAAAGGCAGAATCAACCTGTCCAACGTTCATGTATACATAGAATATGTAGATTCAAAATAAGTATAAGTAATCATAAAATCGTAAATCATTTTCGTAAATGGTAAATAAATATTCTTTTACATTTGAATGCAGAATGATTGACATAAAATGTAAAAGAATGAATAATTTATAATGAATAATTTATAATGAATAATTTATAATGAATAATTTATTATTATTAATTAGGGGGAATAATAACAGGACATCCGTTCAACGTTGTGCAGCTCTCACTGTATGCGATTCCCCATTTTACAGATTTTTGGTTGTTTGGAATTGTTTCTAGGGCTGTTCGTAAAACTGATTTACCTTTTAATTTAGCTAAATAACGGTCATACGAGCCATGTTTTATGTCAACACCCTTACCTGCAGCAGATGTGCTTCCGGGTCGCATTCTTGTCAGCGAAGTTCGGGTGGAGTTACCGTAGGACGGCACATTTGTTTTTACAACACCTGGGACTGCGCGGTCGCTCATTTGATTCCAATTTACGCCGTACAGTGATTTGGTGGGATTTACTTGAGGCGGAATGTAAACGTTCAGAGCCGATTTATTCATCGTGTATTCAGATGATGGAACTCTTACCGTATTTTCAATCAGTTTGATTGTGTAAGCGTTATTTTGATTGCTAAATTGTGGACCATTATATGTTGAAAAACTCATAGCTGAACCACATGCTCGACAACCTATAGGTTTTTCAGTTGACATTTCTATTATTATTATTATTATTATATTAATATATGACTACGTTATTATAATAATATGTTATTTATATTTTTTTAATTAATTTAATTCATTTGTTGAATTTGTGACTATTTGCTAAATAAATAAATAAAATAAATACACAATAATAAATGGATTTAAAATTCGGTGGGACCCAATGTTCGATTTCCTCCCCGCTCATTAATATAGGTCACCTGAGCTTGACTCAAGCAAGCGCACCCCATGCTATCAGAATATGTAGACGGGCAGCACTCTGGTTTGAATTTATTATCGGCAAAAAAGAACAATTCACCTTCGGGCAAAGGAACTGGTGTTCCGACATTGTCCTTATAACTATTTAATTTATTTTCGTATCCCATTCCATCTGCATAACGTTTTGCCGTTTTAACCCACCCCATTGTATATGAGTTGTCAATGTGAAGGTCATTGTTGTTCAAATTTGTAAATCCTTCCTTTCCAGTATTTTTGGTAGCAGCATGTTTTTTGGTTGCAGCATGGTTTTTGGTTGCAGCATGTTTTTTGGTTTCCATTCCTTCAATCAGGTTATATTGAAAACAATCACAAAACATTACCAAACCCATAACCATACCAATTATAACGCATGCAATTACAACTTCAATTCGAACTTCGTACCCAAATATTTTGATTTCCATTTGTATATATTATTTATTTACTTTATACATATGTTGAAGATAAAAATAATTGAATAAATATAGTGTTGTTATTTATTTATTCAATTATAGTTATTATTTATAATTCCTAAAATAAAACATAATTTGATAAAACTAAAATAAATCAACCGGGAACGCCTGGAATACTCTTTGACGAATGCACGTTGAGTACTTGATTTGAAAATCCAATGAGGTATCCCATGGGCACTGATATTATAAGGAAAAAAATAATTCCAGCAGCTGCCAATATGTCTCCTACAATCGGTATAAAAAATAATAATATAATTGCTGCAGCCATTGCAATTAATATAATGATTACGATTTCAAGTATCGACCCAATTAGACTTTTTATTGCTAAATATACTCCTAATAAAGTGTATATTACTGCCGTTAAAATACCGTTTGATTTTCCGACCATGGATTTTACGGTAATTATTGTCTCGATAAGCGGCGTCATTATGTTTAATATTCTGGACATAATATCTGATGTAATTTCTGATACGGAGTTGCGTATTTTATCAACTAGTTCACGCATGTCATTTATAACTTTGGAAATTTCACCAACAGTTGCAGTTACAATGCTAATTGTATAATGAACAGGTATCAGTGCCATTTCCGAAATGTCTGTCAATATATTTTGAGTGCATTCTGTAAAATTTTTTTCTGCATATTCTATTTTGGACATATTTTGAGGCGCATTTATCATTCCGGCGAACGGCATAATATTTGGTTTACATTTTTGATTCACCCAGTCTGCTCTTATTTTTGTTATATTTATTTTTATGTGGATATATGTAACTAGTAATATAAATGCAACACATATTAAGATTGAAAGAAATACATATTCGCCATATCTTTCTAAAAATGTTTGATTATCATAGATATCCATAATTTTATCTGTAAGGTTCAAGTTGAATAAATCAGAATTCATTTTTATTAATTGTTTGAATGGTTGAATGGATTATTATTATTATTGTTATTATTTGTTATTATTGTTATTATATATATTATACAAAATTATATTAGAATTATATTAGAATTTTGTATTAAAAATTATAGTTTACATAATACATTCACGTGCACATAGTTTGATTCATGAAAATTCTTAGTTTTGATGTAGGAATAAAAAATCTAGCATATTGTTTATTTTCAATAAATTCTTGTAATGATAATTTGTTGAAAATAATAAAATGGGATGTTATAAATTTATGTGAGTCTACGTCGTCGTCATCGTCATTAAATAAAACAAAATATGCATGTTCAATGTGTAAAAAAAATGCTTATTATTATTTAAATTCAAATACTGAAAGTGAAAGTGATGATGCCTCTTCAATAAATATTCCCGAATCCGTAATGTATTGTAAAAAACATGCGGTCGAAACAAAATTACTTGTTTACGATGGTAAAAAAAATAAACCAAAACAATCAAAATCAAAGCAAAAGCATCCTTATTTGAGTTTAATAATTCCTTCTAAACCTAAACAACAAAATGCGTGCGATGTTGATATGATTGTTTTGGGTATAAATTTAAAAACTAAATTTGATTTGATTTTTAATGAATATGCATCGTCGGAAAATCAAGATGAAAAATCACATTCAAATTATTCAAATTTATCCATTGATGCAGTTGTTATTGAAAATCAAATTGGACCATTGGCCGGAAGAATGAAGATGTTACAGGGAATGATTGCTCAATATTTTATTATGAAAAATGTTGAAACTATAGAATTTATATCAGCTACAAATAAACTCAAATTATTCAAAAATATAAAAAAAATAAAAAATAATGAAAATAATGAAAATAATAATGAAAATCAAATAAATGAAAATTCTTACAAGTTTAGAAAACAACAGGGACAATGCATATGCAAGTCGCTTATATCATTTTATCCATCTTTACAATCGTGGAGTCAAGAATTTGATAAGCATTTTAAAAAGGATGATTTAGCAGACTGTTTTCTTCAAGGATATTATTACATGTACAGTAAAAGCATATATCAAAAGATGTTTGAATTTAATTTAGATTTATTTTTTATACATGAACTTATGTTGAAAAAGTAGAGAAGAAAGATTATATTTTTGTTTTATTTTTTTTGTTGGAGATGTTGGCATCAATGGTATGATTGGCATAGTTGGTGTGATTTGCATCGTTGTAATTGGTTGTTTATCTATTTTCATGACTGGTGCCGGAATATCATTATATTTGTATAGCTCTTTGACTTCTTCAAATGTGTTATATAATAAACATTTATTATCATAAAGAGCCCACGGTTTGTGGCATCCAAATGATGAATCGTTAAATACTTCTTCAATGGAAAAAAATGACGCATCGTTGTATGTTGGTTTAGAAATCAAAACAGAATCGTAACATGAAAAATATATATCTTCAGGGCGTTCACTTATACCCTGTTTTTCCATTATTTCGAGCATTTTGCTTTTTTTTCTAATGGATAACCCTCCATTTCCAATACATTCATTTTTATTGTAAGAGATATGATGTTTCCATGGTGCCCCTACATAGTCATAATGTAAAAAATTATTTATTAAATGCTTATATTTTTTTAATATAATAGAGTCTGTTTGAAATACAAGAAATATTTCTGTCGGAATAAATTTATAAAAATCTTTATTATATTTGAGTAAATTACTATAATCTTCTATTGTTAAATTATCAACATTCAATTGAATTAATGAAATGCGATGTATATGTTTACTTAATTTGTCATAAATTATTTTTAATATAAACTCTAAATTTAAATTTCCATGAAATATTATAAATGACCAATCATCTGACAAATTGTTTAAAAAATTTTCCAATACATATGGGAATGCTTTATGTTCTCTAGGCTCAACAATAATAGCGGTGTATAACATATTTATTTTTTATATTATTACTTACTTATTTTTGTATATATAATAAAATTATATAAATATGTTTTATTGTACTAAACTTTTGTTAATTTTTGTATTGGTATTTATGATTTATTCAAAAATGTATGATAAATATTATTTAATATGCGTATGACTTAGAAATAAATGTTATAATTAAAATAATATATAATGGACCCAGAAATTATTGATTTAGGCTCTTTGGATATAGGAAGTGGAAACGGTGGAAATGGCGGAAAAAGGTCTTCTAACTTTGGAGGCGGTCTTGAACTGTTGATGAATGATAAATTTAAATCGGGTAGTAATGATAAATCAGGTTCAACCAATATCAATTTGGATGATATAACCAGTTTAGAAGATGACTTGCGCGAAATGGATTCATCCTCGTCTTCAAGAAATATTAAAGAGTTGCGGTCTGATTTGTTCAACTCGTCATCGTCATCGTCATCATCCGCATTTAGCAATATAAAATTATCAGATAGGCACGACCCATTTTCAAATAGCATTGGCGGTGATGGTGGTGGTGACTCAGGAATTGGTGCATCAACGGCAATGTGTGATGATGATAAACCGACATGGGATGGGTTTGGAAAATTCAATAATGTTCCGATGAATCCGGATGTTCATATGGATTCGCAGCCACAGCTTACAAAGGAAGAGTTGCTTCGAGAGAAATTCAAGTATGTAAAAAAATTGGAAGATTTGGAAAAGAAGGGAATTCGTCTAACAAAAAAATATGATATGGAGTCATCGTTATCGGAAATGAAGGGTGAATATGAAACGCATGTAGAAGAGCGAGAGCGTAAAAATAGCGTAAAATTCCAAGGAAAAATGTTAATGGCGTGTATTACAGGAATTGAATTTTTAAACAACAAGTTTGACCCATTTGATTTGAAGCTGGATGGGTGGTCAGAGCAAATCAATGAGAATATTGACGACTATGATGAAATATTTGGAGAGTTGCATGAAAAATATAAATCAAAAGCAAAGATGGCACCAGAACTCAAGTTATTGTTTCAGCTTGGTGGAAGCGCGATTATGCTTCACATGACAAATACAATGTTCAAGTCGGCGATGCCGGGTATGGATGATATTATGCGCCAAAATCCCGAGCTTATGCAGCAATTTACGCAAGCTGCAGTTTCATCCATGTCCCAGCAACAAAATCGTGGCAATGGCGGCGGTGGAGGCGGTGGTAGTAGCGGGTTCGGAAATTTCATGAGCGACATTGCAGGCATGGCGTCATCATCAAAGCCAGCAGCAGCGGCAGCATATTCGCATCAACCCCAGTACAATCCGAATCAGCAAATGAATATGCCAATGCCAACTGTTCCACAGCGTGCTCCTCCTCCTCCCATTCAGACACAGGGAGACCGCGCGCCCCCTCCTCCCCGCCGCCCTGGCGATTTAACTAATGTCCGCCCCGATGTTTTGATGGGGCGAGGTGGTGTATCTCAAACGATACAGCAAAGTCTTCGCCCAGAAATGAAGGGTCCATCTGACATATCAAGTTTGTTATCGGGTTTGAAAACGAAAACGGTATCGGTTGATTCGGGAAGCAAGAATAATGGCGGCGGCGCTGGTGCCGTTGGAGGAAGTGCAATTAGTGCATCAGATTTGAATGAAATGAAAAATGATAATATGCCCAGTAAAAGTAAACGTAAACAAAAATCTGACAGAACGTCGATTAGTTTAGATATTTAAAGCTAGGGAATGGAATGTGTGTGGGACTTAATTTTGGCTTCGGCCTCTTCGATTTGTTCGGCCTCTTCGATTTGTTCGGCCTCTTCGATTTGTTCGACTTCGTCTAAATTTTACAGTTGAATTTGTTGTTATCCTATTTGCGTTTGTTGCATCTTTAAATGTTTTACGCGGAGTAACTCGTGATGTCGTTGTTGGTTTATTCATGGTTATCGCATTTGTTGTCGAATTAAAATTTACAATACCGTTTAATATTTTCTTTTTGTGTTTATAACTTATGCGCTCGTTATCTTTTATGAAATCAATTGCTTTTTTTAATACATCTTCTACTTTTGAGTCAAAATTGTTGGATAAATCTATATAGTGATTTGACGGGTGGTGCGATTTTGCTGAAATGCTGTCTCCGCTGTGAACAATATTATTTAATTCTTCTCTCAAATCACCGTGAGTAAATGTTCGAATTTGAGCGGCAATCCCTTTTTGTCTATCAGTACAGCCTCCTTTATAATTTTTTTTTTTATATGTCATTATTATATTATATTAATATATTTAATAATTCAAATACCTGATATTTGAATTATTCAAATATTAATATTTAAATACATTCTTACATTTTAAATTATATAAATTATATAAATTATGATAACAATATTATCTTTTGTACCTCAAAACTACATTAAATCAGATAAAATTAATGACCAATTAAAAACAATCTCTCTATTTTCATCCATTAAAACATCAATATTATCCCAAACATTTACGAATTGGGAATTATTTTTAATAACAAATGTGCAAAATGTTTCTTTCGAAAGTTCGATGAAAGAAATTATTGACCCGAGAATTAAAATTATTTATACGCCTGATTTATATTTTAATTTAAATTCTCTCTATGAAATTGACAATAAACTATATAATTCTAAATGTAAATACATTTCAATTTTTGATTTGGAACACGATGTATGGAATATCAACAAATTGCAATTTCAATATGATGTAATAGATGTTCATAATTACGATGTATTGGGTTGTGAATGCTCTCCATCAAATGAATGTGTTTATTCTAATAATGCGCAAATAATTAAAACACCACAATCGTCACTTTTTCATTCGTGTCCATTTTTAGTATCAACAATTTTAATAAAAAAAGACTTATTTCAGCATTTTTATTCAGATGCAGTTCTATTTGAACGCGAAACTTGCAATGATAAAAATTTCACAATTAGAAACACTTCATTCAACACTGTTATGGCACAGTTTCATTCACTTTTATTGTTTATGGCATTGAGAGAATGTCAAATATTTTACATTGGTTATTCAAAATCAAATAATAATCAACAACAATCCACCAATGGACGTAATAATGGTCGCATTATAAATTATTCTCTCGTCGAAACATCCAATCAGCAAAAGTTGTCAAACCTACATGATAATAAAACATGCGACCACATTTTTTTTGTAAATTCAGAAAAATATCTTAGAGAGATGTACATGAGAATTAAAATATATTCTGATTTTTGTAATTCTGAAACATGCAAACAAAAGTATGAAATATTATGCAATGTTCACAAAATGAATAATTATGGTCCGGATAAGTATTTGAATATTACAACGGGAAATACATATACTCATGCGATTCTTTTGAATTGTCCAATTGTGCCAGACATTTCTGTTCCACCTGAATGCGTTCTCGGATTAGCTTTTGAACCCATTCCATATTTGAGACTTTCATATGATTTTATTGATTTCGCAGACAAACATATTGGGACGTACTATATTGGATATAAACATCCTAAACTTACTAGTCCGCTGTTTAAAGAACATCATGGTTTCATGTGGCATACTGACCATCCACCTGAGCCAGCACGAGAAACAATGATAAAAAACTCAAATAATGTAATATCATTGATTGTTTCTAAAAAATTGCAGGCACCTGGGCATACTTATCGTCATAAACTTGCAATATTTATTTTGACAAACAACTTGCCCATCGACATTTGGGGGAATGGAACCGAACAATACGGTTCAAAATTTCCAAATAAAAAAAATATAAAGGGACCGTTTAAAGATAAAGAACCTTATGAGGCATATTCTCTAAGCATTTGCATTGAAAATCATCGACATCCGCATTATTTTTCAGAAAAAATTAGTAATTGTTTTGTTTGCAACACTACACCTATTTATTTAGGATGCACACAAATTGAAACCTATTTTCCAAACCAAGTCGCACATTTAAGTGGAAATCTTCAAGAAGATTGCGCGCTATTAATAGAAATTTCGAATAATCCGAGTAATTATATTAGAGAGATGAAACCAAAAGAAAATGATAATGTTTTGAATTTAATGAAAAATTTACCTTGGGAACGAAATGAATGAATAAATAATTTATTATTATTTATGAATTATATAATGTTTATATAATGTTTATATAATGCATGTATGAATTTAATTATTAAAAGAGGTTTCACATTTATATTTATAATAGTTACACTATTTTTTATTGGATATATTTGCCAATTATATAAATACACATTTGTGAATTTGTCATTGGCATCCAAACTGAACATTGTAAAAAATCCATCAGTATTATATTTATTATCACCCTTATTTTTTTGGATAGCATCAAGAACATTTCTTTTCAAAAATGCAAATGGACCGCTTATGAACAACATAAATAATATATTCAAAAATTTAAATGAACCAAATATATTCAAAAAAATAGTTCCATTTTCTTCACTTTTAGCTATTGTTGCAAGTAGTCTGGTAACAGTATTTTCTGGAGGTTCACTTGGTTCTGAAACTATAATTATTTACATTTCAGTTTTATTGTTATTGTATATATTCAATTACTTTAAAAAGTATCTTGTGGAAATAAATATTGAAAATTTACTTTACCTAGGATACATATTTGGAATAACCATTGCATTCAAATCTCCATTATCTTCTGCCATTTTAGTTTTAGAAAAATCATTAAGAGGTAACTCTAAAAAAATAGTGTCAAATTTTATTTTTTGTTGCATTGGAATACTTATCGCATATTTTCTAGTAGATAAAAGTAAAGACATTTTTACTTCTTCTCCAGTGTCATTTACTTATAGTACATCACATTTTTTGAAGTATTTATTTTTAGCCATTTTTTGTGGTGTTATTGCATCTGTTTTATTTAAAATAATGACGGAAATGTTCAACACGGTTCAAAATCTTGTTGCGAAAAGTAAAACAATGTTGAATGTTGTTCCAATATTTTTTGGATTTTGTCTTGCAGCGCTCATAAATAATGTTAATGGAGGAACTGAAATGACGGGAGAAGGAATTACAATGGTAAATTGTGAATTTTCAAAAAATTGTGTATATGATTTTAAAATATTATTGGGATTTTTAGTAAATGTTATTTTAACTTTTATTTCGGGATGTTCAGGTGGACACAAATGGGTTTTTATGTCAATGGGAGGCGGGATTGGAAGTGTATATGATGATTTTACCACTCTCCCATCCACTCAAACAATTATTATTGGAATGAATTCATTTTTTAGCGCAATTTTTGGGAACCCGATTTCTTCCGCATTTATTATTTCGAGTCTTACAAATCAAAATTATGATACTTTACCAATGTTGATAGCAATGTCGCTTATTTCTTATTATTCATATAAGTATTCAAATAAATTTATTGATAAATTTACAAGTCTCACTTTACCCGACGGATAATAAATGAATATTATAATAATATTATTATAATAACAATAATAACAATAATAACAATAATAAAAAACAAAATAATATAATATATTGTTATATTATATTATATTATTGATAATAATGAACAATAAAACAAAATATAAAGGTAAAAAAAAAATTAAACATAATGTAACAAAAAAACTAAAATATATGGAATCTATGGGTGGGAAGAAGTCTTATACAACTCCCAAAAAGAAAAAAACCACTGGTGGTGCCACTGATGAAGAAATTGCTGCCGAAAAACTTGCTGCTGCTGCTGCTGAACAAGCTGCTGCTGCTGCTGCTGCTGCCGAAAAAGCTGCTGTCAAACAAGCCGCTATTGTTGACGCTCCTGCCATTCCTGAAGCTATTGTTGACACTGAACAAGCCGCTGCTGCTGCTGCCGAAAAAGCTGCTGCCGAAAAAGCTGCTGCCGAAAAAGCTGCT
>Ga0209829_10002350_pt1 | contig 14421 bp, 20 predicted proteins | sample C_140205_EF_Meta_FD_187311 | JGI IMG/M metagenome (GOLD analysis project Ga0209829, IMG submission 187311) | Freshwater microbial communities from Lake Croche, Canada to study carbon cycling - C_140205_EF_MetaG (SPAdes) (version 2) | ecosystem: Environmental > Aquatic > Freshwater > Lake...
ATGACTCTGCCGGTTATTGGCTGATATACAAGTTCCCTCACAAGGCTAATAATTTTGAATTTAGGGGTAGTGTAATGTACCCAAGGAATACAGGGGAGTATGGATTTGGTATTGACCCATTCAGACACTCTATGACCTCAGGAGAAGGCTCTCAAGGCTCAGCTTGGATAGGAGAGAAGGTAGATACTACTAAGGATGGTAGCGGGGCTCCTGTGGCCCATTTCTTTGGTAGACCTAAAATGAAGAAGTTATTTTGGAAGGAGATGTTAATGGCCTCAATGTATTACGGGGTGCCTGCAACTATAGAGTCTGATGCTGGGGATGATTACTACGAGTATTTTAAATCAGACAATGACTTTAAAAGAAATTGCTTACCTATGCTTGGTAAGAAGCCAGATGCCGTGGTGGACCCACAAAGAAAGACTAAGGTTAATGTAATGCAGAGGGGGGTTAGTTCAGCTGATGCCTTCGCCTTGTCTAAGCAGTTAGAATATTGTATTAACTATGTAGAGCATTATTCTCATTTGATTAACTACCCTGACTTATTAGACGAATTAAAAAGATATGACCATAGCAATAGAACTAAGTTTGATAGAACTGTATCTTTTATGATTATGTTGTTGACATTAACTGGACAGACTAAGTCTCAAGCTATCTTAAAGAAGAAAACTCCTTTGATAGAAACATTCAGCCCTAATCAATTTAGTGGATATTAATATTTTTTAGTACGCTCGTATTCGTAAAGAAGCAAACCAACTGCATCTACAAACTCCTCGTTATATTTTAGCTGATGTCTACTTGCAGCGTCTAAAACAAGATGTGTTAATTCGTGGTAGTATGTTTTATGTATTTCAGCCCTTGGCAATCGTTTACCACCATCTTTAGATGTTAAAGTTATAATCTTATCTGTAAAATCAGCCTCCCCTAGCAATCCATTTTCATCACAATACTCGTCATCATATTGAACGGTAATTTTTTTACCATTTAATTTAAACTCATTAGGTATAGTAATTTTATTCGGCATTTTTTAATAATATTTCATCCGGTCTATCTGGCTCTGTTTGTATGTTTACTTTATTACCACCTCTAACTTTACCTAGCATTTTTTTAATAGCATCTTCTGCTATGTACATATCTTGAAGTTCTTTTACTAGGTACGCCTCTTGTTCTTGCAACGACATTTTATTAAATTTTTTACTAAGTTTCATAGATTTTATTGAGCTGTAAATATACTAATAAACTTGATTATTCTCTTGTAGCTTTCTTATTGCAGCTTGCAAATACATAGCTTTATCAAGCGTCTCTTCGTATGCCTCTTGTAGCCAATCAACTAATTCATAATCCTTTCTGTCACAGGTAGTTCCATATTTATTAATTCCTAATATCTCTCGGTCCTCTAGGTCGGATATAACCTTATCTAATACCTTGCTCATAGGTTTTGGTTTTAAATTGTATACACCATCAAACAAAGGGTAGTTATTTTCATCTACAAATTGCTTCATAGGTTTATTTGTTTTGGTCGTTTAAAAATACTTTCATTGTCTTGCCATCGTCTTGAATAGATACCTCAACCTTAATACCATATTCAACCACATATCTTCCACGCATCTTTTTAGAATGGTCTATAACTTCAAATCTAGTAACATCTTTTAATAGCAATTCTAATAAGTCTTTGTTTTTCATAGGTTATTTATCTGTTTTTGTGTGAAATTTTCCACAGATTTTACACTTAATCTGTAGCTTAACAGTTCCGCTAGCCATTACTCTTTTATTATTAACCACTAGATTGCCACCACTTGCACCGCACTCTGGACAGCTACCTCTGTCTTGGCCAAATATTACTCCGTAATGTGTCTTAGGGTCTATGTGTTTAGATAGCTCATTAAAGACCTTCTCAAGAAGAACCACATCCATTTTACAATACTTAATCATATTTTCCATAGCCTTCTTATCCTTATGTAATACTATATCTGTCCATAAGCTGAAGTCTGTTTTAATCTTATGACCTATGCCTAAAAAACTTGCTATGTAATCTAACTTATTAGAATTGAATTTAAACTTAGTACGAGCCACCTTAAGGGTATCTATTGTTATGAACTTTGGAGGCATATCTATACCATACCTAAGACATCTTGTTCTAACCCAAGGTAAGTCAAACCTATCCCCATTATGACCTATTAATTCATCAGCCTTATTAAGAACCTTAGCAAATTGTTCAAGCATTTTTTTATCTGATTGCTTAGCATCCCATTGCAAAGAATAGGTTTCTTTTTCTCCCTCCCATTTATAGCAGATGCAAATGATTGCTCTTTCTTTTATAATGTTTTGTGGTCCGATTTGCAATTTAAACCCAGCAGACCAAAAAAATCCTATATTAGGACTGCTTTCAATGTCGAAAAAGAGTCTTCTACGTTTAGTAACGCCTAGTTCTTTTTTCATTTGTGTGTTGTTGGTTAGATTTTTTTTACAGCCTGTTCGTAAACTGCTTTAAACATATTTACAAAATCCCTAGTAGGAAGGTCAAAGGTGTTACCGACTAAAGACTCCCTATAATAAGCATAGGCTAAATCATTAATTGAATCAACCTTTTGCACTCTTATTGGGTTGGCTATGCCTCCTATGAATAATCCTTTTTCAATTACATCTGTTTCAATTGCATCTATATTATCGTTGCTCTCTATTTTAGAGATGGTATATACGGAGTATTGAACCTCCTTTATGTAGGGTGATTCTTTGATGTAGGATAGTGTGTCCATTAGATTAAATTTCTATTATTTCGTCTTGAGAATATTCTCTTACTGATTCTTTTACAAGTTTTGCCTCGGCATCTCTTCTATCTAATAATCCTTTCATATCTTGCCCCCATAGCCTTTTCATATTAGTAATTTGCTGAGCAATCCCATTATAATCTTTAGAAGCCACTAATGGTATTATGTTATGCATTTCAATTCTTCTATCAGTATTAGATGTATTTGAACCACGATTAAAAACAAGTGATAGTAATCCACCTTGAGCATCTGGCATTAAATCTTCAACACCAGTAAATGCGGTTTTTAATTGTATTGAAAATCTTTTAAGTGTAGTATTTAAGAAAACATTTTTTGCTGCATCTAATGTTATTACAATATCTTTTAAACTAGATATGGCATTATTAGCCTTATCACCTTTTAAACCAGCAGCTGATTGTAATTTAATTAATGAATCAATAGAAATATGAGCTGCCCAATCTGACTTTATTTGCTCTGCTGTATTATAACCGCAATCATATCCAACCCCAATAGTAACTCCGCTTTCTCCTTTTGGCCAAGTAGGATGTTGTAAAAATTTTTGATAATAAGATGGAGATGATATTTCAAAATATATTATAGTATCAATTGACTTTTTGGATAATTTTATACCTATCATTATAATTAATTTATGTATTTAAAATAATAACCTTTAGTTTGTTTTCTTGTTCCGCTTGTACCATTAGCTATTTTATTAGCGTGATTTTTTGATGATTTTGGTATATTTAACATTTTACAAGCGTATGATAAAGAGTGATAGGTACCTATAAGTTCATTTGTATCATATTTATAAACGGCAGTTTTTTTAGCTTGGCCAGATTTAACTGAGCTTAAAGATTGTTTATTTTTTGTTTCATCAGTACTCTTTCTGCCTACTACAGATGCAATAAATTTTTTTAAAGTTGATTCGCTTCTTTTTTTACCATACATTGGATTTAGTGAACCTATCTTAGTTTTTCTAATTTTATCTTTAGTCTCATCACTACGCTTGCAATTCCAAATACCATCCCCACCATCTGTCATATTAGACAAACATCCTGTTTTTAAATTAATTCTACCATAAAGATTAATGAATTCTTGCTCCTTTGCTGAGGCTTGTTCTTTACTTAAATTATCGGCCAATATCTCTACTTCAATGCTAGTTTTATTATAAATAATACTCCAAATATTATTTCTTTTGTTAGCATATATTTCGTATGCTCTGGCATAATTTTTTTTACTGCCAATACCAATGTAAAAAGGTTCGTTTTTATCAAGTCTTATATGACGATAAACGTACCAATTTAATTTTTCAGCTGTAATCATAACATAAAATAACTAGATAATAGAATCCAAAGTGCTAGTACAAAAGTAAACACTTTTTTTTCGTAATTAGTCATTTTTGTCATTTTTTTTCCAAATTTTTTCTGCGGTGGTTAAACCAAGAGCAGCAGCCGCTAATGTAGCAACAGAATAAACCAATGCCTCAGTAGGAGTATTAATTAATTTTATGCATAATGATAGGGTGCATATTAAACCACATAACCTTTTCATTGACAAGTTTCCGTTGTCTTCGCAAAAGAATTGTTTCATATTTTAAAACTTTAAATAATAACCACCAGAGATTTGGTTGGTAGTCAAATTTACGCTAATTATCTGACTTTTAGAGGGCTTGTAGATTAACCCACCGCCTATGCCAACCTTGTTGTCAAAGCGTCTTAAATCAACCACAGGGCCTAAGTAAAGGGCTTTTTTCTCCTCGTGGTATATGTCATTGGTAACCACTATGGTTTTCTCCCTTAAATCAGCCTTATAAGACCTTCCTAGTATTCTGTTTTGGCTGATGGTGTCTATAATATATACGCTATTATCCGTATTTATCCGCAAAGTATCCGTATATACCTTTATTTTATTGTAATCATTAACTATATATGCGGTATCGTGGATGTAAATCTGTACAGAATTTGGTACAGAATCAATTATTTTATATACAATATCAGAACCTTTCTTGTACTTCACAATAGTTGTGTCGTGGTAAAGAGTATCCGTATGGGTTACAATTGTAGTAACATCCTTAGCTGAACGAGAGTTCAATAATAGTAATACAACAACTACTAGAACAAATATGATTAAATACCTGTACATTATTTTGCGAAGAATTCAAGTACTATTTTAAGTAAGAATCCTATAACGGTTGAAACAGAAACAACCCCTATCCAAAGCCATTTAGCTCTGTTAATAATCTGTTCGTGCTTATCAGTAAGCTCTCCAATTTCTCTAATATCATCAGCTAGCCCATTGCTCTTGGTAAGTTTGTTGCCTATTATGGCGTCTATTACCTGAGACATTTTACTATCTAAAGAATCTAGTTTAGATTCAACATCATTTAACTTATTCTCCATAGTTGTAAGGCGATTTTCCATCAAGGTAATTTCTAGCTGAATGTCCATTATTAAGCCGTTATATCAATAATAGGAGTATCTACTGGAGTTACATTGTTTGCTGACATAGCCACAATTAAATCAATGATGCTTACGCCATTGATAGAAGGCACATCTGGGGCAAAATGAGATGCAATTTCTTTTAAATTTGCTTCGGATAGGGTATACATATTGTTTTGTTTTATGCTGGGGTTACTTCTGTAGCCTCAGCTGTTTCCTTAGGGGCTTGTTCTTGAGCAATCTTGCTTAAATATTGCAAAATAGGATTTGCAAATTTTGCAGGGATTTCCAACAAATAGGCCTCTAGTTCTTTTAAATTGTCTTGTGAAAGTGTCATAGTATTATATTTTGTGCTAAATTAAACATTTTTTTGTATATATAAAAATATTTGCATTAAATAGCAACCTCAGTAGGAACCCAAGGAAGCGGAAGATTAACTATTGGGGGGTTGATTAGGTCAGCTATCTTGGCATCAAGTGCAGCATCCCAAGAAGCTACATCTAAGCTAGCTTCTAGCCATCCGCATACCTGCTCAAAGGTAAGGTCTGGGTAGGCTGTGAAATCTGTAGGACTTGGAGTAACACAAGGCATCAGCCCATACACATCTGTGTAATAAGTTTTATCTCCATCTACCTCTGTTGCTGACCTTCTCCAATGTACTGATTTAACCACATCTGTAAGACCATCTGCTGAGGGAGCTGTATCCATTTGTACAACTATCCAAGTTTTTGTATTTGCCATTTTATTTGTTTTACCATTTATTAATATTACAACCTTTTTCTATACTATATATAATTTTCATTATCGGACACCCACATTTATCACAAGTTAACCCATAAGGGGTATCAAGTTTATTTTCACATTTAAGGCATATTTCAAGCCTTTGTTTTGCTAGTTCTTCCATAATTAATATGTAAATCCGGGAGGTTGTGCTTGACCAGATGAATACCCAAATACAATAGGGTATCCTCCACCACTTGCTTTTACTTTATATGCTACATAAAAATCAGAAAGACCGCCACTTCCAGTAAATTTAATAGCAGAAATATTTGCTGTTCCATTTGTGTAAGTCCCTACCATTGTATATCTAACTTGGTTTGTTACATTTGTTGAAGGCGCTGGTTGATATAATGCCAACCCTACAGATACAGCTGCCCAAACAAACCCAACAGGGAAAGCAACTGTACCAACAGCAGCTAAAACTATATCTGTAACAAAAGATGCACTTCCAATATATAACCCAGCATTATTGGTTTTACCTGTTACGGTTATAGCTTGATAAACTATTACATCTTCAACAGAATAGCTTCCTAAATTATTAAAATATAAAGAGCTACCAACCAAATATGGTTGTGGGTAAGTTGAATAATTTGGGTAACACGGGCCTACATAAGTAAATGTATATACATTATATTGATTGTTTGTATAAGAACCATCTTCCATACAAAATCTTCCTACATACCCATAGGTATTTTGTAATACTTGATGAGATGCTAAATCGCTACCTTTATAATTAAAAAAAGCACCAGTAGCTCCTGGGATACTACTCCTTGTAACATCATATTGATAAAATGGCTTGGCAGGTAAAGCAAAAGTTGAATTAGTTAATTCTGTATATGTAATTAATCTATTATTAGGATATGAATCTATCCCTGCCCTTACATTGTCTACATAAAAATATTGATTTAGTCTGCCTTTTGTAACTTCTTGATTACTATCTGATGGTGCTGCTCCTTTTAGTTGGAACCCCATAGCTTTAAGACCAGTCATACTAGCAATTGCGTCAGACATTATTTATCTAATTAATAATTTAATTGAATGTTTTAATTCAGCTATCTCTCTTTCCAAGGCAGCTATTTTTAAGGTATGCACATCAGAATAATTAACTACCAATTCATCCTCTCCCACTACCGCATCTGGGATTATTGTTTGTACCTGTTGAGCTGAATAACCATACCTAATCTGTTCATTATCTTTTCTTGTAAACTTAATTACATCTATTCCTAATACATTAATAGTAGGATTTGTTTCTATAATATTTTTAAATCTTATATCTGAACTTTCATAAAAGGCTGTGGCAGTAAAATCAGCGGTACAACCTGAAGAACCATATAATGTAACACCAGAGGTAGTTGCTCTTACTCTCCAACTTCCTGTTGCGTCTAATATACCTACATTGTTACTTGTATCAGCATAGAAATAACCTCTAATATCTGTTTCATTACCTCCTGTAAATAATCTTAAGGAAGATACCGCAGTCCCTGTTGAGGATATATCATAATAACCCGCATCCTTAGAGGCAAAATACATACTTGTAGAACTGTTTTGTAATCCTCTAAATGTTGCATTATTTATAAACCACCCACTTGTAGTTACATTACCAGTTGCGTCAATATTAACAATTCCAGCATTACCGCCTACTAACCATAATCTACCAGCACCTCCATAATTACCTATATATGCATCGTAATTTGTTGTAGGGAATATCTTTATACCAGCAACATTACTTGCTCCATTTGCGTGCACCTCCATATAAGGCTCTGTACCATTAATAGAAAGTGGTGTATTGCTAGAACCATTTATGGTTAAATTGCCATATAACGTTCCCCCATTAGAAGATAAATAGGCTGTGCTTACGCTAATAACCCCAGAGGATATACTTACACCGCTTCCAATTTTTACGCCACCTAATATTGTTGAGCTTGCAGTTGGCAAAGAATAAGAATAGGTTGCATCTAAAACACCCGTTGTAGCATTTATTGATAGGTTAGAGCCTACCTTAAATCCTCCAAGAACAGTAGTAGAGGCTATAGGTAAGGAATAAGAATAGGTAGAAGAAATTACCCCACTTGCTATTGTTATGCTAGTACCATCAACCTTTACCCCACCAAGAACTGTTGTTGAGGAGGTAGGCAAGGTATAAGAATAGGTAGCTGATATAACCCCACTTGCTATGGTGATACTTGTTCCGTCAACCTTTACTCCCCCAAGAACTGTTGTTGAGGCAGTAGGTAAGGAATAAGATGGCAAAGTTTGCCAAGTCTTATCACCTCTCCAGTATTGTGCTGTAGTGCCTGCTGCAATAGATGGTTCTTTCCCATTTATTTGAGTCTGTATGGCTGAGGTTACCCCAGATACATAACCCAATTCAGTAGGGGTGGTTGTACTTACGGAAATATTACCTGAGGCATCAGATACCAATGCCCTTGAGGCTGTTATTGAGCTGACTCCTGTTCCACCATTAGCCACGGGTAATATACCAGTAACCTTGGAGGTTAAATCTATTGAACCAGCAAGCATTGCGTTGGTAATGCCTGCGGTAGTTACGCTGAACTGACTTCCCGTTAATGTTAATCCAGAACCTGCGGTGTAGACGGTGGCAGCAGAAAGCTGATTCCATACTATTGCAGTAACATCTATGGTTCCTGTTGAGGATACGTTTGTCAACCAAGTAGAACTTGCGTTAATTGTACCCGCTGAAACGAATACTCCCGCCTTTGGTACCTCACTCCAAACATCCATATCAGTTGCCCTTGTTAAGGCTGAGCCTGTGCCATTGAATACATACAACCCATTTTGGGAGGTGGTTGTTTGGTCTTTTAAAAGTATTCTATTTGTTGAGGCTAGGGTTACTCCATCTATTGCTGCTGGGGCAGAGGATATGCTTACATTTGCTGTAGAGGCAACCCTTACTGATTGCTTAATAACAATACCCACAGACACCGCATTGTCTACATAGGTCTTTACTGCGTTTTGTGTTGGGTATAATGTATCGCTTACACCTAAGGTGGTGATAGTAGATTTGTTGGTTACGTTCTCTGCGGTAAATCCTAGGGCAGGTTGTTTGTTGTTAAAGGTGTTCCAATCTGTTGAGGATAGGTATCCATTTAAACTTGTGGAGGATTGTTGTATGGTTAAGAATCCACCTGAAATAGATAGAGGGGTACTTGCCGTAAAGGCAGCCATCTTAGCATTAAAGGTTGTCCAATCTGTGCTTGAAAGGTATCCGTTCACAGAGGTTGTGGATGCGGGAATAGAGATAGCTGGCGTTGCTCCCCCGCTTGAAACTATTGGGGAGGTAGCTGTTACGCTTGTAACGGCCCCTGCTGCTTGGTAATCTGTTCCAACTACTGCTGATACTATTTTACCAGTAGAGTCTGTTTTAAGGATAGCGGAGGCTACAGATTGTCTTATAGTACCATTGACATAAAGTTTGTTTACCCCATCAGCTGCTACCCCTATGCCTACATTATTACTTGAATCATAGGTTATGACATCTGCTAAATACCCTGTATCTTTTGAACGAGAACTCATATTATATTATTATTGCTATTATCAAAATTACGACTTTAATTAAGACGGAGGCTATTTCTGGTTTGATATGTAGAGATTCGCCTAATTTTCTTAAAAATTTATCTGTGTCTGCTGTTGTGCCAACAAAGAATAGGGGTCTTTTTAAAACTACTATATTTACTAAAACGTCAAATAAGGCCCAAAATGATACGGCAAATATCAGCATAGTCTTGAACCCAAACCCTAGGAATAAGAGTCCGTATAGGCTTATATGGTTGATTGCTTTCCATTTATGCCATAGTTTGTTATTAACATATGCTTCTTGAGGCTTGGTAGAGAATAAATCCCTCTCAAGGAATTGATATTTTTGATACCATACCCAGGATATTAGCTGAAGGGATAGAAGTATTATTATTGTTATTTCTTTCATATTATAAACCTGCTTTGGTTAATCTATCTTGTAATGATGTTATGGTAGCTTGTTGTTCTTGTGCTAATTGGTTTAATTCTTGTATAGCCTTAGTTAACATAGCAATTATAGCCCTATCATTTATACCCCAAGTAATATTTTCTTTTGGTGTATTTGCTGCTTCTTCTCCTAATGCTTTATTTACCTCTTGAGCATAAAAACCTAATTGTCTTAAATCGGTTGGTAAATTACTTTCTTCTTTCCAATAAAAATATCTAGGTTTTAGATTTAATACTTTATCTAAAGCATTATCAATATACCCATTTTCTATTTTTAAATTCATATCAGAAACAACAGATAATACACCTGATGTTGATGTAACTGTACCAGTACCTAAAGCAGTAGTTATTTGTCCGTCATCTCTAACGTTAAATAAAGTTGTAGTATTATTAGATTGTTTTATAACTAAGGCATAATTAGAACTTGTTGTTCCAATCGCAGAAATATATAATCTTGTATCTGTAAGCGTACCAGAAAAACCAACCATTACATTACCCCCACTTGTAATACGCATTCTTTCACTTAAAGCAGTATTTGCTCCTGTACTAAAACCTAAATATGTATCATCAGTACCCGAGCCTGTTGATTCAACTCCGAAAGATATTTTTGATTGACCACTTACCGAATTATTAAAATAAATCGCAGACCCGCCATCACTATTATTATATAATCTAAGGGTAATTGGGTCTAAACTTGTAGAGGATGGAACATCGTTTCTAATATCTAATTTATAACTAGGACTTGTTCCTATACCTACATTACCTGATGATAATATGGAAAATTTTGGAGTTGTATAAACACCACCTGTAAATACATAAAAAGCACCTGAGGCATTAGATGTATAAATCATTGCATCGTAAGAATTACCACTTCCACTAATAGATTTTCTTGAGCCAAAATCTATTTCATCTGTTCCATCATAAGATTGGAAATAACCACCTGTTGATGTTAAATTTGCTCTATAACTTGTTGCTTGAACACTACTAGAGAATGTAGCTGCTCCTGTTGAGGCTAATGTTAAAGCAGTATTCCAAGTAATTGTAGCACCTGCCGTTCCTGATGGGGCATATTGAAATAAATGTGTCCCTTGTGCTTGATAATATTTTGATGCATAATCCGTACTTTTATATAGCCAATTAGTTCCATCATATGTTGCATTAGAACCTATTTGTAATTGATTAAACGCATCATTTCTTCCTACAATAAATCCTCCACCTGTTCCTAATTGCAATACTGCATTATTAAAAGGACTTCCCCAAGTTGATAAAACTGAGCCAATACTTACATTAGATGTAAATCTTCCTGTACCTGTAACATCTAATTTATAGCTACCACTAGGTGCTCCTCCTATTCCTACGTTGTTAGATGAGTCAGTTAGTATTGCTAAAGGAATTGTTCCTAATTTTTGTGTAAGCCCCATATTATTAATTTTTTATTTTGTAGCTACAATTTGGTTTATCTGCTCTTGTAATGATGTTATGGTTTTATTCGCCATAATGATGTATATATAATTTATTTACTTTTTCTGTTAGTTCTGTTATGGTAGCTTGTTGTTCTTGAATAGCTTTAATAAGCATTGGTATAAAAACAGAGTATTTAACAACTTTATAAGGTTCTGTTTCATCTACTTTAGCACCATCTTGCACCAAACTTGGGAATATTTGTTCTAATTCTTGAGCAATAACTCCTAATTCTTTTGCTTCTCCATCTTCTTGATTATTCCAATTATACTTTACAATTCTTATTTTATTAATATCTTCTAAATATCCGTTTCTTGCAGTTTCTACATTTTTCTTTAATCTAATATCAGAAGAAGTTGCATAAGTTCCATTACCATATACGTTAAACTGATTCCCTCCAGCACTTGTAAGAAAATGTAAAGAAGATGTATTATTACAATTAGAACCTAAAATATTTACAATACCAATATTACCACTTACATTATTAGTATTATTAAATCTAGCAGTTTGATTTGTATCTGAAACAAAATAATATTTTTCTAAATTACCTGAACCAGATATAGTATTAAAATAAGCATTACCCCCACTTGTAATACGCATATATTCAGAACCAAGATAATTTCTAAATATAGTAGAAGTAGAAGCATCGGGTTGTTGAATTAATAAACCTACTCCTGCTTTAGAATATAATGTATTAACATTATTAAATGTTAACCAACTTCCATCCCCTACGCTTACACTACTAGAGAATGTAGCTGCTCCTGTTGAGGCTATGGTGAATTTGTCAGATAAAGATGCATAATTTTGGTCACCATTACCTATATAAAGAGTATTACCACTTACTTGGAAATAAGCACTTGCTCCTTGCCCAGTTGCCCCTGTATTCCTTGCAAAATATTGAGGTGTAGCTCCATTTGTTTCTACTTTTATAATTCCTCCAGTTGTTACACTACTAGAGAATGTAGCTGCTCCTGTGGAGGCTAATGTTAAAGCAGTAACCGCACTTGTATTATTTATAAATGATAACCCTGTACCATTTGAGTTAAATGCCCATTGTGAAACTCCTGTTCTTGTTAATCTTAACCAGTCACTACCTCCAGAACCACCGATAATTTCACTATTACCATTTGCCGTTACACTACTTGAGAATGTAGCTGCTCCTGTTGAGGATAATGTTAAAGCAGTAGCTCCAGCACCACTTGTAATATATAAAGTAGAACCTGTTGCAGTAGTACCAAAATAAGCTGCTGATGTATGATGAAAATATGCCTCTTGACCATTATTCCTAACTGCAAACTCCCCCCCTGTTCCATTAACCCAAAATATAGGAGTATAAGGTGTGCTTACAACTGCACCATTAACTCCTAATGCCCCACTAAATCTTCCTGTGCCTGTAACATCTAGTTTGTAGCTACCACTAGGAGTGCCACCTATACCTACGTTAAGAGATGTATCTGTGGTTATTGCATCTGGTAAATTAGCTAATTGTCTATTTAATGCCATTTTATTTTATTTTTGCTTTTAATGACTCAACCTCAGCTGATAACTCTTGAATAGCTTTTAACATTGGAATTATTAATCTTGGATATTCTATCCCTATTAGTTTTTTGCTATTATTTTCATTAACATCGTAATTACATAGTAAACTATTGACAGATTCTACATCTTCAGCTATTAATCCATAACTTAAATCTTCATAAAATTCATCTGTATAATTCCCTTCTTCATTTTTTTTGCGATAATTAAATGAAACAGGATTTAATTTTTGCAACCAATTCGTATCCGTAATATTTTGGATATTTGTTTTAGAGGCACGAATTGAAGAAACGCCTCCTATTGTATAATCGCTTCCAATATATAATGTTCTTACAGTAGCTGTTGTAGTATTTGCATAAACGACACTATTCAATGTTACATTACCTCCTGATTGTATTCTCATATATTCAGTAACCGCAGTTGCGCTTGTGCTTGATTTAGTACCGAATACCAAATCTGATTTAGAATTACCTGCATCACTTGTTAATACTGAACCAATGTATGCAAAGTTTGTTGAGTTATTATAATATGCAAAGTTTACACCTGCCCAATCTCCTATTGCTCCATTTGAATTTGAAACTGTTATATTTTTAACCGAACCTATTGCGCCTCCAACTGTACCTAAAGAAAAATTACCTTGCGTTGCCGTTACACTACTAGAGAATGTAGCTGCTCCTGTGTTAAGTATTTTTAAAGCAGGAGTACTAAATGTTGTTCCGCCATTAGCCGTTGAAGGAGTTATTTCAAAACTTTGGTCTACATTATATTGAGCACCTATTAACCAACTTGCTTTAGTTGATGCGGTTAACATTATAATACCATCATTACCACTTGTAGTTTGAATAGTTAATGGAGGAGTACTAGCAGTACTAAACGTAGCACTTGTAGCAGCAATACTACTAGAGAATGTAGCTGCTCCTGTGGATGCTAAGTTTAATGAATTATTATAACCTAAATAAGTATTAACTGCGGTAGTAGGATTAACATAAACATTATCTCCATTTATTGCTTTTAATGATAATGTTACATTACCAGCAGTTATATTTAAATATTGTCTACTTGAAGTGTTAGTAGTATCACTATTTGAGAATGTGCTTGTAGAAGTAGCATTTTGATTATGTTGAACAGTTAAATCACTTGTAAATCTTCCTGTACCTGTAACATCTAAGTTATAAGTACTATTAGTATTACCAATTGAAACAAACCCTGCTGTTCCTTCATATATACCACTTGTTGTAATGGTACTTGAGTTACTAAATTTAGGATGGTAATTTGTTGTACCACTACCACTAATTCCTGTGAATGCACCTACTGTATAGTTATAGGCTATTACCTCTATGATGTCATTTAATTGTGCAGCTGTTGCTAAAACTATTGCTGTACCTGTTGTTGCCGTATACTCTGTAGCAGCTAATTTAGAACCATTATAATACACATCAACTAAGCCTACTGAGTAG
>Ga0209829_10002351_pt1 | contig 14415 bp, 8 predicted proteins | sample C_140205_EF_Meta_FD_187311 | JGI IMG/M metagenome (GOLD analysis project Ga0209829, IMG submission 187311) | Freshwater microbial communities from Lake Croche, Canada to study carbon cycling - C_140205_EF_MetaG (SPAdes) (version 2) | ecosystem: Environmental > Aquatic > Freshwater > Lake...
CATCGGATACTGTTATCTTAAAAGCACCTGTGAAAAAATAAATAGCATGAAAAAATTAAGTAAAGCATTGGGTTATATTGCTATTGGATTTTTTGTGCTACTATTGGCAGGGTTAACGGTATTTGGACAAAGAGATATTCCCGTTGAAAAACTAAAAGAAAAATATACCAATACCTCCTCATCTTTTTTGCCTTTGATGGGGATGCAAGTACATTATAGATCCGAGGGCAATCCAGCAGACAGTTTACCGATTGTCCTGATTCATGGTACTTCTTCCTCCTTACATACCTGGGATTCTTTAGTAAATTTATTATTGGCCCAAACCCATAAAAGAATCATCCGCCTCGATTTGCCTGCTTTTGGCCTCACTGGGCCCAATCCAAAAAATAAATACGCTTCCCCTTATTATATCCATTTTTTAGACTCTTTTTTAAATGAACTGCATATCAATAAATGCATTTTAGGAGGTAATTCCTTAGGTGGGGGTATTGCCTGGCAATATGCTGTAGCACATCCTACTAAAGTAAATCAACTCATTTTAATTGATGCAGCAGGCTATCCTAGAAAAAATGAAAAAGGGAGTTTAGGATTTAAGATAGCCAATATGCCCATCATCAATAATTTATTATTGTTCATCACCCCAAAATCTTTGATTAAAAAAAGTTTAGAAACTGTTTTTTATGACCAAGCTTTAATTACAGAGGCAACCATCACGAGGTACCATGAAATGTTATTACGCGAAGGAAATCGACGTGCTGCTTTATCCTTATTTCAAAATAGAGCAGTTCAAGATGTGAGTACTATAAAAACTATTATAGCACCCACCCTTATTTTATGGGGAGAACAAGATCAATTGATCGCTGTGGAAGATGCCTATTTATTTCAAAAAGATATAAAGAATAATTCTTTAGTTATTCTGCAAAAAGTAGGGCATATCCCTATGGAAGAAGCTCCTAATGCGGTAGCAAAAGCTATAGTCGAATTTATCAAAGAATAAATCAATTAATAAAATGGTTTTTAGTGCAGGTAGTATAGAAAATTTTGTTGCCAATTATTATGGAATGGTGGTGAAAGCTTCTGCATTAAATGGGTATGACGAATTAAATTTTTTACTAACAGACAATTCGGGTAAAAAAAATATTTTAAAATTATCCAATAGCCAACAGGATTTTTTCTTTTTAGATGCTCAAATAAAAATTCTTCAGCATTTATCCAAAAGTGAGCTTGCTTTACAATTACAACAGTATACTTTAAATAAAAAGGGGCAGCCCTTGACGGAGATAAGCATAGAAGACAAAACTTATTATATAAGGATCTTAAGTTATTTAGAAGGAACTTTTTGGGTAGAAGCGCCCATCAAATCAGATGCGTTACATTTTAATCTAGGAACATTTTTAGGAAAAATGGATAAAAATTTATCCAATTTTAAACACGCAGGAATGCATCGTCACTATACCTGGGACATTAGTACGGCCAGGGATGCTAGTTATAAACTTAATTGTATTAAGGACCATGAAAAAAGAAGAATGGTTGATTATTTTATCTTACAATTTGAAACAGAAATTCTTCCAACCCTTTCTTCCTTCAGACATAGTTATACCCACAATGATGCTAATGATTACAATGTCTTGGTCAACGAAAATGATATTGTTGGATTAATTGATTTTGGCGATATGGTGTATACTGCGCTCATCAACAATGTGGCGGTGGCTTGTACTTATGCGATGCTTAATAACCAACAGCCGCTGGATGCTGCTGTACAGGTAGTAAAAGGATACCACCAAACCTATCCGATAATAGAAAAAGAATTAAGTATTTTATATTATTTAATTGCAGCTCGACTTTGTATTAGTGTAACACAATCAGCCTATAATAGTTCCCTTGACAGTAACAATGAACATCATTTTATTACTGAAAAGCCAGCCTGGGACTTATTGTTTTATTTAATTGAGCTCAACCCCATTAAAGCAGAAAATGCATTTTTACAAGCTTGTAGTTATGCCTCCATTATTAATGATAAGAAGGATTATAAAAATATGGAGCTGGATCGACATGCACATGTTGGCAGAAACCTAAGTATCAGTTATGAGCAGCATTTAAAAATAGATAAAAGTGCTTTACAATACTTATACGATGATAAAGGGAATACCTATTTAGACTGCGTGAACAATGTAAGTCATGTGGGGCATTGTCATCCAACGGTAGTGCGTAGCGCCCAAAAACAAATAGCCACATTAAATACCAATACACGCTATTTAAATGAAAATTTAAATAATTACGCAGCAGCTTTAACAGCCAAGTTACCTAAACATTTAAAGGTTTGTTATTTTACCAATAGTGGTAGTGAAGCCAATGATTTAGCGATTAGAATAAGCAGGCATTGTACAAAACAAAAAGAAGTGATTGTTTTAGACCATGCCTATCATGGCACTTCCACAGCAACCATTGAGATGAGCCCTTATAAATTTGATAGAAAAGGAGGTATAGGACAAATGCCCTGGATTTATAAAGCAATGAATCCAGATATATACCGAGGCCTTTATCAATATGGAGATGAAGCCGCAGGAGAAAAATATGCAGCTGATGTTAATAGAATTATTACCGAACTAAAAAATAATGGGAAAGCCCCTGCTGCTTTTATTTGTGAAACTTTATTAGGGGTTGGAGGCCAAATGCCTTTGCCACCTAATTATTTAAAAGAAGTATACGCTTTAGTAAAAGCAGCGGGTGGTTTGTGTATTGCAGATGAAGTGCAGGTTGGTTTTGGGAGAGTAGGCCGTCATTTTTGGGGATTTGAATTACAAGAAGTACTACCCGATATTGTAGTGATGGGAAAGCCCATGGGCAATGGACACCCGCTAGCTGCAGTTATTGTTACAGAGGAAATAGCCAATAGTTTTAATAATGGAATTGAATACTTTAATACCTATGGAGGCAATCCGGTTTCGATGGCTACTGGATTAGCTGTATTAGAGGTTATAGAAAAAGAGCAATTACAAGAAAATGCTTTGGCAGTAGGAGATTATTTATTAAATGGTTGTAAAGAATTAATGAAGAATCAAAAGCTCATTGGGGATGTGAGAGGGGCTGGATTATTTATTGGAGTAGAATTGGTAAAAGATAGAATAACAAAAGAGCCCGCTACCTATGAAATTAAATTGCTCGTTGAACAAATGAAGGACCGTGGTTTTTTAATTGGGACAGATGGCCCTTATAATAATGTGCTTAAAATAAAGCCCCCGATTATTTTTTCAATGTACAACGCAAAAAAACTTATTCAAAATTTAGAGGAAGTATTGACTAAGCTTAAGATTTTAGCACTACTAATAAGCCTCATTGGCTTTTAAAGTGACCGTCTTTTTATTGCGTACATTATAAATTACAGATGGCGCTAGGTCGTCGTACTTAACCGTTTTAAGCAAAAGCCCATCGCAATCATAATAAATGGTTTCTAAATAATACTGCTCGTCAAAAGTATATTCAATAAATTTTGTTTTGGTAGAATCGATCAAAGATATATTCTTCTTATTTTCATGATTGGCACAGGCAACCAATATTAAAAAGAGAGGGAAGCTTATAAATATTTTTTTAATAAAATGATTCATTGATCTTAAAATTGAAATAACCTATTATAAAACTAGCTAAAATATTTTTGAAATATTTTTTTATAAAAAAAGGAGTCTCAAATAATCGAGACTCCTTTTTTATATAGCACTTAATTAATTAAGCAACTTTTTTCTTTTTACCATAAAAATATAAACTAGTAAAAGCAACTATTAAAATGGCTGGGAAAATTAGTATGTTGGATAAGGTTGCTTGTCCAGCAGCTAAATCGGCAGCATCTCCAGTTAAACCGCTTGCTACTGCAACCGCTTTATGGTCTTTGATCCAGCCTCCAATAATAGGTTGGAACATGGAAGAAGAGAACATTCCAATACCACCTAAGATAGAAAGGCCAAGAGCGCCCGTTTCTGGTAAGTTTTCTGCAATATATCCTAGCATATTAGGCCAGAAATAACAAATGCCTAAACCATAACAAAGTGCAGCTAAATAAAGAACTGGGCCATTCAAGGTACTCATCAAGTAAAGACCTACAAGGCCAAAAATAGCCGAGCCAAGTAATACACCCATTGTATTCAATTGCTTAATCAATGGACCGGCAAAAAATCTACCCACTGCCATCAATCCAGTTACCAAAGCTAATATTAGCATAGGACTAGCACCCGCTTTGGCTAAAATTGGTCCAACCCATTGTTGTGGGCCAAATTCAGAAATAGCAGTTAAAGCCATACAAGCCGCCATGAATATATATAATGGATTCAACATGGCTTTAAAGTTGGCCAACACTGAATTGTCTGCAATTCTCGGTTTTGGAAATGTTTGTCCATAAAACAATATGGCATAAATAATAGTTGGAATTAAAATAATCCAAATTTGTGCTTGCCAATGAAAACTTGCATCTGTCATAAATTTTGACACCAATGAGCCAATTACGATTCCACCTGGAAACCACATATGGAAACGATTAATTTTTCTATTAAAAGCTAATCCTTCATAAGAATCAGCAATCATTGGATTACAAGCTGCTTCGGTACAGCCATTACCAAGTCCAATAAATAAGGTAGAAACTAATAAAGTGCTGTAGCCTGTAGCATAAAGGGTTAATAGAATACCAATGGTATGGGCTATTAAGGCAATTTGCATGATAAATTTAGGCCCTATGGAAGTATAAAAAATTCCACCTAAAATCATAGAAATTGGGAATCCAAGAAACCACATTGAATTAATGGTTCCTAATTGAACAGTGTCCAAATTCAATTCCGTTCCTAGCTGTGTCAAAATACCAGCACGGATACTGAATGAAAAAGCAGTCGTGATAAGTGCAAAGCAACTAGCATAAAACAGTCGATTTGCATTAATAGGTTGGCTCATAAGTTAAAAGGTTTTAATGATTTGGTTTAAGTACTCTCAAGCTAAATAATCTTAGCCTTTTTTCCAAAATAACCAACTATTATTTTCATACGCGCAGGCTGAATAAACCAATTTTTCATGTATTTCAAGGGGTGTTTTATGAAAATTGTTAAGATTTTCTTATAGGGGGTATTAAGCAATTAGCCCCTATATTTAAAATGACTATTACAAGATTTATAGCGACTATAATGTAAAAATTACACAACCATAATTTGATTGAATTTATTAGGCAGCTTGTATCAATTTAGCAATAATAAAAGCAGTGCCCGCTGCCAAAGCCCCAATCATCATGACTTTTAAGCCTCCTACCCATGGACTAACCCCTGTCATTTTACTTTTAAAAAATCCAAAAATAAATAAGCATACCAAAGTAATCATTGCAGATAATTTAAGTCCTTCCATCGCACTATCTACAAAAAAATAAGGCGTTAAAGGAATTAAACCTCCAACGATATAACTAAAGCCAATGTTAAATGCACTTCTTCTTGCTCTTTTGGGATCAGGCTCGGTTAATCCAAGCTCGTGTTTCATCATAAATTCTACCCAGCGCTTATCATCTTTTATAATTTCTTGGGTCGCTTCTTCTGCAGTATTTGCACTTAAGCCCCATGCTAAGAAAACCTTTCGAACTTCTTCTATCTCTACCTCTCTTTTATGTACCAATTCCCAATATTCTTTTTTTAATTCACTGGCATAATGATCTTGTTCTGTTTTCCCCGCCAAAAAACCACCTAAACCCATGGCTATAGAACCAGCAGCAATTTCTGCAATGCCAGCTATCCAAATTAAGTTAACATTCCCTTGAACAGCGCCACTTAAGCCGGCAGCTAGTGCAAAGGGAACCGTAAGTCCATCACTCATCCCAATAACGATATCTGTAAGTAAATCACTGCTTTGTAAATGCTCTTCTAGGTGTAAATGTGTCTCGTTCATAACAATGATTTTAAATTATTGGATTGTACCAAATTTAAGCAAAAAAGAATAAATTTAACTAAGGAAAGCTAAGTATAAATGGTTGGATGAGATAAATCATTTCTTGATTTCCAATATCAAATTCTAGTATTAAATAATTTTTTACATTAATATCAAAATATGAAACCAGTAGAAAAAAATAGTAGACGTCGATTTTTAAAAAATACTGCTGCAGTAGTAGCTGGATTTACCATAGTCCCAAGACAGGTTTTAGGACGTGGATTTTTAGCACCCAGTGATCAACTTACCAAAGGTATCATCGGCTTAGGCGGTATGGGTAGAGGTCATGTTCCTTATGCTGGAACAAGAGTTGTTGCTATTTGTGATGTAGATAAAAATCATTTACAAAGTGCTGCAGAATTAGTAGGTGGAAAAATAAAAACATTCCATGACCACCGCGAGTTAATCGCATTGCCTGAAGTAGATATTGTTCATATTGCAACCCCTCCACATTGGCATGGCATAATGGCCATTGAGGCAGCTAAAGCAGGTAAAGATATTTGGTGTGAAAAACCAATGACCAGAACCATAGGAGAAGGAAAGCGAGTAGTAGAAGCTGTTCAGCAGTACAAGCGCATGTTTAGATTAAATACTTGGTTCCGATTTGAAGATAATTTCTATGGCATGAATACCACAGTAAAGCCTATTAAAAAATTAGTAGAATCTGGATTATTAGGATGGCCATTAACGGTTACTGTAAGTAAAACCACTGGTTTTGATTGGAAATTTTATTGGGTAGGAAAAACAAAATTAGAAGAACAACCTGTTCCTGAAGAATTAGATTATGACAGATGGTTAGGACCAGCTCCATATAAACCATACAATGCGCATCGAGTTCATCAAACTTTTAGAGGCTATTGGGATTATGATGGTGGCGGATTAGGAGATATGGGACAACACTATATAGATCCAATACAATATTTTTTAGGGAAAGATGAAACGAGTCCAGTGATGGTGGAAGTAGATGCAGAACAACAACATCCTGATGCTTGTGGAACTTTTAGAAAATTAACTTTCACTTACGAAGATGGTTGTAAAATTATTTTAGATGGAGAAGCAACCGACCCCAATGCAGCCTATATAGAAGGTCCAAAAGGAAAATTATTTAAAGGATTTAAATCAGACATTCCCAATTTAAAAGAAAAATTGGCTATGATGCCCGATCCTGCTCCACAAGTGACCAATTTTTTAGATTCCGTAAAATACAGAACTCCATTTGCATTGAATGAGTCCAATGGATTTAGATCTTGTACGATTATTAATATGGGGAAGATAGCTTTACAATTGGGAAGAACCTTAAAATTTAATCCGGTAACTCAAGAATTTATCAATGACGAAGAAGCTAATGGATTAATTCATCCAGCCATGCGTGCTCCTTGGAATATTTAACAATTGAAATAAAAACTTATAAAAATGAAATCACTTTTTTCCTATATAGTCATCCTATTGCTAAGCCTAACACAGGTTCAAGCACAAAAAGAAGCTATTACTAAAACCATTGAGGTTTTTCCTTATCAACACAGTACTGAAATTAATTCATCCATAACCACCATGAAATCATGGGGGAAAAACGAATGGAAGCAATTGGTACAATTATTAAATGATGATTCTTTAAAATTAAAGTCTAGCTATGCGCTAAATGCATTTGTAAACGAAGCTTCTTTAAATATTGAATTAAAAAAACAAACAGCAACCTTGTTGGCTAGTGTATATTCAGCAGCAAGTTCCTTCTATGCAAAAGAAATTCTTATAAAACAACTAGCCTTATTAGGAGAGGATGCTTCGATTAAATTATTATCAAAATTATTAAAAGATGAAACCTTTGGTGGTAATGCAGCTAGGGCGTTGGCCAGTATCCATTCAGAAGCTTCAACAGCTGCTTTAACAAATGCCTTAGGGAATACAAAGGGAGATAATAAAAAACACATTCAAGCAGCTTTAGACAATGTACATTTTGTTTTACCTGAAATAAAAATAGTTACTCCTGTAAAAGAAAAAGCAATATCCAATGCACAACATTTATTGTTGCTGCAAGATAAAATGGAAAAAGCAAGCAATCCAATTCAAAAAAGAAATATTTTGGCCGAAGCTGAACACCTACCAGGATTTGGCAGCTTTATGTTTGTAAGCAAATTTTTAAATGATGCCGAAACCAACCAAGATGCTGCAAGAATTGTTTGTAAGCTTGCTATGTCAGATAAAAATATTAGAGGTGCTGATGTAAGAGCCGCGTTAGAAAAAGCAATTGATTTATTACACGGTGAAGACAGTGCCATACTCGTATCTAAAACCAATGCCTATTTAAAATTATTGCCTTATGATTATGGATTTGTAAACTTATTTAATGGCAAAGACCTTACCAACTGGAAGGCATTGGTAACCAATCCAATCCTTCGTGCTAAAATGAGCGACTCTGCCTTGGAAGCCGCAGAAAAAATTGCCAATGAAAAAACTAAAGGAGATTGGATTGCTAAAGATGGTTTATTAGTTTTCACAGGTCATGGTGATAATTTAGCCACAGAAAAAAAATATGGAGACTTTGAAATGTATGTAGATTGGAAAATTACAGCGCAAGGAGATGCTGGTATTTATTTACGTGGTACTCCACAGGTGCAAATATGGGATACCAGCCGACATGATGTGGGAGCAGAAGTTGGATCGGGCGGCTTATACAACAATCAAAAACATGTAAGCAAGCCACTAGTAGTAGCGGATAATAAAATTGGCGAATGGAATACTTTCCATATCATCATGAAAGGTGAAAAAGTAACTGTGTATTTAAATGGAATTTTAGTAACGGATAATATTGTCTTAGAAAACTATTGGGATCATAATCTTCCCATTTTCACCAAAGAACAAATTGAGTTACAAGCACATGGCACTTATGTAGCTTATCGAAATATTTATGTAAAAGAATTGCCTACAGCAACAGCCGTTACCATTTCAGAGGAAGAACAAAAACAAGGATTTGTTTCTTTGTTTGATGGTACTACTATTGAGCAATGGACTGGAAATACCTCAGGTTATTTAGTAAAAGAGGGAAGCTTAATGGTGAGTCCCGAAGAAGGCAGTGGGGGAAATTTATATACCAAGGAAGAATATGATAATTTTATTTATCGTTTCGAATTTCAATTAACGCCTGGTTCTAATAATGGCATTGGAGTACATGCACCATTAGAAGGGGATGCAGCATATGTAGGTATGGAAATTCAGGTATTAGATAGTGAGCATCCCATGTATGCTAAGCTTCAGCCCTATCAATACCATGGTTCGGTATATGGTGTTATTCCTGCAAAAAGGGGTTATTTAAAGCCAACTGGAGAGTGGAATCAAGAAGAAATAATGGTCAATGGCAGTAAAATTAAAGTAACCTTAAATGGAACAGTAATCGTGGATGGAGATTATGCTGCAGCTTCTATCAATGGAACCATGGATCACAATCAACACCCAGGTTTAGCACGTACCACTGGCCATTTAGGTTTCTTAGGCCATGGTGATGTGGTAAGATTTAAAAACATGAGAGTGAAAAAAATAGTCCTGATAGAAAAATCTAAATCTAAAAAAAGAAAAGCCCATTAATATTTGATTGGCTAAACAGCAACCATCTATTGCTTATTAAAAATAAAAAAACCCTCACAAATTTGTGAGGGTTTTTTGTATATATAGTGAATTATATAATTAGAAGTTGATTTTCAAACTAATGTCTGATGTTCTTCCCCAGCCTTTAAATCCAGAACCCAATGTGCCTGCACCAGTACCGCCTGCATCATTGGCTTCAATCCAATAGCCTTTGTCAAAGAAGTTGTATACATGCGCAGCTGCATATGAATCTAAATTACCTATTTTAAACTTATACCCTAATCTAGCATTAAAAATACCAAAGGAAGGAAGTTTGTAAGGTTGAGAATAAATAGTAGCACTTGTTCTTGAAGATGGATCATAATAAGCATAATACTTATCATTATAAGTAAAATCGCCACCAATATCAAAAGTACTAGTTACTTGATATCTTGCTAACAAGCCAGTTGTAAATTGAGGTTGATCACCTACATATAAACCATCAGAATATACATTCACTTTTGTATCAGTATTTTTTACATCATCATGTAAAACTGCCGTAGCATTTCCTACCCATCTCCAATCTCCATAAGAAGTAAATGCACCAAGTTCTAATTGCTTAGTCACTTTATATTTAGCTTCTGCTTCCACACCTCTGTGTAAGGCACCTTGACCAGAAATTAACGCTCTGTATTGTGTACCATCTGCATTGTTTAGTAATGGAGAAGTTAAAGAACGATTAAAGAATACAGTATAATAAGCATTTAATTTAAATGTAAATAAATTTGAACGGTATCCATATCCAGCTTCTACCGATTTTGCTTCTTCATTTTGAATGTTTGAATTTACAGCATTTCCAGAAATAGGGCTGCTTGCGGTAGTTGTACCATTATAAATAAAGCTTAAATATGGTGCTCTGCTATAGGCTCCTACACTTGCAAAAATATTATTTGCTTCATCAATATTATAGTTTACCCCTGTTTTAAGATTAAACCCAGTGATATTGACTTTATCAGCATTGAATTCTTTGTGCATTAAATTGTATCTATCTACTCTACCATAATTAGTTTCAGACACAGCACCTTGTAAGAATAAGGATACATCATCTTTAGTATATTCTAATTGTCCAAACGCACCTAAATAATTAACCAAGCCGTCATAATCATAAGCAACACGATTATTAGCTGGAGTAACTTTAGTAACATCAACATAAGAGCTTACATTTGGATCAACTGTCGCTTTAGTATTAAATGGATCATTGTAGAAAGCACCACCTACTAAGTCTCTCATTTCACGGAAGTGTGTTCCTTTATAAGTTCTGCCATCAACACCAAAAGTTAAATTTACGTTTGGACTTAGCTCTGTATTTAAAGTAGATAAAATACCTGTCCAAATATGGTTATTAATAGAGTTTCTAATAGCAAATGAAGAGCCCTTACTAGAAGCTGCACTTGCAATTGCAGTAGGGTCCATAATTAAATAGCCATTACCACCATCTCTTGTAGAAGGTGTTGTTCCAATAGTACCACTACCACCACCATGTCCGAAGGAAGTATACACTGAAGTAGTCAATGTAGTTTTCTTACTTAGCGTCCAATAATCATTCAAACTAAAAACTGGTTTGTGGAAATAGTTAATATTGATATTCTTTCTAGTCATATCGGCAAATTCATAAACGTCTTTATTGTACTTCAAACCATATTTTGCATATTCTGCAGGCGTTAAACGAGTACTTCTTTGACCGTGTTCTTGAGGAGCACCTAAAGCAGTAAATTGAATTTTGTGCTTACCTAAATCTTTTGAATAAGATAAGAAATAAGAATAGGCATTCGTAAAGGTATTATTAACATAACCATTACCTTGTGTAGTTGATCCTACGAAAGAAAATGCACCCTTCTTTGTATTTCCTGTAGACAAAGACAATACAGTATGTGATTGACCAAAATCAGTCAATGATTGTTGAATAGAACCGCCTTTTTCAGCATCGGTTGTTTTAGTAATGATATTCATAGTACCTCCAATAGATTGGATCGCTAATTTAGAAGCACCCATACCTCTTTGTACTTGAATTTGTTTTAAGGCATCACCAATACCTGCCCAGTTGGAGAAATAAACTGTACCACCTTCCATGTCATTAACAGGTACACCATTGATTAATACTGCAATGTTTTTATTATCAAAACCTCTAATATTAATTCTTGAATCACCATAACCACCACCAGCTTTAGTTACAAATGCAGATGGAGTAATTCTTAATAATTCAGGTAATTCTTGTGTACCTAAATTTTCTTGAGCAAATCTTGCATTGATCGTTGAAATGGCTACTGGCGTTTTTCTATCTACACCTAAGTTAGCAAAAACAGCTACCTCTTTTAAACCAATGGAGGTAGATTCTAATTCTACAACGAGGTCATCAATTGCTGCTATTGTAGCAGTTTTGAAACCAACATAAGCTATTGAAATGCTTTCTCCTTTTTTTGTAGTCTTCAATTCAAAAGTACCATCTAATCCAGAGGTAACATTTTCTCCTTTTTCACTAGTAATAGTAGCATTTGCTAATACTTCTTTGGTTGTTTGGTCAACAACCTTTCCTTTAATCTGAGCAAATGACGATAAACCTAAAGTCATTAAACCAATCATCAGGATGGTTATTTTTTTCATTTTTTGTAGTTTAAAATTTAAAATATATTTTCTAGTTACTTATTTTATATCAGTGAGTCTCTTACTTTACAACCTATCCGAGAATGATTCAACTGTCGTTTCACCTCTGTTCAACTTTATAATAACTATTAAAAGTGGTAATTATTGCGCAAAACTAGTCCAAAATCTGAAAAAATCATTCACAATTGATTAACAAATAATTAATAATAGTGAGGAAAAACTATAGGGTCTATTTTTCAAAGGCTAATAAATAGGTAAAAATGATATAACTGATTGAATTTGAATTACTTAAGGTATAAATTTGATCATCTATTTGGCTTACTGGTAGGATTCTTTTAGTGGAACTGCTAATAAACACTTCTTTAGCTGTCTTTAGTTCGGATAAGGTTATGTCCCTGATTTCAAATTCAATGCCTTGATTAGCAGCTACTTGTAGTATATTTTTCCGAGTAACCCCTTTTAACATATTAACTGCGGGGGTAATGAGCTTATTTTGATGCGTGACCATAAAAATATTAGACCTGGGGCATTCGGTGATACTCGCGTCCTGGTAATACAAAATATCATCTGCCCCCTTGTTTTTCATCCAGGGTTGAAGCCAAATGGCCATTAAATAATCGGTGGTTTTGACTTCGGCCAATTGACGTTGATACCGATAGCTAGCCAAATGAATTCCTTTCGCTGAAAATTGATGGCTGGGTGGAGCTAATGTTTGTTCTATTATAATAAGATGTGGCTGAGTAATCGTATAGCCATCAGGCGCATCTCCTCCCGCTATCAGTAAACGAATACCAGCAAATTCTAATTTATTTTTTTCAATAAGCGTAGCCACTATTTTTTTTATCTCCTCTTTGGATTCTTTTATGGATAAACGCATTATAGCTGCCGAATTAAAAAAACGATCTAAATGATCGTCGATAAATAAAGGTTGATGATACGCTACTCTTAAAAAATCAAAAATGCCATATCCACGCTGAACCAATAAGTCGGATACAGGGACCCCAGCATTTTCAATAGGTTTAATTTGATTATTTGCGTAACAATAAAGCGTATTCAAAAGTAAATATTTTAGAAGTTGACTAAAAAGGAGCTTACAATGATTCATTTCAAATGTAAGAAATTAATCTGCTGATAAGCAATACAAAATCGTAAATTTAGGGTAACACTTCTTTTTGTCTAATTTTTTTGACCATATTAATAAAGCCGCCGAGCCGGAGAAGCCTTCTAAAAAAAAGCCCATCTTTCCTATCAATAAAGATTTGCGCGGTTATTTAGTACGTTATGGTAGAGAAGTTAAATTGCCGGTGAGTTATCAAGATTTACAAAGGTATACCTACTCCATACCATTAAAAGATAAAAAAGGAAATGAAAGTAGTTGGGAAAAGTTATCCTTTGATATGAAAGAGTGGGAATTTTTAAGACAAGGCTTGGTAAAAATTTATGCTATTTTAAAAACCGAAGGAGATACCACCCTCATCAATCATTTGGATGTAGCAAGAATTGATTTTTGTTATTTTGGAAACAGTCAGCCCTTTAGAGTAAGAATTGTCAATAAATTAAATGACAATTACGATCATTATTATATTAAACAAGCAGATGCCAGTAGAGTCTATGGTTTAGAATTAGAGCATTTACTTTCTCCCAATCGTATTACTTATTTTACCCATCAAACTACTTTGGTCGAAGAGCATATACCTGGTATTCCGGGAGATATATTTATTGCCGATCATTTAAATAACCCCACCACTAATGTAATTAGACTTGCTAAAGAATTTGTAAAATTTAATGAGCGATGTTTTGTACAATTATTAGGAGACATGCGTTCTTATAATTATGTGGTTAATATTATTCCCGATATTGAAGACTTTCAATATCGAATTCGTGCAATTGATTTTGATCAACAGTCCTATGAAGGAAGAAAAAATTTATACCTGCCTCAATTTTTTAAAGAAAATAAAGCTTTTGTAGACTTGGTTAGCGAACATTTAGACAAAGAATCAATTGCACAATACCAAGCAGAAGAAAGGACCATGATGACATTTAGATTGGCATCAGCCAGATATAGAATGAATGACCTATTTGGTATTATGTGTGCAGATCAGATTTCTACTACCGAAAAAATAGCTAGTCTCCAACTAGGACTAACCGAACATCTCAAAGAATCTTCTAGTTATAACAAAGCAAAAACCATGGGTCAGCTAGTAAAAAGGCATTTGAAACAAACCCTACAAAAAAACTTATTACTTATTCCAA
>Ga0209829_10002352_pt1 | contig 14415 bp, 12 predicted proteins | sample C_140205_EF_Meta_FD_187311 | JGI IMG/M metagenome (GOLD analysis project Ga0209829, IMG submission 187311) | Freshwater microbial communities from Lake Croche, Canada to study carbon cycling - C_140205_EF_MetaG (SPAdes) (version 2) | ecosystem: Environmental > Aquatic > Freshwater > Lake...
TGCAGGTGGTCCTAGGCACCTCCCTCGCCAGCCTGATCACCACCCCTCTCTGGATCCGACTCGGCGGACGCATCACCGGATTGTGGTAAGCCCCCCATCAGGCGGGGCCCAAACCAGAAGCATCACCAATCCCCCCGGGCTTCGCCTCATGAAACAGCGGTAGGAAAAACCCTCGTTGTTTGAATGAGAAGTCACCAAAGGCATGGCATTACCACGGTGCGGCAATGCGGGCAAAAGATTACTTTTTCAAGGTGCAACCGGGAGGCGGTTCATGCGGCCCACCCCGTAATCCCGGCCGGTGCGCCCCCGGCTTTTCAACTGATTCCACTCTTTTCAATTGCTGCGCACTTTGCCAGCATGATGTCAATCTATGAACGAAAACAACACCAACTCCTATGCTGGCACTGGCGTGAACCGCCGCCGGTTCCTCTCCGCCTCCGGTCTCGCCCTTGGGGCGGCTGGATTGGGCGCATTGCTTCCTGACGACGCGGCCCGGGCCGGCGAGGCTTGGCCTGTGTCACCCCGCTCGCTGGTTAAGAAAAACGATGTGGTTCTCTTTCAGGGCGACTCCATCACCGACGCGGGACGCGACCGCTCCAAGACGGGGCTGCCAAACAACCAACCCGCGATGGGTGGCGGCTATGCCTGGCTGGCTGGCGCGGAGCTTCTGGTGGACCATCCCGCCGCGAACCTCTTGGTTTACAACCGGGGCGTCAGCGGCAACAAAGTCTTTCAACTTGCCGACCGCTGGCAGGCCGACTGCCTGGACCTCAGCCCAGCCCTGGTGAGTATTCTCATCGGAGTCAACGACATCTGGCACAAACTCAACGGCAACTACAATGGGACCGTGGAGATTTACGAGCGCGACTACCGGGCGCTGCTGGAGCGGACCCGCAAGGCCCTGCCCAAGGTGAAACTCGTGATCTGCGAACCCTTCGTGCTGCGCTGCGGCGCGGTGAACGAGAAATGGTTTCCAGAGTTCGACACCTACCGCGCCTCCGCCCGGCGCGTGGCCGACTCGTTCCACGCCACTTTCGTGCCGTTCCAAGCCATGTTCGACGAGGCGGTGAAATACGCCCCGCCCGCGCACTGGGCCGGGGACGGGGTGCACCCCACAAGTGCCGGCGCCTCGCTGATGGCGCACACATGGTTGCGCGCCGTGGCGGGCAAGTAGACGAACCGCGCAGCGATGCCGGTTTTCGGGTTTGGAATCCGGGTCTGCGAGCCGAAGCGCTTGGACCCTCCATCTCGATTCCTGGAGCATTACCTCCGCCCATCCCCCGACCTGCGACCGCACTCCCCCCGCCGGGCGGGGGAGAGGCGGTGTGAAGTGCGTGTATTGGGTCAACGCGACCCGGCGGAGCTCGAACCAAAAACATGCCCATTGCACCAGCCCACACCTCATGATTTTGGGTGAGATGTGTTCAAGATGATTGCCGTGCGCATTGTCTTCCGCGCGAATTATTCGGCAAACTTCATAAAACAGATAAACACCCAAGAAAATATCCCGCTCGACATGCGGCATCACGCCGTGCAATGTGATTTTTATCACTATGCCCATGCGAGCAGCACAAACTCTTTTCCGGCATCTTTGGCCTCGGAGAACGGGCGTTGCGCCCCTCACCTATGAATCAAGCCGCAGGAACCAGGCGCCCCTCGGCGGGCGCGGCGGTTTCACGTTGATCGAACTGCTCGTGGTCATTGCCATCATCGCAATTCTGGCGGCAATGCTCCTGCCGGCGCTGGGCCAGGCCAAGCAGAAAGCCATCCGGATCCAATGCACCAGCAACCTCAAGCAATGGGGCATCGCAATCACTTTGTATGCCGGCGACAACCGCGATAGATTCCCGGATAATCCCACCTCGGACGGAGCGAATGGTTTTGCCTGGATGGCCTTGGGCCTGAACACCACCTTTTATCCGCAATACCTCTATCCCAACCGCCCGGGCGCTGTTAAGTCGTTGCGCAGCAGACAGGACGTGCTCTATTGCCCGACCGATGAGTGGCATCGCGCCGTGGAGTCGGACGCCTCCCGTGTCAACTTGATCGGCTACCAATACCTGCCAGGCCGGGATTCCGGCGGATGGGATTACAACTCCGACGGTCTGGGGGAATGGGCCTACCGCAAAAAACTCGGAGGCGCCTATCGAAAGGCTCCGGTGATGATCGACAAGATTCAGGCTACGGGAAGCCAGCCCAACCTGACTTGGTTCGGAAGCAGCACAAGCGGGAGTTTCCCGACAGCCAACCACCGCGACAGCAAGGGCGTTGCTATCGGCGGCAATTTTCTCTACGAGGACGCCAGCGTGCTGTGGCGCAGGTTCGATCCGGCCAACAAGAACTCCATCGATGTCGGCTCGGCATCAAGCGGCTGGGTCGTGTTCTATCGCCCAGGCGACCTGGAAAAAGGGCCGTGGTGAAAAACGGCTGACGGTTCCAAGCCCTCCGGAGGATGCCTGCAAAGGATTTCTCCGCCGGCCAAGGAGGATCGGACACTCCATCCGCGCGGGGACCGGCTCATGGAGGGCTGGTTTGCGTCAATGCAACAAAAAGTGGCAGCCGCGTTGGAGTGGAAAAATCCGTTTCAAATGAATTTTGTTGCCGCGCAGAAAGTCCGAACAAATTCATTGAGTTAAAATGAACCGACGCCAATTCCTCAAACACGCCGCAACCGCCACCACCGGCGCCCTTGCGTTTCCCATGATCATCCCCTCCTCGGCCCTGGGGCTCAACGGTTCCGTGGCGCCCAGCAATCGTGTAACGGTGGGACTCATTGGAGCGGGCGACCGTGGCCTACATGTGCTCAAGAACGGTTTCCTGGCGTGTTCTCTCGGGCAAGTGACGGCGGTCTGCGACACAGCCGCTTGGAGGGTCAAGGGGGGCATCGATGCGGTGGAGGCAGCCTACGGAACCAAAGGGTGTGCGGGGCACGCGGATTTCCGCGAGTTGCTGGCGGATAAAAGCATCGATGCGGTCTACATCGCCACTCCGGATCATTGGCATACCCCGGCCTCGATTTATGCGGCCAAAGCGGGCAAGGATGTTTACTGCGAAAAGCCGGTGACCCTCACCCTCACACAAGGACAGGCCTTGTGCGCCACCATGAAACGTCACAGCCGGATTTATCAAAGCGGCACCCAAACCCGGTCAAGCGAACGGCTGCGGCATGCCTGCGAACTGGTTCGCAGCGGCCGGCTGGGCAAGCTGACCTCCTTGGATATCGTCCTGCCCAACAGCCGGGGCGTGGAGGCCCAAAACCGGGCGGCCGGATTCCCCCCCATCCAACCCGTGCCGGACGGTTTCGACTATGACCTCTGGTTGGGACCGGCGCCCAAGGTGCCTTACCGCGGCGGATGCTTCTGGGATTTCCGCTGGCGCTCGGACTATGGCGGCGGCTACATCACCGACTGGGGCACGCACCTCTTGGATTTCGCCCAATGGCTGCTGGATGCCGATGGAAGCGGGCCGGTCGGTGTGGCAGGAAAGGGGGAACGGATGACCGGCGGATTTTGGGATGTCTACTCCAAATACAACGTCGAATTCACCTACGCCAATGGCACAAAGGTGACGGTCAAGGAGGCCGTTGAAGGCGACGCCGGACTGAAAGCAACGGGATCGGAAGGCTGGTTTTTCTACAGCTGGAATTCGCAGTCCATCGCCTCCGGCTCCGCGGATTACCAGCGGATTGAAATCAAGCCCGATGAGACCCGCGTCTATCGCTCGGACAATCATGTGGAGAATTTCCTGACCTGCGTCCGCAACCGGCGCCCCACCATTTCACCGGCCGAAGTCGGGCATCGGTCCGCCTCGCTGTGCCATCTGGCGATCATCGCAATGGATCTGGGAAAGCCGCTCGGCTGGGATCCGGTGACCGAACGCTTCGCCAACAGCGACACGGCCAACCGCATGATTTCCCGCGCACTGCGCAGCCCGTGGCATCTGTGAAACCGTGCCTGATGAACCCCCTCGCATCCCGCCACTTTATGCAGCGCTTTACGGGCGTTTTTTGCGCCGCCGGAATCCTGCTCGGCCTCTTGTGCTCCCCGGCTGCCATGTCGGCCGCGGTGTCACCGAAGGAATTCACTGCCGCGCTTAACCACCTTGGTTCCCATGACTTTAACCAAGGCGGTGACGCCTTTGGCCGGATAGCCGGAATGGTCCGGACCAGCGCGAACCATCCCGATGAGAGCAGATGGTTGGCAGGGGAACTGGGGGCGTTGCTGCGCAAAAACACCAACACTTTTCTCAGCGATTTCATCTGCCGGCAACTGGCCATCATAGGAACCGAAGCCGAGGTGGGGGCGCTCAGCCCGCTCTTGACCGATCCCGGGACAAGCGACATGGCCCGTTATGCCCTGGAGCGAATCGGCGGCTATCAAGCGCGCAACGCACTGCGCCTGGCACTGCCCAAAACCACGGGACGCACCACCATCGGATTAGTCAATTCGCTGGCCTTGCTCCACGACCTGCAAGCGGTGCGTGCCCTGGCGGAGCTGGGAGCGGGGCCGGATGGGGCCGCGGCATCCGCCGCAGTCGCGGCGCTGGGAAAGATGGGCGGTCCGGCAGCGGAACGTGCGCTGAGAACCCTCTCGATAAAGGCGCAAGGGAATTTTCTCACTGAGGTTCATGACGCCTACCTTGAATGTGCCGATCTTCTGGCAGCTGCCAAAAAGAAATCCCAAGCGCTGGCGATTTACAAAAAGCTCTTCTGGCACGCCTCCTCTCCGGATATCCGCTCCCTCGCCCTGCGAGGACTCGTCACCGCAAGCGGACCCGAGGGAATCACCGTGGTCCTGAACATCCTTAAAAACAACGATCTGTCCATGCAGCCGGCGGCCCTGTCCTTGGCCGGCCAGATTCCCGGAAGAAAAGCCACTCTGGAACTTGCTCAAGCCCTCCCGGGTTTGCCGTCGAACCTTCAGGTCAAACTCCTGGGGATACTGGCCTATCGTCAGGATCCAGCGGCACTGCCTCAAATCGTTAAAACGGCGCAGTCCGGCGAGACACCCGCCCGCATTGCGGCGCTGGATGCGCTGGGAGAATTAGGGAATGCCTCTGCGGTTGCCTTTCTGGCGCAAGCGGCCTCGGAGAATAACGCCTCCATCAGCGAATCCGCCCGCAACAGCCTCAACGCACTCAAAGGACAGGCGGTCGACGGGGAGATCCTCCGCCTTCTGAACGGGACCAATCGCATGGTTCAACTCGAATTACTCCGCACAGTGACACAACGCAAGCTTTCCGCTGCCACACCAGCCCTGATTCAACTCGCCCGACAAAACGACCCCGCACTTCGCACTCTCTGCTTCAAGGCTCTAAGCCGGGTTGCGGAAACAAATGCCCTGCCCGCTTTGGTGGATTTGCTCATCCACGCCGCGCCCGGGGAGGGTCTCCTCGCAGCCAGTGACGCGGTGGAATCTGTCGCGGCCAGAGCGGGCACAGAATCGGATCCAACCCGCTACCTGCGCGCGGCCTACCCCGGCCTGAAGGACGTTGTGACACAAAACCTGATCCTAAAAATCCTGGGAGAGATCGGCGACGCCGCCAGCCTCCCCCTGGTTCAGGAAGCCCTCAACTCGCCTGAGTCCGGGGTGTCGATGACTGCGCTGAAGGCGCTGGCAGCCTGGCCCACAGCCGCTCCCCTGCCAGTGCTCCAGCAGAGGCTGAACTCGCCGATGGAACCCGGCCTTCAACTGGCGGTGCTCTCGGGATTCATACGGCAGATCGGATTGGATGAAGGCCGAACGGCCGATCAGAAGGTGATGCTCTACCGACAGGCGTTTGAACACTGCGCCCGGCCGGAGGAAAAGAAAGCGGTTCTGGCCGGACTGGCCGGAGTGAAAACTCTGGAGGCCCTGGCATTGGCGGCACCCTGCTTGATGAATGAAGCCCTGAAAACCGAAGCAGCCCTCGCTGTTGCACTGATCGCCTGCCCCCAGACCGCCTCCGATTCGGGGTTGCGGGGACCGGAGGCCATCGCCGCCCTGCAGAAGGCGGCATCGCTCACCGGCCTTGCAGAACAACGAAGGAGGATTGATGAATATCTTTCCACAATGCCGGAGGACGAAACGGGTTTCACATCCCTGTTCAACGGCAAAGACCTCACCGGCTGGAGAGGATCGGACTTTGTGGTGACCAACGGCCTCCTGTTATGCCACGGACATCACGGCGGCTATCTGGCCTGCACCAAGTCCGAGTTCACAAACTTTGTCATGCGGTTCGAAGTGAAACTTTCTCCTGCGGCCAATAACGGCCTGAACTTCCGCACCGATGGAAGCGTCTGGAACGAAATCCAGATTCTCGATGATTCCCATCCGGTGTTCACAAACCTTCATCCCTACCAAATGCACGGCTCGATCTATGGGGTGGTTCCGTCAAAACGCGGCTCCCTCAAGCCCGCCGGGGAATGGAATTACGAGGAGGTCACCGCCGACAGCACCCATATCCGGGTCCGGCTCAATGGGAATGTCATCGTGGATGTCGACCTGAACGGATTGGATCTTGAAAAGTGCCTCGATGAGACGGCCCACCCGGGACTGCGCCGCGCTTCCGGCGGCATCGGATGGCTCGGGCATCTCAACGGCTATGAGAAGGAGGGGCCCATCTGGTTTCGCAATATCCGCCTCAAGGAGCTGCCTTGATCCAAGGCGGGATCGGAGCGTTGGTCTCAACCATTCCGCAGGCTATGCTTCACCTTACGCGATCCGGCAGCGGCTTTCGAATCCCCCCGCCCCTCAGGCAGGCAGCGGGACCAGAGCTCTACCTCATCCATGCCAATCGTCCTTCATAACACACGTAACTTTGCCACCAGTCACCAAATCAGCCATTCATGAAACGAACATCTCTGGCTCAAGCAACCCTGGCCGCGGCGTTGCTTTGCATCCTTGCTGCCAATCCGCTCGCGGCTGAAACACCGGCGCAGACCGGGGACATTTGCCGACTGCTCGGCGGCCGATCCGACCGGGATTTTTCAGGCCGGCCTGGAAACCTCTCCGCCATATTCGGCGCAAAAGCCCGGCTTATCTACATGGCGGCGGATCTCTCCACCAAGTCCAGCCTCTTCGGGGGCCGGATTGTGGAATGGCGTCCCGACTTCGTGCAGCTTCAGCCCGACACACTCGCCGGCCCCGAAGGACAGTTGATCGAAGGAATCACAACCGAGAAGTATTGCTGGATCGGACCTGCAGACAGCGTGCTCGCCGAGCATGCCTTTAGAAACCCCACCAGCCATGATCAAACCGTGCGGCTGGGCTTTGATCTGCAAGGCGTCGAGGATGTGAAGCTGCAGGACGGCAGATTGACCTGCAAGATTAGCGCCGGCTACCCGCGCACGGTTGTGCCGCAGCTTTTCGGCGCGCTCTCAGCCTCACACCCCGTCACTGTTTCCAAAGGCAGGATGTGGATGGACATTCCCATTCCAGCCGGAAAGTCAGTCAGTTGCGTGGTGGCTCTGGCCATCGGAGCGGATTTGGAAAACACAGTTCGCCTCGCCCACCTCGGCACACAGCCACACACGGAGAGCACCCTCTATTGGAACCACGTCCTGACTGAGGAGATTCCGACGTTCACCTGCGACGATCCCTATTTGGAAAAGCTTTATTATTTCCGCTGGTGGTCGCTGCTGACGAAAATGAATGTGGGCGGCTTCGGGCACTGGATCAAACCCCTCGCACGCGAGGGAACGGTCGGCTTCGACGCCCTCATCAGCTACTCCGGCGGCCCCAACACGATCGATCTGCGATGGATGCGCTCGCCAGACTATGCCCACGGAAACATCCAGTCCTTTTACGAAAACCTCCACGACGGCAATCTGGCCAACCATATTTATCCCGACACGCTGGATGGCGACGGTGCCAATTGCGGAACGAGCCGTGATGGAAAACCACTCGACTTTCCCTATCACAACTTTCTCGTCAAGGCGCTGGCCGACATCCATGCGCTGCATCCCGACAGGGCGCTGCTGCGGCGGTTGTGGCCGGCACTGCAGCAGGCCACCGGACTCTACGACCGCGAACTCGATGCCGACCGGGACGGCCTCTACGAAACCTATCCCTGGAGCAATATCACCGGCCAGGAATGGGGAGCGCGCTTCCTCTACTTCCATCCCTACGACAACCAGCTCGGCTACGAGCGGACCTGGCGTCCGAAGGATGACGCCGACGCCGCCAGCCTGGGGGAAAAGATCGAAAAAAACGTTGTGATGAGGCCCGGCACCAGGATTCCCCGCACCGCGACGGAAATGGTCAAGCAGGTGGATCAAGACCGGCATTACCGCCAGGAAACATTAGATGAGAATTGCTATGCCTACGCCAACATGATGGCGATGTCGGACATCGCCAAAATCATCGGTGAGAAGTCGGAACACAGACGCTGGCTGGCGGCAGCCAAACGCACCCGCAGTCTGGTTCTTAAAAACCTTTGGGATCCGGCCACCGGCTTCTTTTACGACCGCGACGGAGCAACAAAACAATGGGCGCTGGTGAAATCACCGACGGGCTTTTATCCCTTCTGGGCCGGCATCGCCAAAAAAAACCAACTCCCGATCTTCAAGCATCTGTTCAACCCGGCTGAGTTCTGGACCCCTTTCCCCATCCCGAGCATCTCGATGGATTACCGCGGCGACCTGCGTAAAATGGGCTGGTCCTATTGGAATTGGAGCAGCTGGCCTATGACCACCAGCCACGTTGTCGACGCCGCTGCCCGCGCCGCAAAGCAGCTCGACCCGTCACTGGTGCCGGGCGCGGCGGAATTCCTGCGACGCTACACAATGGTCCATTTCATCAAAGCCGACCTGAATCGCCCCTGCATCTCCGAGTATTTCGACCCCATCACCGGCGACCCGAATGCTCCCAGCCTCGATTATGCCCATTCCTATTACATCGACCTGATCATGCGACACGTCGTGGGTATTGAGGCCGATCCGATTTCTGATGAAGTCCTCATCAACCCGCTCGACATGGGGCTGATGCGTCTTGAAGCTCGGAACATCCGGGTCAAGGGCCATGACCTGAATGTCCGCTGGAAGGACGGCAAGCTCACCGTCGAGGTGGATGGCAGACTGGCCGCCAGTGACGCCAAATTGAAGCCGCTAAAAATCCGGTTGACCTGAACCGTGTTTAAATAAAACGGCGCCAGACACATAATGGCAAATCGACCGGCTCCGCAAAAGCGGCACAGACGGTAAAGTTCACAACTCAGGCAAACCCAATTTGTTTTGCGCCTGTGCCCCGCCCTTACTTGCCGCCGGGCACTTTGTCACCCTGTGCCGCCCCGACGGGGCTGGGGAGGAGTTTTGGATGGATGCGGGTCTACAGACAGGCCGCGCCTACGGCGCTTGAAAGACCTTGCCGCATTGGGCTGATACGCGATCGCAACATCGAGATGCCACAGCAGAGCTCCCTAGGAACGACCTCTCTAGAGCAACCGGTCCAAGACAAAATCCACGCTCCCGCGGAGCGGCACAAACCCGGCATTCCCTATTCCCACTTGGCCCCTGCGGCTTGACTGACCAAGATTGCGAGTGGTCCAATCACTCCCCGGCCTCACACCCTCTTGAATCCGCTCACCAGGTTCGCGCTGGATACAAGCGGAGCCATCCTCGAAGTGGCCCCCTGGCAATCCTTCACGACCATTGACGTTTGCCTTGCTCCAGCATCCTCATGCAAATGTTGAGGGCGCTTTTGTTGACCTGTGCCTCGGTTGGGGGCCAAACAACATCTGCATCGAAATCGGCTTTGACAGTCTGATGCACCAAAATCGTCGGGCAATGCTCAGAAATAAAACACAGCACATCGGCCATTAAATCAGGAAAACCCGTCATCATGGCTCCACCCACCAGGAAAAACGAATCGGGGCTGTTCTTAAGGGTCGCTTTGATTTCCTCCACCGGCATCGACTCGCAGAGAATCGCTGAAACATCGGTGAATCCATTCGCCTTCAGAAGAGCAACTTTCCCGTTCGTATGCCCGGGCAGATGACCGACGGTAATGACCTTGGTGTTAAATGTGAACGGCACCCTGCACCTCTACCATTTCAGTGGAGTCTGTCGACCCATAAATCGTAAGAAATTGTTTTTTGGTGCGGGCGTTGGGGTGCAGGTGAGTTCGGCGACGAGGGCGGAGAGGAGGTTCGCGGATGTCGCGCAGGCCGGAGCTGTCGTTGGTGATTAGGGTTGAGGAACTCGCCACGCCGCTTTTGCTTAAACTTAACGCAATCAGCCCCCTCCATGCCCTTGGAAGGCTGCATTCGGACCGCGCTTTGATCGTGAAATCCCATATTCAGTTCCCCGCTCTGATTAAGCCTTGAGCGTGAGTGGACTGGAGCCGCCCTGTCCATGCGTAATCGCGGAGATTGCATAGGATTAAATGCGGCACTTGGCACAGAGTATGGCATCCGGGGTATGCCAAATACCGTCATAGGCCTAAAATAACCGCAAGCACGCCAGGCCCCGCCACAAAACACACTTCTCCCCTGCCCTCCCATCACTTGTTCACATAACTTTTGGTGGTCTTGTGGTTTGAGTGCCCGGGCATGGACGGGCTGTGGAATGCGGACGCGCAGGGCTCTGTGGAAGCGTTTCTGGGCGCGGCCGGGATTGGCGGACCAAACACCGTGGATAACAAGTTGCGGGAATCCCTGACGCTGACCCGGGCGAATGACCTGATTTTGCAGTCGGATTTTTATCGTGTGGAAGACCGTTTGCACTCTTATGAAATTGTGGCCGGACTTTTTTTGAAACCAACAACCCGGTAAATTTGATTCTGGCCGGTTTGACTTCCGTTGTCCCAGTCACTGGCGTTTAATAGCTCCGTGCCGGCATCACAAAAATTGCTGTTCCCCGATCCGCGACCACTGGTCGAGCGGCTGGGCCATGAATTTTTCCGGCAGCTGACAGATCGCCCCGGTGTTTACCTGATGCACGATGCCGCCGGGCTGGTGCTTTACGTGGGCAAAGCCAAGAACCTGCGGAAGCGATTGGGCTGCTACCGGGTCGCCAATCCTGACCGGCTAGGACGCCGGCATCTACTCCTGCTAAGCCAAGTGGCACGTATTGAAGTGCGGGAATGCGCCGATGAATCGGCGGCGCTCAACAAGGAAGCCGAATTGCTGCTGGCACTCAAACCCAAATTCAATCGCGCGGGGGTGTGGCCGGCGACACCGCGCTTTCTCATCTGGCGCCGGACCTCACAAACGCTGGAATTGGCCATCACCGAGACGCCCGCCTCTGGCTGGCAGGCATTGGGTCCTTTCGGCAGCGGGATTGTTTATTTGCGTGCCGCTCTGGCGCGTCTGCTTTGGTTTGCCGTAAATCCTGCATCCGGATCCACGGCCATGCCGGCAGGCTGGGTGCATGGAAGCCTCGGGGAAATTGCCGCCGTCACCGAGGCGCAAGACCGCGAATCCAGTTGCCGCAGTATCGAAATGGTTTTGAAGAAGCTCTTTGGTGGCGACCATGACGGATTCATTGTCTGGATTGGAGAACAAACCAAGACACTGACCCACGTTCACGAATTGGCGATGCGCGATGCCGACTTGGAAACCGTGATTCAATTCATGCAGGCAAAGGCGCGGCGCACGCGACCGTTCGCCACACCGGAACCAAGCGTCACGGGAAAGCGGATGGAGTTGGAATCAACGCTGCTGTTCGCGGGTGAGAGCGGGGGCCATCCATGATCACCCCGATTTCAAAGCCGTTGCACACGATTTCGGTGCGCGACCTTGTGGAGTTCGTCCTGCGGTCGGGCGATCTTGGCGGCGAGCGACAGTTCGTCGGCTCCCACCGAGCCCTCGCCGGCATCCGCGGCCACCAGAAGATCCAGCGCTCGCGACCGTCGGGTTATCTCACCGAACTGCCCGTTGAACACTGCGTGGAAACCGACGAGTTCACGCTGCAAATCCGTGGGCGCATTGACGGCTTGATCATCACCGCCGAGCAAGTGTTGCTGGAAGAAATTAAAACCGTGCAGGGAAAGTGGAGCCAAGAAGCGGATCCCATGCACTGGGCGCAGGCAAAATTCTACGCCTTCATGCACGCGCTGGAAAATGGATTGAAGGAACTCGTCATTCAACTGGTGTATCTGGAACTGCCCGTTGGTAAGGTGACCGAGTTTCGGCAGACCATATCATTCACAGAGCTGTCTAACTTCTTCGCCGCGACCACCGCCGTCTATGTGGACTGGTTGCGTGGGCGCCATCATTGGTGCATTGCTCGCGATGCCTCCATCGCCGCGCTAGCGTTCCCCTTCCCTGCTTATCGTCCGGGGCAGCGCGAGTTGGCCGTGGCCGCCTATCGAGTGATGGTCAATGGCGTCCGATTATTTCTGGCCGCGCCGACCGGCATCGGCAAAACCATCTCCGTGCTTTTCCCGACGATCAAAGCACTGGGCGAAGGCAAACTAGAACGCATCTTTTATCTGACCGCACGCACGGTCGGACGCGCCATCGCTGAGAAAGCGCTGGTTGATCTGCGCCGGGCAGGATTAAAGCTGCGTTCCGTGACGCTCACCGCCAAGGAAAAAGCCTGCGTGCGCGACGGGCATCCTTGCGATCCGATGAAGTGTCCACTCGCCAAAGGTTATTACGACCGCGTGAAACCCGCGATCCGCGAAGCTTTGGAACGCGAAGAAATTGCCCGCGCCGTGCTGGAAGCCATCGGCCAGAAGCACCAGGTCTGTCCCTTCGAACTTTCGCTGGACGCCTCCCTCTGGGCCGATGCCATCATCTGCGATTACAATTACGTTTTTGATCCGCAGGTTTACCTGCGCCGACACTTCGCCGGGGACGGCGGCGCATACGCCTTCCTAGTGGATGAAGCCCACAATCTCGTGGACCGGGCGCGGGACATGTTCTCCGCAGAGCTCGATGGCCAGGAAATTCTTGACGTCCAGCGCGCGATCCAACGAGGAGCACCGCGTTGTGCCAAGGCCCTGGCGCAGCTCCACACAGCGATGCGGAAACTTGGCAGTGCCGCCGAATCGCACGAGGAATTAATTGAGGCCTCCGATACCGCCATCGAGCTCAATTTGTTCCCGGCGAAAGCCGCAGCGATCCGCAATGATGCCGGCGGCGTCAGCACGAGTCCTGAATTTTCCGAAAGTTTGATTGAGCCGTTGGAAACGGCGCTAGGCGAAGCCGAGAGCTGGCTGGTCAAAAACCAGCCGGCGGAATTCCGCGAAGCCCTCCTCGGATTGTATTTCCAGATGCACTCGTTCCGGCGCACCGCTGAACTTTACGATGATCGGTTCGTGACCATCATTGAAAATGAACCGGCAATTAGGGTTCGACAATTTTGCCTCGACCCTTCCTTGCTCCTCCGGAAGGCATTGGCCCGCGGCAAGGCCGCCATTTTCTTTTCCGCCACGCTCACGCCGATAGATTATTACCGCACCCTGCTGGGCGGTGAACCGGAAGATCCCGTGTTGCAGCTATCCTCGCCATTTCCCTCCGAAAATCTGGGGGTATTGATTCAAGACAGCATCCAAACCCATTTCAAGGGCCGGGCGGAATCGCTCGCCGACGTGGTGGAAGCGATCGGAACATTGGTGCAGGGCCGTCGCGGCAACTACCTCGTCTATTTTCCCTCCTATCAATATCTCAACGACACGCTGCAAGAATTTCAGCTTCGCCACCCGTCGGTCCCGGTCCTAGTTCAACGTCCTGGCATTTCCGAATCACAACGTGATGCCTTCCTCGCCGCCTTTTCCGCGGAGCATAGGGAAACGCTGGTCGGCTTCGCCGTGTTGGGCGGCATCTTCAGCGAAGGTATTGATCTCGTCGGCGAACGTTTAATCGGCGCCGTCATCGTCGGCGTGGGTCTGCCGCAGCTCTGTGTCGAAAGGAATTTGGTCCGGGATTACTTTCAACACCAGAACGCGATGGGATTTGAATACGCTTATACGTTTCCCGGCATGAACCGTGTGCTCCAAGCCATCGGCCGGGTCATTCGCTCCGAGACGGATTGTGGAGTGGTGCTGCTCATTGACGCACGCTTCAACGAGACGCGCTATCGCCAACTATTCCCGACATGGTGGAAATATTTGCGGGTTCGCCACACGGAGGAATTGCGCGAAGCCATCGGCAGTTTCTGGGAACGCCACTCATGAGGCCGCTGCATCCAGCATTGCCGCTATAGTCTCCAGCGCTTTCCCCTCCAGCCGATTGTTCACGTAGACGAAGGTTTTTTCTTACCGGCTGAGGCCGCGCCGAAAGTAATTGGTTTGGCGCCGGCGGCGGGGCTCCCATGATCAGGCGATGGAGATAAACCCCGCGGCCGTTGATCCGGGCCGCGGCATACAGTTTGTCGCGTTTCCGGGCGAGGGCCCAGGAATGCAACGAGAGCGCCGGGGAATCGGCATCGTCGATTTGGAGGATGAGATATTTCCCCTTGCCTATCTGTGAAATCCAGCAAAACATCTTCAC
>Ga0209829_10002354_pt1 | contig 14401 bp, 7 predicted proteins | sample C_140205_EF_Meta_FD_187311 | JGI IMG/M metagenome (GOLD analysis project Ga0209829, IMG submission 187311) | Freshwater microbial communities from Lake Croche, Canada to study carbon cycling - C_140205_EF_MetaG (SPAdes) (version 2) | ecosystem: Environmental > Aquatic > Freshwater > Lake...
AACATAGGGATGGATATTGCATTTTTCCAAAGCCGGTTGAAAATAACAGCTGATGTTTTTCAGGAAAAGCGAAAGGACATCCTTATTAACAGGGGTACTATTCCCGGCTACGCTGGTTTCACTTCACTTAACCTTCCTGTCATGAACCTGGGACAAGTGAATAACCATGGATATGAAATTGAAGCAAAATGGAACCAAACTACGAATAAACTGAGTTATTGGATTACCGGAAATGTATCGTATGCTAGGAACAAAATTATTTTCCAGGACGAGGTAACGCCCAATTTTCCTTATATGCTAAGAACCGGCAACTCAGTTGGTGATAACTTTGGATATGTTTCAACTGGTTTTTATAAAACGACAGATTTCGATGCGAGTGGTAAACTTGTCGCCGGTTTGCCAGACCCACTTTTGAAAGTATATCCGGGTGATACAAAATATAAAGATTTAAACAATGATGGGATGATTACCCCTGATGACGTGCAGAAAATCGGAGATTCGCTTATCCCTGTTTATACTGCAGGTCTTAACTATGGCATTGAATACAAAGGTTTTAGTCTTACAATGAACTGGACTGGAGTAACAGGACGTACTGTGCAGATAAATGACGATTTTAAGGTTCCCTTACAAGAAAGCCGTGATTTGTTTCAATTTTATGTAGATCACCGGTGGACACCCGAAACTGCTGAAACGGCTACACTTCCGCGTGTCTCCACAGTAAGTCGTACCAATAATAATAAGGGATCTGCAGTATGGCTGCGCGACGGGTCTTATCTAAAGCTTAAGAATGCAACGTTGGGCTACTCCTTCTCGAACCAGCCTGTATTAAAACGACTTGGCATTTCCACCCTGAGAATCACCTTCACAGGCTATAATTTGCTCACCTTCGATTACCTTAAGATATTGGATCCGGAGGGTACTCCTACTTTTGCTAGTACCTACCCGATTATTAAGATCTATAATTTAGGATTAAACATAACATTTTAAAGCGCCGTTATCATGAAACTATTTATAAAATATACCATAACCATATCTCTGATCCTGATACTATTTTCGGGATGCGAAGATTTTAAAGTCGGTGATCAATTTCTTGAAAAGAGAGTCAGCACCGATGCAACCCTTGCTAAAGTTTATTCGAAGAAAGTATATGCCGAAGAGGTTTTAGCAGAGGTTTACCGCTCGCTTCCGTCAGGACTTATGACCCCGTTGAAATTTGCTTGGATGTTGCTTGAGGGAGTAACCGATTTAAATAGTAATTCGAAGCCGGGTTTAACGTTCGATTATGGTCTACAAACCTCTTCAACAGGTCCTGCTAATATGCCCTACACGATCTTCGATGACAAAGGTAACCGTGGAGCAATTAGTGGAATCAGGAACGCTTATCTTTTCATCGAAAATGTAGATAAGGTGCCCGATATGACTCAAAGTGAAAAAGATATTCGTAAAGCTGAAGCTAAAGTGATTATTGCCTATCATAGTTCGGATATGTTCCGGTTTTTCGGTGGAATGCCCTGGATAAACCATTCGTATAATCCAACGGATAACTTTAAGACTCAACGATGTACCGCAGCAGCCTATGTTGACAGTATTGTTGGATTGTTAGATAAAGCTGCGGCTGTTTTGCCCTGGAGCGTAGCCGCTGCGGATGATGGCCGGATAACAAAAGCTACCGCAATGGCACTTAAGGTGCGCGTATTGCTGTTTGCCGCCAGTCCACTATTTAATGACGCAGCACCTTATTTAGCAGGTGAAGCAGCCGATAAAAAATATGTCTGGTATGGAAATTATGATAAAGCACGCTGGCAAAGAGCGCTCGATGCAGGAATGGATTTCATTAATCAACAAAGTCAAAATGGCATTTATCAATTGGTGAAGACCGGAAATCCTAGAGCAGATTTTCAGGCAGCCTATTTTAACAGGGGCAATAATGAAATTTTAATATCATCGCGGTGGTTCGTTACGCATACTGATAATTATTTTGCAAATGGCCAGTTTGAACAAGGTGTGGCCGCTTCTACACTTAATCTTGTAGATATGTTCCCGATGGCCGATGGCACTGACTTTAGTTGGGATAATCCCGATCATGCAGCAAATCCTTTCTTCAAAAATGGGATACCCGTCCGGGATACCCGTTTGTACGAAACCGTCGTAATTAACGATGATCAATATGCAGGAAGAAAGGCACAATGCTATGTTGGAGGTATAGATTACATTAAATTCGCGCGCTTTGACGGGTTTTTGTGCCGCAAATTTCGACAGGATATGGTAACCAATATGGGTAAGTATTTTGAATATCCATTAATACGTTTGCCTGAGGTGTATTTGAGTATTGCCGAGGCATTAAACGAGTTGGACCGGGGTGCAGAAGCTTATACTTATATTAACATGGTCAGACAAAGATCCGGAATGCCTGGGTTAAAAACAGGGATGGATAAAGTAACGCTTCGAAACGCAATCCTCCGTGAAAATGTTTTGGAATATGCCTATGAGGAGCATCGCTTTCATGATCTGAATCGCTGGAAACGAAGCGATATATACGCAACAACGGCTCATTTGAGTGGTTTGCAAATTAACAAAGTCGGTACGAGTTATACGTATCAGAAAATAGCGACAGTAGATCCGAGGTTGACGTACGAAAATTTTTCTCCCCGTCTTTATCTTCAGCCAATTCCAATAGCTGAAGTTCAAAAGAATTATGGGATGGTACAAAATCCAGGTTGGTAATTTTCTATTTATTTAACAAGTGAAAAAAATGAAATATATGAATAAAATTATATATCTATTGTCGTTTGTCTTAGGGTTGACCTTAACGGCAAATGCGCAGATAAAAATATCCGGAAAAGTTTCGGACCAGGGGGGCCAACCGATCAGGGGTGCCTTGATACAGGAAGTTGGTACTTCATCGAATAATACAATATCAAAAGAAGATGGGACATTTGTGCTTCAAACCACAAAGGTAAATATGATTGATGTTGTACTTGCTGATGCTAAACGCAAACGAGTACTTGCAAATGGAGATGGCGAATTAAAAATAGTCATGGATGAATCAGATGTGATTGAAAACATGGGTCATGCCAGTGTAACTTCATCACGACAAACACAGGCTCTTACCACTGTTACTTCTGATGAAATTTTAAAAAATTCATCGGTCAGTGTTTCTGATGCTATTCTGGGTTTATTACCCCTAAATTTCCGTGGAAATAGTTCTGCATTAGTTGTTGTCGATGGATTTCCCCGTGACTGGACGTATCTGGCGAAGGAAGAAATTGAGTCTGTCACAGTGCTGAAAGATGCATTAGCTACTGCCCTTTGGGGGGCGCGTGGTGCCAACGGAGTGATCTGTGTGACCACCAAACGAGGGAGTTATAACTCAAAAAAGATAAGTGTCAGTTATGTTCATGGAATTGGATTACCCACAAACATCCCGCAAATGGCTGACGCTTCCTCGTATGCGAATGCAGTGAATGAGGCCCTAACCAATGATGGATTGCCTGTTCGTTATAGTCCGACCGATATTACAAATTTTACTTCCGCTACCGCAGATCCTGATCTATACCCAAATGTGAACTGGTTGAAACAAGCATTTCGTGATCACACTGAAAATAACCAGTTGAACTTGACTTTTCAGGGAGGAGGAAATCGTATCCGTTACTTTAGTTTAATTAACTATAAAAACGATTTTGGCATTTTGAATCCGAAATACACCGAATATGATGGCCGGTTTTCAACTCAAAAGAGAAGCTATGGTCTGAATATCCGCACCAATCTGGATATTGATGTAACAAAAACCACACTTGTAAAATTTACCTTGCTGGGGAAGTTGTCACAAGGTAATGGGCCTTACTCGACGGATGCAAGTATTTTTAATAATTTAGTTGGTATTCCTTCCGCGGCTTTTCCTGTTTTTACACAGAGCGGATTATGGGGTAGTAACAATCTTTTCAGCACCAACCCGATCGCTAACATTGCCAGTACGGGTTATGGCATGAGTAACGGGCAAATGTTTCAATCGGACATCCGAATTATACAAAACCTTTCGATGCTGGTCAACGGATTGAGCGCAGAGGCTAGCGTTTCGTATGATAATAATGCAACTTATGCGGAAAGCCAAAGTAAAAATTATGCTTACCAGGTAAATACACCGGTAGTTAATTCTTCCACAGGGATTATAACCAAGAATTCAGCACAAAGGGGAAATGAAAGCGCCTTAGCCTTTACTACCTCTCTGGCTAATCAGTTTATCACCTCAGCTATTGAAGGTAAGGTTTTATACGATAGGACATTCGGGGCGAATAGCTTAGTTGCCAGTGCGATCGTTCGCCAGGAAACTATTTTTCCTTTAGGTAGAAACACTACCCGAAAAAGACAATACTTTGTTGGAACCGCAGGCTATGATTTCCAGGGAAGATACTTGCTTGATTTGGTAATTAATCAATATGGAACAAGTCTTTTAAGTGAAGGAGACAAATTCCGGACCTATCCTGCCATTTCAGCAGGCTGGGTCATCTCCAAAGAGTCTTTCTTTAATTCAAAGGCATTGGATTTGCTTAAGCTTCGGGCTTCATGGGGAAAATCGGGTTACGATGGCAACCTGCAATACGAGCTCGACCGACAGTACTGGGTTGGCGGCAGTGGCTACACTTTGCAGGATGGGAATGTTTCTGCCGGCGGTTCAACAAGGGAAGGTACGCTCCCTGTTGATTATGTAACCCCTGAAACTGGCGAAAAATTGAACCTGGGTTTTGATCTGAAAGCTTTTAAAAAACTCACCATCGTGGGTGATGCATTTTATGAAAGGCGGAGCAATATTTTAGTCTCTGGTAACGGCGTAATATCTAAAGCTATTGGTATTACTGTACCTAGTATTTGTACCGGTATAAATGATATTAAAGGGTATGAAATATCGGCAACCTGGAATGAGGATACCCGACCATTTAAATATTACGTGCAAGGCAATTTCTCATTTGCCGAGACAAAAGTGATTGAGAATAATGAAGGCTTTGTCGCGTATGATTACCTTTCAAAAAAAGGCAGAGCTGTGGGGCAGTTCTATGGATTACAGGCCATTGGTTATTTTAACGACCTAGCAGATATCACGAATAGTCCAGCGCAGAAATTTTCAATTGTAAAACCCGGAGATGTTAAGTACAAAGACCAAAATAATGATGGTAAAATAGATCAGAATGACGTGGTTGCATCAGGCTATTCAACCGCCCTTCCTGAGATTTATTATGGCATGAAATTAGGATTTGAGTATAAAGGCTTTGGGGTTGATGTGCTGTTGCAAGGGATAACGAACTACAGTCAGGTCCTCAATACACCTAGTGTTTATTGGCCGTTGCAAAACAATACGAATATTTCAAACTGGTATCTTAACGATAATATTCGTTGGACAGATGCCACAAAAGCTACTGCTAATCTTCCAAGATTATCTACAATCAATAATGCCAATAATTTTCAAAATAGTACGCAATGGCGTGTTGACGGATCCTATTTTAGTCTTAGAAATCTAAATGTCTATTATAATCTTCCTCAATCATTAACTAAAAAAATTGGAATAGCCAATTGTCAGGTATATGCAAGGGCAAATAACCTTTTTACGACCTATCAATATGAGAAATTTGACGTTGGAAACCCCGCTTTAACAAGCATTCTTATGGGTTTGAAGTTTAACTTTTAAAATAAAATATGATGTCTAAAAAATATATTACAGCCATTTGTTTGTTGTTAATCATGATGACAAGTTGCAATAATCTTAATTTTGATGAGGCTACCGGGAATTCAAAAGCCTATTCGTACGCTTACTTTGATGAAGCGGCAAATAATGTAACCGCCATTTATGGTCAGTTACAGTCTGATTTTGGAGCTATCGGAGGCGCCATGCGTGATGCGGCAACCGACAATGCCGTTTATACTTGGTCAGACAACCAGGTTTACAACATCTACAATAATATCTGGAGTAAATTAAATACTGTCGATGATGTTTGGTCAACCTATTATACTGCCATCCGTTCATCAAATGTTTTTCTTGACAATTTCTCCCTTAAGAATTTTGAAAGATTCAAAGATAATGCAACCTACACGACTGATTTGGCTAAAGCTGTCAAATATCCATACGAGGTCAGGTTTCTGCGTGCTTATTTCTTTTTTGAATTGTCAAAAAGATATGGAGATATCCCGCTGCTTACCAGAACCTATTCCATGGATGAAATCAATAAGGTCGAGAAATCATCCTTTGACCAGGTAGTGGATTATATTGTACACGAATGTGATACTATTGCACCAATATTGCCGATAACTTATCGAACCACGACCCTTGAAACAGGGCGTGCAACCCGAGGTGCGGCTATGGCCCTTAAGGCGAGGACACTTTTATATGCCGCCAGTGCGCTGCATAATCCAACCAACGATCCTGCTAAATGGGACCGCGCAGCCAAAGCTTCATTCGATTTGGTTTCAAATTCCGAAATAAATGGCTGGTACAAGTTTGAGCCTACTGTCAATTTGTTTAGCAATGGGAATGCGATGCTGACTGCAAAGGAACTTATTTTTGAACGGAGGAATGGAAATAGCAATGATTTTGAGTCAAGAAATCTCCCGATTGGCTTTGAAGGTGGCAACAGCGGAAATACCCCAACTCAAAATTTAGTGGATGCATTCGAAATGAAGGACGGTACCCTTTTCGATTGGACTAACCCGGTACATGCTGCAAACCCATACTTAAATCGCGATCCCCGCTTTTACAAGACGATTGCCTATAATGGATCGGTATTGATGGGTAAAACGATTCAGACATTTAATGGAGGGTTAAACGGATATCCGACTATTGGAGCAACGCCTACAGGTTACTATTTGAAGAAATACATTGATCAAACTATTTCTTTAAGTGCGACAAGTTCTATATCGAAACCGCATCATTATGTATTATTCCGTTATGCTGAAGCAATGCTCAATTATGCTGAAGCCTTAAATGAATGGAAAGGTCCTGATTATAAAGATGCGACCTATACAATTTCTGCGCGTGAAGCGTTGAATAAAGTACGGGCTAACGCCACAATGCCAGCCATTCTTGGCGACAATTCACAAGATGCATTTAGGATCCGCGTTCGCAACGAGCGTCGCATTGAACTCGCCTTTGAAGATCATCGTTTCTGGGACATCCGTCGATGGAAAATTGGGGATGTGGTGAAAAACATATTTGGAATAACAATCATCCAAAATGGCACAACTTTAACCTATTCTACTCAGCAATTACTTCCTGCCCGAGTCTGGGATAATAAAATGTACCTCTATCCGATTGCTGAAACGGAGACATTTATTAATGCAAACCTCAAACAAAACACTGGCTGGTAGTTAATACTGGAAATTATTCCTTAGAAAGATCGAAGGGGTTGATCATAACTCCTTCGATCTTAACTACTCTTTCAAAGGTTCTTTATCGTTCCGTTATTTATGCGGATAAAGAACTTTTAAGTGTTTGGCCTGAAAATAGTCCTAATTATTTTGAAAATTGAATGTATTGGTAGCGGATATTTTTCGCTGCTGTTTCATCTTGATGTATTTGATGTACTCTAAAGATGCGTTGAATTTTATTTAAGGGACCAATTAAAAATTTATGCGCACAATTTTTTTAAGGCCTACTAGGAATAGCTTGATATTTCGACTAGCTCAATAAAACGCAGGCTTATTCAAGCGGCATAGGAATGACGAAAGGAGGAAAATATGTAAACCAACACAAGAGGGTATGGGAGCCTTAGGTTCGCATCGCTCAAATTAGATAAGCTGGAATATTTCCGGCTCAAAAGAATCAATTTAAATTTTTAATTCTTATTCAAAAAACAACACTTAAAACAACAAATGATGAAATCAAACTCTTTTAAACTGGTATTTTTCGCTTTATTTTTGATTAGTTCAACCTGTTTTGCACAGGATCCTGAGATTCTTAAAACATATCTCAGTCCCCTTCCAACGATTGTGGCACCTGGAGTGTCATCACCTGATAAAGGCGTTACCGCCCCTTCGGATGCAGTTATCCTATTTGACGGAAAAGATTTAAATGAATGGACAAACAAAACCGGGAATCCTCAATGGTTGGTGCATGACGGGATGGCCACGATCATAAAAGGCGCAGGTGAATTGTATACTAAAAAGGAATTTGGAGATTTCCAGCTACATATCGAATTTATGTTTCCTGCCGATATAACTGGCGAAAATCAAATGCGAGGAAATAGTGGAATATTTTTACATGGCATATACGAAATACAGGTATTGGAAACCTATGCCAACCTGAATAAAACCTATGTCAATGGTATGGCTGGATCCATCTACAGACAGCACCCGCCTCTTGTAAATGCGCTGAATAAACCGGGTGAGTGGAATACCTATGATATCATTTTTACTTCCCCAACCTTTACTGCCGATAAAACTTACCGGACTAATCCACGGGCTACGATCCTGCTTAACGGCATTCTCGTTCAGAATAATGCTATAATTTATGGAGGCACTGCTGATGAAAAAATCCATAATCAAACCAAAGGGGTAATCAAATTACAGGATCATGGCTGTGTGGTTAACTACCGCAGCATCTGGGTTAGAGAACTATAATAAACAACTAAAATGGAAAACAACAATTCAAGACGAACATTCCTGAAAGCGGGAGCAATAGGAATTGCCGGAATTACAATAGTTCCTGGCTCTGTAATGGGGAAATCAACCGGTCAAACAGGCCGGGTTTCTCCAAGTGATAAGTTGAATATCGCTGCCGTCGGTATCGGAGGTATGGGACGAAGCAATATCAACAAATCAGTGAGTGAGAATATTGTAGCACTCTGTGATGTAGACTGGAAATATGCTGCTAAAACATTCAACGATTTTCCACAAGCAAAAAGGTATAAAGATTACCGTGTGATGCTGGATGAATTGGGAAAGAGCGTCGATGCAATCATTGTCGCTACAGCCGATCATACCCATGCTATTATAGCAGCCGATGCTATGACCCTAGGCAAGCATGTGTACGTTCAAAAACCACTGACTCATACCGTATATGAATCCAGATTACTCACAAAATTAGCCGAGCATTATAATGTGGCGACTCAGATGGGTAATCAGGGAGCATCCGCCCTTGGAACAAATCGCACCCTTGAGTGGCTTTGGAATAATGAAATTGGAGAAGTAACAAGAGTCGATGCCAGCACCGATCGCCCAATTTGGCCTCAAGGATTAAATCGTCCCGAGGGAGCAGATTTAATCCCTGATACGCTTGACTGGAATTTATTTACCGGTCCTGCTGCCATGCGGCCATTCAATGAAATATATCATCCCTGGAATTGGAGGGGATGGTGGGATTTTGGAACAGGTGCCTTGGGTGACATGGCGTGCCACATCCTTCATACGGCTTTTGAAGGTTTGCAATTGAAATATCCCACACAGGTTCAGGGAACATCAACGGTTGTAATGGCCGATTGTTGCCCGACTGCCCAGAAGGTAATTTATAAATTCCCTGAACGGGGAATGAAAGATAAATTGAAATTACCGGCAGTAGAAGTCACGTGGTATGACGGAGGCTTAACTCCTCCAAGGCCTGTGGGAGCTGAAGGCAAAGATCTTAACAACTGTACGATTTTCCATGGGACAAAAGACACCTTGATTTGTGGAAGTCATGGTAAACAACCTTGGTTAACTTCAGGAAGAATACCAAATGTTCCAAGTAAACTGCGCGAGATAACTGTTAGTCACGAGCAGGATTGGATACGAGCTTGTAAGGAATCGCCGGCAACCCGGGTGAAAACTTCTTCGGATTTCAGCAAGTCAGGACCTTTTAACGAAATGGTTGTAATGGGGGTTTTGGCCGTCAGACTTCAAGGACTTCGAAAAGAATTGACATGGGATGGAGTAAATATGAAATTCACCAACATTAGCCCGGAAGAGAAATTAAAATTCAGGTTGAAGAGTGAGTTTACTGTTTTAAATGGCGATCCAAAATGGAACAATAAAGACACTGAGCCGATTAATGCACAGCAATTTGCCGCGCAATTAATCAAACACAATTACCGTGATGGCTGGAAACTACCTGATATGCCGGTTTAATTGAATTGATTAAAAAGAAGGGGGCGAAATTGCTAAAATTTCTGACGATTCGATTGAATTAAGTCGGGGTTTAAAAGTTGATTTTGCTATCCTTGATCATAAAATAAGTTGCAAACCAGATAGGGGGGCTATTGAATTCGAACAAAGAAAACAACAGCCCCTCTTGTTTCCAAATAGCTAAAGTCGCTCACTGCTGTGTCGTTAAAAGAGCTAGTAGTTCTTAAAATTGAACAAGAATAAATCAACCTTACAAATGAAACACCCATGAATTTGCGCTTCGCAAACACGAATGAAGATAACTCAGGTGTTCCATCAGGCAATTAAAAAACAAATTATCTTCTGATGAAAACAAAAGGACTCATTATATTGACCCTCGTATTATGGACCACAACTCTATTTGCATCGGACCTGAGCAAACGAGGTGCCTATACTATGCCCTATTTACGTTATGATTCTCAGGAAGCTATTGTCAGTGGCGAGGCTACACATGAGAAGACAAAAACATTCGATGTCCACACTTTAGCCGCTGAAGCTTCTAACCAGGAGTTCTGGAAACTTAGCGAAAACGAATCCTCAATGGCATGGAAGGTGACAAAGGCTGCTAATGGCATAGTGGTGCGATTTACCATGCCCGATGATAAAACTGGCGAAGGAACAACCGGAGAACTGGATGTACTGATCAACGGTAAAAAAGTGAAATCATTACCGCTTACTTCGCGCTGGTCCTATGAATATTTCGAGAAGGGGATTCCGCAAAAACAACCCGATGAGAAACGTCTTCCTCTGATTCAGTTTGATGAGGTCCGTTTACTGTTGGAACAATCCCTTATGCCGGGAGATGAAATCAAATTAGTCAAAAAAAGCGGTATTTACATCGGGGTCGATTTTATTGAACTGGAAGCTGTTGAAGCCCGAATCAAAAAGCCAAAGAATGCCCTTTCTGTCACTGCATTTGGAGCCAAAGCGAATGATGGCAAGGACGACCTAAATGCGTTTTTAGCTTGCATGAAAGCTGCCTATACGCAAAATAAAACGGTCTATATTCCAGAAGGGGAATTTACATTGAGTAACCGTCTTGAACTCACTCTCCCGGGAACGACCATAATGGGTTCCGGAATGTGGCATACGAAACTCTTCTTTTCGAATGACAACTCACGAGGTGGAGGAATTGCTTCAACAACGAAAGACGTTCACATTTCACACTTCTTTATAGACTGTAACAACACCACCCGTATGGACAACGACCGAAACCGGGGTTATCAGTGCTTTAACGGTTCATGGCGCGGTCAATCGGTCATCGAGTACGTTTGGGAACAACACTTTACTGTCGGTATCTGGTCTAGCTCCACCGCTGATGGATCGACCGATGGACTCCGGGCATCACACCTCAGATTACGGAATAACTACGCCGACGGAGTTAACTTCGCTTCCGGGTCGTCAAATTGTATTTTCGAATACAGCGATGTTCGGAACTGTGGCGACGATGGGCTGGCTTCATGGTCCTCGAGCGGAAGCACTGATATCTGCAATAAAAACAATATTTTCCGTTGGAACACGGTAGAATTTATCTGGCGTGCATCCGGTATCGGCATGTTCGGCGGTGGCGGTCATAAAATTTACAACAACATTGTCAGCGAATCCCTTGGATCTTCGGCACTGCGGTTTGTGTCCGACTTCCCCGGTTGCGGTTTTGATCCCAAGAACCCGATGGAGGTTTATAACTGTACATTCTACAAATGCGGTTCGCGCCAGACCCTTTACGGAAAGATCTACGGAGCAATCGAACTTCATGGTTCACGTTATGAAGTCTGGAACATGAAAATACACGACATTGACATTATCGATTCTCAAGTGGACGCAATTCGAATGATCGGCAAGAACGTCAGTGGCATCGAGTTTAAAAATATTCATATTAAAGGGACCGGGAAAGATGGCCGTACCATGAAGGTTCCCGGCAATGACAACTATCGCGGAGCTGGGGTTTATTGCGAAACAATAGAACAAGGATCGCCGAAATGTTCAGCAACATTCGAAAACGTCACATTCGAAGATTGTTCCGACGGGAATTATTATAATATCAACAAAATGTATAAACTCACAATCAATAAATAACGGGAGCTGAGAAGCGTTTTTTGTGTTCACCAAAAAATAAAAAACGTATTCTATTTCTTTGACTCTAATTTATTTGCATTGTGGAATAATAATATAACTAAATAATTTTAATTCATTTTAAATGAAACTAATCTACACTGTCATATTTAGCTTTTTTTGGTTTTTTGGTTTTTCGCAGTTCAACGAAGTCCAAAATAAAAACATTCAATCACAAGGCATCGATGGTTTTCCCGTTGCCAACTTTGCCATTAGTGCCAACATCTCAGATCAAGGGGGTATGTTTGAAAAAATACTTCGAAACCCTGGAAAACTTGGCCGATATCTTGAAGATCTTGGCAAGCTGGAATTTTTTATTAAAACGAAAGGGGAACTTATTCCCTTTGATAAGCTACTGGTGAAGCAAACACGGGAATTTCCAATAGTTAAAGGGGAATATCAGCTTCCTAAATACGAAAAAATTGGCTTTTTAACCTCCGTTTGGAGTCCAATTGCCGCGAATGATATCAAATTTAGTTCGCTCCCGGTAATCCAAATGGAGCTCGATCTGATCAACAATAATTCAAATGATCAGGTCCTTAATATTGTTTGCAAGTCTCCAACAATGTTCAAAGCAACGAAGGCATCGAGTATTGGTCCTAAATTAAATAGCCTCTCCTTTGGTGACATTAACTTGGCTGCTAACAATTCCATGGTTTGGAATGCTGATAAAAACCAAATTGAAATCCCTATAATGCTGGTAAAGGGACAACGGAAAAAAATTCTGGTGGCTTTTTCAATTTTTGATAACAAAGTGGTTTGCGCTAACTACTTTTCATCCCAATCCTCGCTGATTGATTTTGTTTTTGCTCAATGGGATTCCCTTAAAGCAAGCACCTTGCTGTTTAAGAAAAAGATTCCTTTAAGCGGGGATAAAGAGTTGGATGAATATATGCATTGGAATATTCTGCCAGCGGTTGTCCTTACTAAATGCACCCAGAATGGGGAGGTGTTGACGATGGGCTATCGTGAGCTCAACCAACGGGATAGCTACTGGACCTCATGGATGCACCTGATCCTTTTCCCTAGTCTGGATAAAAAAATGATTGAAGAATCAGTAACTTATCAAAAACAATCAGGTAAGGTCCCAACCACGATCCTTCCTTTAATTGATCGAAATGATGATTTAGACATCAATGCTTATTTTGTGCTGCGTGCAATACGACACGTAAATTTTTACAACGATATTGAATTCGGAAAAAAACTGTTGCCCAATATTGAAAAGGCTCTTGACTGGTTAATTGCTAGGGATGTGGATGGTTTTGGAATCCCGAAACAGGGATCGTTCTGGGGCGATTGGAAAGATGTAAAGGGTGTGAAAAATCGAATTTATTCTCCCTACACGGCCTTTCTTTATCTTGCAGCCTTAAAACAAACAATTGAATTTGTTGAAAGAGCAGGGATCAAATTAGACATAGAACGCTTCCGGACTGCTTTTGATAAAGGTTATGCTTTTGTAAACCAATCCGTTGACAAAGGTGGAATGTGGACAGGAACTTATTATACCCAACTCTGGAATGATGGAAGAAAGTGCGACAAGGTGCTCGAGGACCAAATGGTTGGGGTGTTTTTCGGTATTATTGACAAAACGCGGGCCGGGCAAATAATCAAGACTCTTGAAAAAAACAATGCAACCCCTTTTGGTATAGCTGAGACATTCCCGTATTACAAGGACGGCTTTTTCGATCCACCAGGCGACTATCACAATGGTGGTGTTTGGCCTCATTTAAATTTTATGGATGCATGGGCGAGGTGCAATTTAGGCATGAAAAAGAGTGCAGTAAGGCTGGTAAAACATGTTTGCCGGGCAGATCTCTCAAAAGACTTTACTCCAAACGAATATTTGAATAGTATGACAGGGGAGAATCGGGGACAGACTCTTCAGGGCTGGAATGCTAATTATTTTGGTTTTGTCTATTTCGGAATTCTCAAGAACAAGCTTAACCGTTTAAATTCGGAACTACCTCCTTTCCCCTATTAGACCTAGTTTAATAAGGATGTAAAAAATAGGTTGAATGAAGATAACAAAGGTGTTCTCCCGATAAATCGGGACAGGCTATCAGGCAATTAAAAAAAACAAATTATCCGCTGATGAAGGCTATTGATATAATTGTTCCTTTTTTTCTTCTTTTTGGGGTCATCTTCCCGATCGAGGTAAAATGTAATT
>Ga0209829_10002355_pt1 | contig 14397 bp, 9 predicted proteins | sample C_140205_EF_Meta_FD_187311 | JGI IMG/M metagenome (GOLD analysis project Ga0209829, IMG submission 187311) | Freshwater microbial communities from Lake Croche, Canada to study carbon cycling - C_140205_EF_MetaG (SPAdes) (version 2) | ecosystem: Environmental > Aquatic > Freshwater > Lake...
CAAGAACGTATTGCTTTAGCTAAAGTAAAAGAATTGGTACTAGCGCATATTGCTTAGGATATCTATTCAAGCAATTTTATTCAAAATACGAATTTTTCGACTCGCTAAAAACGCTCGCTCAAAATTGTATTTCTGAATTTAATTGCTAGCAACTAATTAAGCAATTAATATAGCTAGAAAAAATCATTAGATAAATTAATTAACCGAAGGATTCAAAATGCACTTGTTTTTTATCAAGTCCCAGTTCGGTCATATTTTTTCTTGCGTCATCAATCATGGCTTTCCAGCCGCAAAGCCATACATGCGCAGTTTCTTTATTCTCTTTTAACAATTCTTGATATACGGGATGGACATATCCTTTGTGCGCGCCCACTGGCACTTCTGTTTCTCTAGAATAGCAGGGATGGAAATGGAATCCTGGTTCTTTGGTTGCCAACTCGTTCAATTCATCAATGTACAATCCGTCTTCTAGTTTTCGGCATCCAAAAATTAAATGTATGTTATTGTGCGCAATTTTGTGTTCGTGAATGTATCTAATCATAGATCTAAAAGGAGCAATACCTGTTCCTGTACAAATAAAATATACATCGTGTTCGAAATTTTTAGGAAGTACAAAAACACCTTGAGGTCCTCTTAAGGTTACTTTAGTGCCTACCTTGGCTTCATTGAACAAATAGGTTGTTCCAAGCCCATTCTCTAATAAAACGATCACCAATTCAAAAGTATTGGTGCCATTGGGTTCAGAAGCAATGGAATAACTTCTCCATCTTTTATTTTTTTGCTCATGGATGGGTAAGTCTAAAGTGACAAACTGACCAGGTATGAAATCAAATTTTTCAAGACTAGGTATTTCAAAATAAAATCTTTTTGTATTGGAGGTTTCGTCGACTATTTTGGTCAAAATACCTTCCATCCATTCTAGTGCCATGATGATTCGCTTTAATTGTTAGTTATAAATACCCTTTGAACATACACTTTTTTATTGGCGTAAACTTTTACAAAGTAAACGCCAGTAGATAAATTCTTTATAGTTATGTGTTGCGGAGTTGTTTGATTGATTAAATTTTCGGTGTGATATACATCGTTTCCGATAGCACTCACAATTTCAAGTGCAATACCTTGGGTTTGAATATTACTAAATTGAATATTAAAAGAGTTGCCTTTGATAAGATTACTAATGTTGTCATTAGAACTGATGGTTAAATTAATCTCTGCAGGTGAACTTTCTTGAATGTCTGTGATCACATTTCCATTGATGTCTCTCACGAAAATGAGCATGTTAGGAGAAGCAGTTAAACAATCGCCACTAGAAACCGCAACTTTGTATTGACCATTTTTGGTTGCTTTGTAAGATTGATTGGTGGCGCCTTGAATGGAAGTGTCATTAAAATACCATTGATAGACGCTTGCGGCACTGGCTACCAAGGTGTCTCCTTTTTTTGTAATGGTAGGTATGGCCACTGTTTGTACAGAAATAGCAGCAGCAGGGCTTATGCATTCATTCGTACTAATTTGAGTACTGTAGAAAAAGTAAAAATAATTTTGAAAATTCCCTTGAGAGGTAGAAACGCTGTTGCCAGTATAGCTAAATAGTTTGCTTGGGCCAATCGGATAACCAGCACTTGCTAAGCCATTGTTTCTAAAAAGAGTCGCGCTGTCACATTGGGTAATTAAAATATAATCTCCTGCTTTGGGTATGTTTAAATTAAGCGCATATATTTTTCCGCTATCGCCGCTAACATATGGAGTAGCGATATTTAATTTATTGGCTGTATCATAGGTTGGATAAACCGGTTTTGGACTACTTGCTGGTACATTTAATGTAACGGATTGTAAAGCGTAGTAACCTGTAACAGTTCCATCAGCAGCGAAAGTGGCGGGTTGTCCAAGCGTGAAAGTAATTTTTCCAGGATAGCCAGTAAATAATTTCACCGTTTCAATATTCATAGAAGCGGTTGTATTGATAGACATATAATTGCCTTTGAAATCATTGTAACCTCCAGTATTACCCAGGCTGGTATTGTTTAATGGACCCAAAATGCTTTGAAAACCTTGGGTAACATAAACCTTGCTATAATTGGAATTGCTTGTAACATTGGTACCAATTGCAAAAGGGGTGGCTAGGCTGCTGCTGTCATACCAGAGATAACTGTTACCGCTGATGGGATTGGCAACGGATAAGCGCAGTTGCCCACTACAATTAGTAGCGGTTCCGGTGGGTGCTGCCACTGCAGCTGCGCTTGTAAGCGAAGTGGTTAGGCTATTGTTGATGGTTTGTTGATCGCTTGCCACATTTACGGAAGCATTAAAGGTATAGGTTTTATTAAAATCAATACTTATGGGCTTTTGGAAAGTATAATTCATGCTTTCAAAGCCATTTAAAGTACCAGCAAAAACTTCGCTAATACTTAGTAATGTATTTGTGCCGTCCGATACCAATAAACCTAATGGAATATTTTTTTGAGGACTAGAGCCTAGGTTATTGATTTTAATAGTGACATATTGCACACTTTTTTTACATATGGCACTGGATGGGTTTATAATATCAGAAACAGATAAATCAATAGAAGGGGCGGTAATTTTTAAAGTATAATCTTGCGTTTCACCGATGGTATAATTACCGCATGCTTTTACATTGGCAATATTATCGGTTTCCATAGCAACGATTCTTAATTTTGTAAAGCTTCCTGTTTTTAATACAGAGGATAAGGTAATGCTGGTCTTATAAATGCCATTTATTAAAGCAGCACTTGTAATAACGGCCTCTGCATCTTCAAAAATACCATTGTTGTTATAGTCAATAAAAACTTTTACAAAGCGATTTGCATTGGTGGCGTCTGCACTGCCTAATTTAATTGCTAAGTTTAAAGATCCATTGGCAGATCCAAATACAAGCGAATCGCTGTTGTCGATGTATTGATTGGTACTTGTGTTGGTAAAGCTGATATTATTAATGCTTACACTATCCATTCTGGTTCCAGAGGTAGAAAGTGCGGCAGAGGTACAATAAGTATTTCCTCCTGTACCACTAATAATTAAGGAATAATCTTGTTTGCCACGGTCTAAACTTTTTTTATGGTTAACGGTGATGGTATAAGTATTTCCAACTTTAGTGGTATCCAATTCTACTTTTTCAACATTATCAATGGTGTTGTTTATTCTTTTTGCTGCACTATCTGGTTTGGCAGGGTTCATCGTCCAAGGGTAATATGTAGTAGTTGCACTGCTAATTTTTAAATCTAAATCATTGACCAATCTTGAATTGGGATCGTTGAGGCTGGTTTCAATAGCCCCTTTTACATCGGCCCAAACAATGGTTGCCTTGAGTGGTTTTAGTCCAGAAGCCGTAACGCTATAGGTATCGGTTTGATTGTTTAATAAAGTTTTTTCATAAACTAAATCTGCACTGGTGCTACTATTTTTAGAGCTAAGTGCGTTGCTTAATACTGTAGCAGCTTCGCTCATATTAAGCAATCCCCAACCATACTTATAATCTGGACCAGGATAAAGTCCTGCTTCATTGGCCGTATGGATGGCCAATGCTTTCACCGTAGCAGCGCGAATGAATTTTTTTGGGGAGAGTTGTTGACTTAATTCTTGTAAAAGAAGCAGCGATCCAGCTACATTGGGAGATGACATCGATGTTCCATTTAAATAGCCATAACTGGAGTCATTGGTCGAAATGGCTGAATATACTGCAACGCCATCGGCTACTACATCTGGTTTTATTCTGCCATCATCAGTAGGCCCCCAACTACTAAAAGTAGTCATCACTACATCTTCTTTTTTCGCATAACCAGAAGGGATACCTGATACGGCTCCAATCGTAAATAAATTTTTTGCATTCGCATCTGTAGGTATGGTACCATAAGCATTGTTGCTGCTTAAGCTATCCGGTCTATTGCCAGCATTGTACCATTTCCCACTTTGATCTCTTCTCCAATAGGGTTGACCCACTGCAGGACCTGTGCTAGATCGATTGTTGCCGGCAGATTTTACAATTAAATAATAAGGAGCATTGTAAGCTATGGAATCATAGGTTTGTGCATCTTGATCATAGAGTCCAAATTTATAATCTTCTGTTTCATTCCATTTGCCATTGTATTCCCATCTTGAGGAATCAGTATTGTAATCCCATCCGCACACGGTACCATAAGAATGATTTGAAATAAGTAAGCCATTGGCCGCAGCTGTAGCCATTTCAGAAGCGTCATTGTTCCAATCATAAGCATAAGCACCTTTTAACCCATAAGCCATTCCTTTCGCCAATGGGTTCAAGCCTGTACTCATCATAATACCAATAGCATGTGTGCTATGATCAACTATGTTGGTGGCATTGTCTTTTTGTGTTATTCTGCCAGCCAATTCATGGTGCGTTAATCTTGGTTTTCCTTCATCCCAAATACCTAATTTATTTGTAAGACTATCATTGCTGCCATTTAAAATAAATCCTGCGATTCCTCCAGGCCAAATTTTATTGGTATTAACGGTAGTGGCTGTCGAAGGGTCGGTAAAACCAACTATATATTTAGGTTGACCAAATGCATCCATTCCAATGAGGCTTGCCCTTGAATTGTTTTTTGATTTGTAATAAAGAGGCCATCCTTTTTCTTTGGCTTTAATAATAGCAGAAGAATAGGTAGCTCTAGATTCCAATTCCAAAGATTTAGCAGTAGAAATTAAAATTGCCTTTCGTGTTTCGTTTTGTGCCAATGAAAAAGTGCAAAAGGAAATTAAAAAAAAGCTAAATAGGACTGTTTTTTTCATTTAGGATACAGGGATTGGGCCACCTAAAATTAGGCCTTTCAAAATTACAATGAATTCCCCATATATTTAATAAATTAACCTTATAAAAACCTCCCTGTTTATGGGGTAGTTAGGATTTTATTCATGTAATTTTAAGTAAATATTTAGATGCATGTTTACCTTGGTTCGCAAATGTCTTTTGTTGTTTTTTGGGTGGGGTCTAATGGCCTGTGCACAGCTTAGCCCTCCTTTTAGTAAAGTAACTAACAGTGGTATCGAAGGTCAGTTGTTGGAACAGATAGCGAATGCCATGCCCACTAAAGGAAGGCCTACCGCTAAAGGGATTCCACTTTTGTCTAAAGTTTATATTTATAAAAAGTTACTCCTAGCGCAATTAGAAAATCAAAACGGGGCATTGTGTAATAAAATAAATGGACAGCTCGTGGATAGTACATTTTCCGATGCTACCGGTCATTATCATTTAGCTTTAAAGCCAGGTCAATACAGTATTGTTGTGGGGTATGAAAATGGCTATTTTATACCCTATTTTTCGGGCATAGATGGGGTGGCTTATGTCCAAATTGAACCTCAAAAGACAACCATTTTAAACATCAATGTAAATCAAAAAGCAAGTTATTAAATACTGCTTGTATCTTTGCTTAGTTGATGTATGAATGAGCTATCTCTGTTTGAACGTTTTCACAATTCCCCCCTCCTAAATAATTTGGTGGACAGGATAGCTATGTCCAAGTTAGAAAATAAGCCCTTGCAAGCCTTTCTACAAAATTTAAATGGATCGGCCGCCGCTTTTGTTTTACAAACCATTTTCACCCATCCTAAAACTGATCATTTTAATCACCTTGTTGTTTTAAACGATGCAGAAGAAGCTGCTTATTTTTTCAATTCCATTGAAAGTGTAACCGAGGCCATGGATTTATTTTATTTTCCTTCCTCTTACAAGACACCTCAAAATTTTAGTTTGTTGAATCCGTCGCATGTAATGCTACGTACCGAAGCCTTAACTAAAATTTCTATGGGTGGAAATAAAAAAATAATTGTTACTTATCCAGAAGCTTTATTTGAAAAAGTAATCATGCCCAATACCTTGCAGCAGAATATGATTCAAATAAAAACCAATGACAGCATTGCTTTAAATGAATTAATGCAAAGCCTTATTGGTTATGGTTTTCAGCGAACCGATTTTGTTTATGAACCTGGTCAGTTTGCCTTAAGAGGAGGCATTTTTGATATTTATTCTTTTGGCAATGAACAACCTTATCGAATAGAATTGTTTGGAGAAGAAGTGGACAGCATCAGGTTGTTTGATCCTGCAACGCAATTGGAAGAAGTGGACAGCATCAGGTTGTTTGATCCTGCAACGCAATTGAGTGAAAGAAAATTGTTGCAAATAAATATCATTCCCAATGTGACTACACAGTTTGAGGATACGCAAAAAATTCCGTTATTGACTTTTATGCCCAATGACACTTTGGTGTGGTTGAAAGATTGGAATGTGATTGCGCAAAGAGGTCATGATCAATATGAGGCATTAAGCGATTTTATTGAACATCATGCCAATGCCAATCAACTAGACGATCAGGATGCGCATAAAAGACACAGTGAGTTGGCCGACTTTGTAAGGGTGGAAGCAACTCAACAACAATTGACAACAAAATCTATGTTGGAATGGGGGTTTCATCCACAATTGACCCAGGAAAAAATAGAATTTAATACACAGGTGCAACCTTCTTTTAATAGAAAGTTTGAAATGTTGATTGAAAATTTACAAGGGCTGGAGAAAAAAGGGTATGCTTTATTTATTTTTGCAGAACAGTCCAAGCAGTTGGAACGTTTGCATGCTATTTTTACCGATCTAAAAACGGAAATACAATTTACACCCATTGTAAAAAATATTCATGAAGGTTTTATAGATCATGACCATAAAATTGTTTGTTATACCGATCACCAAATATTTCAAAGATACCATAAGTACAAAGTAAAGCAGGCCTATAGTAAAAGCAAGGCCATAACGCTACGAACCTTACGAGACTTGCTTCCTGGAGATTATGTTACGCATATCGACCACGGAGTAGGCGTATACAGTGGGTTGCAAAAAATAGAAGTGAATGGGCGTTGGCAGGAAGCGGTCAGAATTATTTACAAGGACAGTGATATTTTGTATGTAAATATCAATTCCTTACATAAAATATCAAAATACACGGGCAAAGAAGGAACACCTCCTAAAGTAAATAAATTGGGATCGGATGTTTGGGTAAAACTAAAAGACAAAACAAAAGCCAAAGTAAAATCCATTGCCTTTGATTTAATAAAATTTAAAAGACAAAACAAAAGCCAAAGTAAAATCCATTGCCTTTGATTTAATAAAATTGTATGCACAAAGAAAAGCACAAATTGGATTTGCTTTTTCACCAGACAATTATATGGTGCATGAATTAGAGGCTTCTTTTATTTATGAAGAAACCTTAGATCAAGCCAAAGCCATTGCAGAGGTGAAAAAAGACATGGAAGCGCCTGCGCCCATGGACCGCTTGGTTTGTGGAGATGTGGGTTTTGGTAAGACAGAAGTGGCTGTGCGCGCAGCTTTTAAGGCGGCGATTGATGGAAAGCAGGTAGCTGTTTTGGTACCTACCACCATTTTAGCATTCCAACATTTTAAAACCTTTAGCGATCGTTTAAAAGATTTTCCGGTGACCATCGACTTTTTAAATCGTTTTAAATCATCTGCGCAGAAAAAAGAAACCATTGAAAAAGTAAAACAAGGTAAGATAGATATATTGGTTGGTACGCATGGTATTTTAGGAAAAGAAGTCCAATTTAAAGACCTTGGATTAATGGTGATTGATGAGGAGCAGAAATTTGGAGTAGGGCATAAGGAAAAATTAAAAACTTTAAGAACCAATGTAGATTGTTTAACCTTAACGGCTACACCCATTCCGCGTACTTTGCATTTTAGTTTGATGGGGGCGCGTGATTTAAGTATCATCAATACTGCTCCGGCCAACAGGCAACCCATACATACCGAAGTGCAAGTATTTGACGAAGATGCTATTAGAGAAGCCATCTATTTTGAAACCGAAAGAGGCGGACAAGTATTTTTTATTCACAACAGAGTACAAGGTTTGGCAGAAATGTGTGCTACCATTCAGCGGTTGTGTCCAGACATCAGCATTGGATATGCGCATGGGCAATTGGAAGGCCACCAACTAGAAGAAAAAATATTAGACTTTATTGAAAGAAGATACGATGTGTTGGTTTGTACCAATATTGTTGAAAGTGGGGTAGACATTCCGAATGTGAATACCATTATTGTAAACAATGCGCATCAATTTGGATTGAGTGATCTGCATCAATTAAGAGGTCGTGTGGGACGCAGCAATAAAAAAGCATTTTGTTATTTATTGGCGCCACCTATTAGTACTTTGCCTGATGATTCTAGAAAAAGGTTACAAACTTTGGAGCAGTTTAGTGAGCTGGGTAGCGGGTTTCAGATCGCCATGCGTGATTTAGACATTCGAGGTGCAGGCAATTTATTAGGAGGAGAGCAAAGTGGATTTATGGCCGAAATTGGTTTTGAAATGTATCAGAAAATTTTGGCCGAAGCAGTAAGAGAATTAAAACGTTCCGACTTTAAAGAATTGTTTGAAGAAGAAATTAGCAAGCAAGATGATTTTGTACAAGATTGCACGATCGATACCGATTTAGAAATCATGATACCTGATAGTTATGTAGAAAGTATTGGAGAACGACTTTCTTTGTACACTAGAATGGATCAAACAGAACATGATGAGGCGTTGGCTTTGATGGAAACCGAATTGGCCGATCGTTTTGGTCCGATTCCTGATTCGGTGAATGATTTATTTATTACGATACGTTGTAGACGCATAGCGATTGCTTTGGGCTTTGAAAAAATGACTTTAAAAGAGGAAACCTTAAGATGTTTTTTCATCAACAGACCCGATTCGCCCTATTTTGAGAGCAATACTTTTAAACAATTATTGGCTTATGCGCAAACGGTCATGAACAAAGCACATTTCAAACAAGTGGGCCGAAATTTTGTATTGGTAATCAAAGACATTAAAACTATGGAGCAGTGCTTTGCGCTTTTAGAAAAAATTAAACAAGGGGTGTTTGCCACCCAGTTGTAACAGCACTAAATAAAAAACCCTTTCACCGATTGCTCGGGAAAGGGTTTAATAAGATAAATTAGAGTGAAATTTTTTCAGAATCTAATGTAAACGAAGTTTACTAGAATCCTTTTTTAGCAACTCCATCAGCGATTGCCTTAAGGGCATTTGTTTCGCTAAGGATAGCCGCCATTTTATTTCCTTTACCATCATTACCACCTGCCATATAACCGCCTCTAGCAGTTTTACTGATGACAGCGTCATGCATTGGTACATTTTTTTCTTTTGTTTTTAAGCAATACGCTTTAATCATTTTTGAAGTGTCCATTTTGTATAAATTTTAAAGTGAATATTTCTAATTGAAAGTAGGTCATTTATTGTGATTCGTTTACGTCTTGGCTTGATTTTTTGTTAAAATGGCCAAAAATCGTATAAAATCTAGGTCTTAAGCATCTATTTTAGCGTATTTGGCATGGGTTTCGATGAATTCTCTCCTTGGCGCCACGTCGTCTCCCATCAACATACTAAAGATGCGGTCGGCTTCCGCAGCGCTTTCAATGGTCACTTGTTTAAGGGTTCTGCGAGCAGGATCCATGGTGGTTTCCCATAATTGGTCTGCATTCATTTCTCCCAAACCTTTGTAACGTTGAATGGTCACTGCATCTTCTTTGCCTGCGCCTAATTTTATCACCAATGCTTTTCTTTGTTCTTCGCTGTAGGCATATTCTTGATCTTTACCTCTCTTTACCAAGTATAAAGGAGGTTGTGCAATGTATACGTATCCATTTTGTACCAGCTCGGTCATGTATCTAAAGATGAAAGTAAGAATAAGCGTAGCAATGTGAGATCCATCTACGTCGGCATCGGTCATGATGATTAACTTATGGTAACGAAGCTTGGTAATATTTAATGCTTTTGGATCTTCAGGTGTTCCAACAGTTACACCTAAAGCGGTATACATATTTCTAATCTCCTCATTCTCATAAATTTTATGTTCCATGGCTTTTTCAACGTTCAATATTTTACCACGCAAAGGTAAAATAGCTTGGTAACCACGATCGCGACCTTGTTTCGCTGTACCACCTGCGGAATCTCCTTCGACCAAATACAATTCGCATCTTTCAGGATCTCTGTCAGTTCGCTGTACCACCTGCGGAATCTCCTTCGACCAAATACAATTCGCATCTTTCAGGATCTCTGTCAGAACAATCGGCTAATTTTCCTGGTAAGCCACCGCCAGTAAGAACGGTTTTGCGTTGCACCATGTCACGTGCTTTCTTCGCAGCTACACGCGCTTGGGCTGCCAAAATAATTTTAGAGATAACATACTTCGCTTCTTTCGGATTCTCTTCTAGGTAAGCTTCTAATACACGAGAAACCGTAGTTTGAACCACACCACTTACTTCGCTATTTCCTAATTTGGTTTTTGTTTGACCTTCGAATTGCGGTTCTGGCACTTTTACAGAAATAATAGCACTCAACCCTTCTCTGAAATCATCTCCTTCCACGGTTACTTTTGCTCTTTCAAACAAACCTTCTTTGTCACCATAGCTTTTAAATACACGGGTTAAGGCGGTTCTAAAACCAGTTACGTGGGTACCACCTTCGATGGTGTTGATATTGTTAACGTAAGAAAAAATATTTTCTTTAAAGTCGTCGTTGTAAGTCAAAGCTACTTCTACCATTACATTAGAAGCTTCGTCCAAACCTTCTACATATAAGGGTTGTGAAATAATTGGATTTCTATTCCCGTTTTTATCTAGCATTTGAACAAACTCCACGATGCCCCCTTCGCTGTAAAAATTCTTGGTATAAAAATTTCCAGTTTCATCTTTTTCTCTTAGGTCGGTAATGGTGATGCTAATTCTTTTATTCAAATAAGAAAGTTCACGTAAGCGACTTTCTAAAATCTCTCTTTTATAAACGGACTCTTGAAAGATGGTTAAGTCGGGCCAGAAGTGAACACGGGTTCCTGTTTTTTCACTGGTACCAATTTCTCTTACTGCATATTGTGGTGCACCAATGGCGTATTCTTGTTCAAATATTTTTCCTTCTCTTTCTACCGTCACTAATAATTTCTTACTCAATGCATTTACGCAACTCACCCCTACGCCGTGTAATCCACCCGATACTTTATAGGTATTCTTGTCAAATTTACCTCCAGCATGAAGCACAGTCATGACCACTTCCAGGGCCGAGCGCTTTTCTTTGGTATGCATCGCGGTGGGAATACCACGACCATTGTCCTGAACGCTAATAGAGTTGTCCTCGTGAATATTCACCTCGATATGAGAGCAATATCCAGCTAAGGCTTCATCGATAGAGTTGTCAACTACCTCATATACAAGGTGGTGCAAGCCCTTTGAGCCCACATCGCCAATGTACATGGCGGGTCTTTTTCTAACGGCTTCTAGGCCCTCTAAAACCTGGATACTGTCGGCTCCGTAATTCTTATTTTCTGCTGATTCGTTTGACTGTAAATCGTTGGACATAAATAGGTTAAAATTGGTTTGTTTTTCGATGCATTCCAAATGCATACAAACTTAAGAAAATTAAGGGTTTAAAGGGTGTTTTGAACGCAATTTAGTTATCCCCATTTTAGCCATTTTGTGCATAGTTTTTTAGCCCCAAAATGGGCTATTTTCTTAGTCATTTTTTGGTCACTATTTAGCCTAGAATAGTTCCTTTACCGTGAATGCATTAATTTTGCATCAATGACACAGGCGCAAGAACTATTAAAGCTGGTAAATACACCCCAAGAATTGGGCGGAATGGCCTTGCTCTATAGCAAGGAGCAGCGTATTCCAGGGTCTACACAATACCAGATCAGAAGGTATATGGCGCAAGCGCCTTGGGGAGCTGAAGATACCGGCATGTTTGTTTACCATTACAATGCCAATAAGCCCAAGGAAAACTATCTAGAATTAAGATTTTGTATTTCAGGCAATAGATACTGTGACAACAAAGTTTGTGGCGGTTGTAATCAATTGCCTACTGCAGAATGTATGGGCCCTCTGAAAACGGTGGATGTTTTTTCTTTTCATTTTACGGCTACTTTTTTACATCAGTTTGTGCACAATGTAAAAACAAACAATAAGAAAGACGAGTTGTTGGCATTTAAGCATACCGACAATTTTACGAAAACATTTCCTTTAAGTGTAAAAAAGCGACATACCCTAGATGCCTTATTGAATCATAGTTACAGCGGTTCTTTAGAAAATATTTTTGTGAATGCTAAAATTCATGAATTGTTGGTATACAGTGTAGAAAGCATAGTAGAAGAAAAGGAAGTGGTGTTTACTTGCAAGTTTTTAGCAGATGAAAGAGGCAAGGAAAGTATTTATCAAGCACGTGAATTTTTATTGCAGCATATTGGAGATCCTATTACCATTAAGGAATTAAGCCGTAAAGTGGCCATGAATGAATGTTATTTAAAGAAAGGTTTTAAAGAGGTATTTGGCACCACTATATTTGATTTTTACCAACAACAAAGAATGGAGCACGCTAAATATTTATTGTATGAAAAATCTTTAAGCGTGACCGATGTGTCTGCCTTATTAGGGTATTCCTCTATTTCTCATTTTTCTGCAGCTTTTAAAAAGCATACTGGCTTGAAGCCTTGCGAATTGTTGAACTAGCTTTTTTACTTACTTTTATTTTCTCAAACATTTATTATGCGTTTATTATTTGCATTCGCTACGGTACTATTATTTAGTGCTTGTATTCATCAAAGAGTAGATTTAATTGTGCATCACGCGCAAATTTATACAGTCAACAATGATTTTAATGTAGCAGAAGCCATGGCCATTCAAGACGGTAAGATTGTGGCGGTAGGTTCCAATGATGACATCTTAAAAGAATACCAATCGGATAGTCTCGTCAACGCACACAATGCCATTGTTTACCCTGGCTTCATAGATGCGCATGCGCATTTTTTAAGCTATGGGCAATCGCTTTATACTGTAGGCTTAATGTTTGTTCCCAATTGGCAAGAAGCCCTTGACAGGGTAAAAGCCTTTGCAGTAGAACATCCTGGCAAAGGATGGATCAAAGGAAGGGGATGGGATCAGAATCGTTTTCCTGGCAAACAATTCCCTACCAATGCTGAATTAAATTTATTGTTTCCAGACAGACCTGTGATTTTAGAAAGAGTGGATGGCCATGCTTGTATTGCCAATGACTTTGCATTACAATTGGCAGGCGTAAAAGCAGGTCAAACAATTGAAGGCGGACAGTTTACCACACAAAACGGAAAATTAACAGGTTTGTTAATTGACAATGCGGTGGGTATAGTAGAAAAACAAGTACCAGCAGCAACGAACGAAGATTATAAAGATTGGTTGATTGCTGCACAACAAAATTGTTTTGCAACAGGTTTAACAACGATTACCGATTGTGGATTGAGTCCAGAAGATGTTGATAGGGTAGATGCGCTGCAAAAATCAAATGATTTAAAAATGCGTTTGTATGTGATGTTGAGTGATCATCCCAGTACCTATAGTTCAAAATATTTTACAGCAGGCGGTTATGTAACGGATAAATTAATGGTCAAAGGCATCAAAGTATATGGGGATGGTGCTTTAGGTTCAAGAGGCGCTTGTTTGTTACAGCCCTATGCCGATAAGGCAGGCTGGTCGGGCTTCTTGCGTAGTAGCCCTGCGCATTTTGATAGCATTGCAGCCAAATTAATTGCCACTGATTTTCAAATGTGTACGCACGCCATAGGGGACAGTGCCAATAGAACCATTTTAAAAATATATGCAAAATATTTAAAAGGGAAGAATGATAAAAGATGGAGAATAGAGCATGCGCAAATCATTAACCCTGCAGATTTCCATTTGTTTGGCGACAACAGTATTGTTCCTTCGGTGCAGCCTACCCATGGCACAAGTGATATGTATTGGGCAGCAGAAAGATTGGGTGCTGAAAGATTAAAAGGAGGCTACGCTTTTAAACAATTATTAGAACAAAACAATTGGTTGCCATTGGGTACCGATTTTCCTGTAGAAGAAATCAATCCATTTAAAACATTTTTAGCAGCTGTCGCAAGACAGGATGCCAAAGGCTTTCCAGCTGGGGGGTTTCAAATGGAGAATGTATTGTCGCGTGAGCAAACGATTCGTGGTATGACCATCTGGGCTGCGAAAGCCAATCGTATGGAAAAACAAGTGGGTAGTATTGAAGTGGGTAAAAAAGCCGACTTTATTATTTTAGACAAAGACTTGATGAAAGTGCCTAGCGATAGTATCTTGCAAGTGAAAGTGTTGAAGACTTATTTGAACGGAGAAAGAGTATTCTAATTTAAGTTATTCAAGAGAATAATTCATTTGTGCATATTATATTTCATCCTTCTCGGCTCGCCATGACGCTAAAATTCATAAATTATAACTAAAAGTCAGAACTCGCACTTTGTGCTCAAACATGCTGACTTTTTTACGTTAAAATTTATGAATTTTTATACGCTATGGCTCGATGTTCAGGTGTGAAATACAATATGCACTGATAA
>Ga0209829_10002357_pt1 | contig 14393 bp, 9 predicted proteins | sample C_140205_EF_Meta_FD_187311 | JGI IMG/M metagenome (GOLD analysis project Ga0209829, IMG submission 187311) | Freshwater microbial communities from Lake Croche, Canada to study carbon cycling - C_140205_EF_MetaG (SPAdes) (version 2) | ecosystem: Environmental > Aquatic > Freshwater > Lake...
ACTTTCTTGCGTCGGGGCGGCATTTTTCGTCATGCTGTGCGCATGATCCGTTTTCTCTTCGTTCTCAGCCTCTGCCTGGTCGCCACACTCCGCGCCGGGGAAAAGCGTCCCAACATCCTCTGGCTCATCGCCGAGGATTTTGGCCCGCATCTCGGCTGCTACGGCACCAAGGAAGTTTCCTCTCCGGTGCTGGACGCTTTGGCGGCAAAGGGCATGCGCTTCACCCGCTACTACACCACCGCCCCCGTCTGCTCCGCCAGCCGCTCGGCCTTCAACACCGGCATGTATCAGACCACCATCGGCGCGCACAATCACCGCTCGCATCGCGATGACGGCTTCACCCTGCCGGAAGGAGTAAAGGTGATCAGCGAGCGCATGCGCGACGCCGGTTACTTCACCGCCAATGTGAAGGAACTACCGCCAGAAGCAGGCTTCAAAGGCACTGGTAAGACCGACTGGAACTTCCAGGAACCCGCCAAGCCCTTCGACTCATCCAACTGGGATGACCTCAAGCAGCACCAGCCCTTCTATGCCCAGCTCAATTTCCAGGAGACCCACCGCACCTTCCACGCGCCACCCCACGCCGACCCGGCCAAGGTGGAGATCCCACCCTATTACCCTGATCATGAAGTCACGCGCAAAGACATGGCGCAGTACCTTGATGCCGCCACCGAGCTGGATCGGAAAATCGGCAAGGTGATGGATCTCCTCCAGCGCGATGGCCTCATGGAAAACACCGTCATCTGCTTCATGGGCGATCACGGCGCTGCACACGTCCGAGCCAAGCAGTTCTGCTACGAGGAGGGGCTGAACACGCCCCTCATCATGAGCTGGCCTTCCGGCATCCCCGCACCCGCTGGCTATGAAGCAGGCAAAGTCAGCGACCGCCTGCTCATGTCCATTGATCTCACGGCTACCTCCCTCGCATGGGCCGGCATTGCCAAACCCCAGGGCATGGAGGGCCAGGTGTTCATGGGTGCCAATGCGGAACCCCCGCGCGAATATGTCTTCGGTGCCCGGGATCGTTGCGACATGACGGTCTTCCGCTTCCGCACCGTGCGGGATTCGCGGTACCGCTACATCCACAACTTCACACCGGACCGTCCCTTCCTGCAACACAACGCCTACAAGGAGAAGCAATACCCCGTGTGGAATCTGATCAAAGAACTCGCCGCGCAGGACAAGCTGACGCCCTCGCAGGCCGTGCTGGCAGCACCGACCATGCCGGAGGAGGAACTGTACGATTTGCAGGAGGACCCCTTTGAAATCCACAATCTCGCGAAATCAAACCAGCCTGAGCATCGCGCCGCACGCGAGCGTTTGAACTCGGTTCTGAATGCGTGGATTGAGCGGACGCGCGATCAGGGCCGGATTCCCGAGCCGGAAGAGGTGGCAAGAAATGAAGGCCGCACGAAAGACGCACCACCGGGGAAGCAAGGGAAGGGGAAGAAGAAAAGGGGATGAATGACGAATTCAGAATGACGAATGAGCAGGACCAGCCATTCTCAAGCAGTGAAGTTGCTCCCTAACCATCGTGCGCATGACGCACAGCATCTCATCCAGCGCTGGCGCATGCTCGCACTTGCGGCCGGCTGCCGGGTCAAAATCTTGTGCAAGGTGGGCAACATGCCGGTGATCGTGCTCGAATCAGCGGCAGCAAAGACGGGAGAACCCGCAGTCTATCTTTCCACCGGAGTGCATGGCGATGAAGCAGGCTCCGCCTGGGGTCTGCTCGCCTGGGCTGAGAAGCACGTACAGCAGCTGACCCGCGGATCATTTTTGATCGCGCCCTGCCTCAATCCGGTGGGACTCACTCTCAACACCCGGGCAGATCATCGTGGCATCGACATCAACCGACGCTTTCATGACGCAGCAGACGAAATCTGCGGGCCCTGGCAGCAATGGATCACCGGTCGCGCAATGCGCTTCGGACTCTGCTTGCACGAGGACTACGACGCGCAGGGCATCTACCTCTACGAACTCAATCACGCTCGAGAAACAGCAGGTCATGCAATCATCGAACGCTGCGCACGCGTGATCGCGCCTGATCCCCGCAAGAGCATCGACGGCCAGCGCGCGAACCATGGCGTGATCCGCCGCCGCACACTGCCCACTCATCTGCCCGGCATGCCGGAGGCCATTGAACTCCACGTGCGCGGCTGTCCGGTGACGCTCACGTTTGAATCCCCGTCGGAGTTTGATTTCGATACGCGAGTACGTGCCCAGGTGAAATTTGTGGAGTCGGCACTGGCCGTTCTTGTCTGACCATGCGCTTTTCATTCCTCCAGCGCCTGCTCGTGCTGACGGCTTTCACCGTCTTATGCGGCTGTGCTTCGGTAAAACAAATGGCCGCGAGCCGTGGCGTGCTGCGTGCCGGGGACTGGGTGAGCTACGATGGCAAAACCATGCCCTGCAAAGTGTGGCCCCTGCCTGCTGGTGCGACGCCGCGCGGAGTGGTCATCACGGTGCATGGTCTGAGTGGTGCAAAGTCAGACTTCTGGTATCTGGGTGAACAGCTCCCACCGCTCGGTTATACGGTCTATGCGTACGATTTGCGCGGACAGGGGAATGATCCCGTCGTGGCCGAGCGCGGCGATATCCCAAAAGCGAGTGCCTGGCAGCGCGATCTGGCGACGTTTCACGCGCTGGTGAAGCGCCGGCATCCCAAGACACCTGTGTTTTGGTATGGGGAGAGCCTTGGCAGCCTCATTGCCCTGCACACAGCGGCGGATCTCCTCGGGAACCGCTCCGATCCTGACGGCATCATTCTGGCATCTCCCGTCGCCGGTTTGCGGGTGGCCTTGAGCGGTTTCAAGCGCTTCCTGCTCGAGACTGCCGCCAAGCTTTCCCCGCGCTCACGTTACTCGCTGGGCGAACTGGCGGGGGTGGACGAATCGAAAATTCAGGTCACTTCTAACTCCACGCTTGGCGGTCAGATGGCCGTCACGCCCCACCATGTCAGCGCCTTCTCTCTGCGCCTGCTTTCAACCATCGGCGGCATGCTGGATTCAAACCCCGTTTCAGCCCATCGCCTGAAAATGCCGGTGCTGTTCGTTGCCTCGCCCAATGATGTGCTGTCTTCCGCCGATCAGATCCAGGCCCTGTTTGCCGAGATCCGCAGCCGTGACAAAAAACTGCTCTGGTACACACGCTCCTACCATCTGCTGCTGCATGACGTGCAGCGCGAGGAAGTAGTGCGCGATGTGACGCACTGGCTGGACCGCCATGTAGAATCCATCCGCCGCTGAACCGCCATGACTCTCGAACAAGCCATTCTGGATGCCCTCAGCCGCAGCGAACTGCCATTGAAAGCAGGAGACGTCACCAAGCTCGTCAAACCCACAGCGGGCCGCACAGCCACGCCCAAGGCGGTGGCCGCAGTGCTGGAATCGTTGACGGCAGCAGGAACTCTGAACCGCATCGTCGCAGGTACCCCTAGCAAGCCCCAGCCACTCTTCACGCCGCACACACCTGAATCTGCCGCTGCCGCGTTCTTAAAGCATGCCGTACATTTGGCCAAAAAAGAGCAGCAGGCGGTGAAGCTCAAGGCCAAGCTGCCCGCCGGGCTGCAGCCTCTCTTTGAGTCTGCGCTCAGCCAGCTCGTCGCCACTGGCGGTGCATTTGTACTGCCGGGAGGCAAACGGCTGGTGTATGCCCACAGGCCGCAGCCTTCGGAACTGCTGGATGCCTCGATGCGGCGTTCCCTCCAAAAAGCCCTCCAGACGGTGAACAGCGTTCGTTCGCAGCCTGCGACTTGGGAGGATCTGATCGCCTGGCTGGACTCGGCACCGCCTGCTCCGCTCGTCGCATCCATCATCGCGCCAGGCGAGGCCGACCTGCGCGCTTGGTATGATCTCGACCGCATCCGTTCCTCCACCATGATGATCCCCATCCCCCAGACCTTCGCCCGTTATCAGGCTTGGGCGGCAGAACGCGGAGGGGTGGCTGATAGTCAGGTTTTACGAAGTTTGATTGAGACACTTTACAACAATGGTCACCTCCTGTTAGAACCTTGTGAAAGGCCGCAAGACCTCCCGGATCATGAACGTGCCCTGCTTGTCCCAATGTCCCTCGGTCCTCCCGGCTACTCTTGGTGCTGGATTTCCTGATCCCGTTCCACTCTCTCCCGAATACTGAACTGATTCCTAAGACCATGTCCTCTTACGCTGACCTGAATCCCTTCATATCCACCAGTGTGGGTGAGAATGACCTGTGGAATGCAGCCGCCTTTTTAGATGTGCCCTACATTCACTCCGTGCCGTTTGGAGCGCTGCGCATCGCGGTGGATCAGGTGCGCGCTCAGCATCGCAGTCAGGTGCGTTTTGTGCGGGGCGCTGGCGGCTCGGGCAAATCCCATCTCTTTTCGCGCCTGCGTCGCGAGTGCGCGGACGGCATTTTTTATGCCTATGCGCCCAATCCGCCGCTGCAGCCGGAGGCTTTGGAAAATTTCATCCTCACCCGCTTCGTCAGCAGCCTGCGGCATCCCGCCCGCAGCAAGGAAGGCCAGGAGGCTCCCTACAGCCAGCTGCGCCTGCTCGCCTATGCGCTGCTCAAACCGGTCGTTGAGCAGGACTTCACCTTCCCTCAATTGCACGAGGCCTGGGCTGAGATCGCCCTCGAGACTCGCAAGGAGATGATCCATCAGGCGGTGCAACTGCTGGAGGCCGAGCATCCGATGGTGCCGCGCAGCGTTCTTCGCTGCCTGCTCAATGTGCTGCGTGACGACAAGGAGCATCTTGCCGCGCAGTGGCTCTCAGGTGCCGCCTACCTCACCGAAAATGAGCTGAAGTTTCTCGGTGTCGTGGAGCCTCTCGCCCGCTCGGAGATGGGTGGCGTCATCCAGCTGTTTGGCAAGCTGGCCGCACAGGCGGGCTCGCCCGTGGTTCTGGTGCTCGATCAACTTGATCTAGTGACCAGCCAGTCCCAGTTGGATGAGATGCAGCGGCTGCTCTTTGCGCTGATTGATCAAAGTCAAAACTGGGTCGTGCTGATCGGTCTCGTGGCCGAACGTTTCGCCGCGTGGGATGCCGCGCTCACGCAGGCCTTGCGTGGTCGTGTCGGTGTGCCGGATTCGAATGCACCGCTGGGCTTCCGCCTGCCGGTCATCGACATGCTTCCGATCGCCAACGAGCAGAAGCGTCTCCTGCTCAATTGCCGGCTCGAAACCCCCGCACTCATCGAGCAGCGCCTCAAAGACGGCATCACTTCGTCCATTCATCCGCTGCTTGAGGACGACGTGGCCAAGCTCACCTCCGGCGGGGCGATCTTTCCACGTCACCTGCTGGCCGCTGCTGCCGAGGCCTACGCCATGCGCACCACGTCGTCGGCGCTCCCACCCGAGGTCGTTGCGGCTGTCGCTGCGCAGCCCGTCCCTCCTCCTTCGCCGCCAGTAGTTGCCCCGGTGCCGGTCGCCGTTGCTGTGGTGGAGGAAGTCAAAGTGGCACCTGCCGTCGCAGCCATTCCGGCTCCTGCACCACCACCTCCTCCTCTGCCAGCGCCAGTCGCACCAGAGGCCATCAAGGCAGGCCTGGCGGAAAAAATCGACGTGCTCCTCCAGCAGGCCGTGGCGGCGGCCAAAGCCGAAACAGCCTCACCCAGCGCCATCGATCTCGGCGAACGTACTCGTGATCTCATCGAACTCATGGTTGCCCCACCGGTCACCATCAGCGATGGCGACATCCGCAAAACCTACGACAACTTCGACGGCTCTGACCGCTGGTTCGAATGGGGTGGCAGCAGGGTGCGCATCGTCACCAGCGATTCCATGCGCGGCAGCTTCATCGCCGTTCTGGAGCGCATCAAGGAAGCCCCTGGCGACACTCTGCTGCTTCGCAACGACATCGCCCCTGTTTCCGGCCAGCTTACGATGGAATTGCTCAACGCCTTCAAAGCGAAAAACACCTTCCATCACATCCCGGCCTCTGAAGCTGTCATTCTGGCGGCGCTCGGCAGCATGCTCGCCGCCCAGCGCGAAGGCTCCTACGATCAGCTCCCCACCGAACCGTCTGCAACCAAGGACAACGTGCTCGCGGCTCTGCGCGCACACCCGCTGCTCCGCGGGCTCCGGCTCTGGGAGATGATTCAAAAGGTGCAGGCGCCAAAGCAGGCCCCTCCCGGACCGCCTCAGTCTTCCGTGCTCTCATCCATCATCCGCCCCTCGGCTGCACCCGTGGCCAAACCACCGATAGTGCCGGTAATGCCTCAACCAGTTGCGCCTGTTGCCACGCCGCCAGCGGTGCTAGGTGAGACTCCACCAGATGTTCCCGTTGCCAAGCCACCCGTGGTGCCAAGTGTGTATCCACCGGTTGTGCCCGGCTCAAAGCCACCCGTGATACCCGGCGGCAAGCCACCGCCCCCTCCGCCATTCACGGGTGCGACCAAACCTCTCGCCAAGCCACCTTCGGCCCCGGTTTCCAAACCCATCGCGAAGCCACCCGCACCGCCCATGATGAAGCCGCCCACGGGAGTGGCGCGTCCGCCCATGGCCAAGCTGCCCCCGCCATCGCAGGGCAATGCCGCCTGAGTCGAATGGCGCTCAGTTCTTGAGGCTTGCCCGCTAGAATGACAATTCTGTTTTACTCGAATACATCACTGGTGGGTGATGTTCGTGCAGGGTGAATTCTGCTCTTGAAGGCCAACAGCCTTCCGAAAACGACAACGGGGACAAGGCATCAAATCGCCTTGGAGCCCTTATTCTATCAGGTTCCCATGCTGTTCAGGGAGTCTCGGTTGACATTCCAACCGAGGATATGCATGAGAACTCCAGCCCGGACCTCTCGGGCCAAGGGCAGACCAGTGGCAGTGGTCAAGCAAGGCTCAGCGGCGGTTCCAATCCACCGGGGTAGCTCACGAGGAAGCTCCCGGTTCACCATCGCCTATATGACATGAACGAGCGGCGCGAACGGCGCACATTCGGCAGTCTGGATGCCGCCAAGAAGGGCGGGCTGTCCTCAGCCCGCCGCTGTCGAAGCCCACGACGTTCGAGCAGTGGATAGCCTGCTAACCGGAAAGGAGTTTTGGAAACTGCTATAGACCGAGCGCAGTGTAGCCAAGGCTGCGAGCAGCAGGGCGACGAAGAGGGTGAGGGCTGGCTTCATGTTCCTTCTTTTGAAAAGGTCGTGTTTCACCGCATCCAAATGCCCTTGCCTGTCCCGCCTTTCGGTGTGGTTTTTGGGTGGTCGGGGTTGAGCTTTTGCTCGATTACGTGGACGACTTGTTCGATGGGCAGATCAGTCTGTGCATCGCCCACGCGGACGCCGGAGACGGTGAAGTTGCTCACGGTCACATGGCGGACGTTGTGCAGGAGGATGACGCCATGCGTGCCGGGCACAGGATTCTGCTTCGACGACGATCCGCGTTGGTTGCCGTTGTTGTCATTCACGCCATTCGCCAAAGTCGTCCAAATGCCGCCTTCGATGGTGATGTGGGTGTCGGGCTTCGAGTCAGATGGCACGGGCTGCTCGGCAAATCCGACGATGTGATCATTGCGAACCATGCAGGTGTTGGAGCCGGGTTTGAGCCGAATCTCCGCCTTCGCCTGCGGTGAGTTTCTGGCCGGATTTCAAGACGAGCGGGCCATCGTGGTAATAGGGCTTATCTCGCGCCGGAACGTGCAGCGTTCCTTGTGCGTCGAGCGTCGCTTGCATGGATGGCCTGCGTCCACACTTCGGCGGTGACGTTGCGTGTTTCGATTTTACCGGAAGAGTCCGGCCAATTCTCAGTCCACGTTTCGGTGCGGACGAGATGTTGCCAAGCGCTCAAAGGCTTCTCAGCGGCAGGCACGGCCAGCGGCGCGAGGAGGAGGGCGGTGAGGAGTGTGAGGGTGTGTTTCATGGTTTCAACTCTTTCGGTGCTTTGAAGCAGTGGCTTGCCGTGCGGGTTAATCGCGGAAAGTCAGTCGCAGTGTCGTCTCACGGGGCAGCGTGGTGTTGTAGAGCACCGGCATCTCCGCGTAGTAGTTCCCCACGTTGACCCAGGTCGCGATGGTGAAGTCGCGGCTGAAGTCGGTCGCCGAAGGATTCGCAAGCTCGATGCCCGCGTGGGCGGGAGTGTAAACGCCGAGGAGCAGGGCGGTGAGAATCAGGAGTGTGAAGCGCATGGAGTATTGGAGTGATGGAGTCACGGTCGCGGCAGGAACTTGCGCAGGCTTCTCCGCCATCGTTTGTCGTGCGTAGCCTCAAGGTTCTCACGCCAGGATCTCCCGCACCACCTCGCCATAGACATCGGTGAGGCGGTAGTCGCGGCCGAGGTGGCGCCAGGTGAGTTTGAGGTGATCAAGACCGAGCAGGTGCAGGATGGTGGCGTGGAGGTCGTGCAGGTGGACCTTTCCAGATACGGGACGGAAGCCGAACTCGTCGGTCTCGCCGTGCATCAAACCACCTTTCACACCGCCGCCTGCCATCCAGGCGCAGAAGCTCTCGGGCTGGTGCTCACGTCCATGTTTTTCGATAGGCGCGGTGCGGCTGAGGTCCTGGCTCCAGGGCGTGCGGCCAAACTCGCCGCTCCACACGACGAGTGTGTCCTCCAGCAGGCCGCGGGATTTCAGATCGCGGATCAAACCGGCGCAAGGCAGATCGCTGGCGGCACAGCTCTTGGGCAGGTTGCCGCGGATGTCGCCGTGGTGATCCCAGCCGTCCATGGTGACCTGCACAAAGCGCACGCCGGCCTCGCTGAGACGACGGGCGAGCAGGCAGGCACGGCCATTTTTGTCCGTCGTCTTTTCGCCAATGCCATAGAGCTTCTTCGTGGCCTCGGTTTCCTTGGAGAGATCGACCAGATCCGGCGTGGCCGTCTGCATGCGAAAAGCGGTCTCCAGGCTGTGGATCATGCCCTCCATGCGCGCATCCGTGTCATGTTGCGTGAGCAGGCGGCGATTCATGCGCTGGATGAAGTCAAAGCGCCGCCGCTGCGAGGCCTCATCGGTCGCTGGATCGGTGAGGAAGGCGATGGCGGGATCGCTCGCCTTCGCGGGCAACGTCACCGGCGTGCCCTGATGCGCGGCGGGCAGGAAGGAGGCGCTGTAGTTCCGCGTGTCGATGCCGGGATGAATGGTGAGAAAGGCAGGCAGGTTCTGGTTTTCGGTGCCGAGGCCGTAGCTGACCCAGGAGCCGAGCGAGGGCCTCGCCTCGGCGGTGACACCCGTGTGAATTTGCAGCGCGGCGGGGCCGTGCTGGTTGTTGTCCGCATGCACAGCGCGCAGCAGGCAGAGTTCATCGGCGATGGCGGCGGTGTGTGGCAGCAGATCGGAAATCGTGACGCCGGACTGACCACGAGGCCGCACCGGAATGTCCGTGCCGAGCGCGAGGAGCCCCTCGGTGCTTTCATGGCGATGCTGCTCGGGCAAAGGGGCGTTCACCGACTTGCCGTGCTTTTGCTGGATGAGCGGCTTTGGATCAAAGAGATCCATCTGCGAGGGGCCGCCGGACATGAAGAGGAAGATGACACGCTTCGCCCGCGGCTGAACCATCGGAGCGCGCACAGCGAGCGGATTGGTGGCCGCTTGCAGCATGCCATGCAGGGCCATCGCGCCAAAACCCGCGCTGGTGTGGCGCAGCCAGGCGCGGCGGGTGGTGGTGAAGGGTGGGCGGTTCATAGGGATCAAAAGGGGAGAAGAAACTCGTTGGTGCCAAAGAGGGCGCGGGCCAGCTCGGTCCACGCCTGGGTTTCACCGGCGGCTTTGGAGGCTTGCAGAAAGGCCATTGCATCCTCGCGCTCGGCGGAGGTGATGGGACGATTCAAGACACGGAGCCAGAGCCGTGCGATGCGGGCCGGATCGTCCTCCTGGATGGCGAGCAGGGTCTTCGCGAGATCCTCGCCGCGCTCGCGGATGAGATCGGCATTCAGCAAATACAGCGACTGCGTGGGCACGGTGGTCTCGCTGCGCTTGCTGGTAAACTGCGCGGGCTGTGGGAAGTCGAACACATCGCGCAGCCGCGCCGTGCCCGGCTGCGTGCCGGTGCGCACCACAGGCAGATACAGCGTGCGCTCCACCCCTTGGGAATCGCGCTCTTTTTTGAAGCTGAACTGCGGATGAACGTCCTGCTTCTCCTTGAGCGGCAGTCCGGTGATGTTCTCCGGGAACTCCAGGGGCAGTCCCGGACCTCCGGCCGGCGCGGCAAGCCGTCCGCTCGCCACCAGCATCGCATCGCGGATGGACTCGGCATCGAGCCGCTGGCGGTTCATGCGAGTGAGCAGCTTGTTTTCGGGATCAACATCCAATGAGCGGCGGTTTCCAACGGCTGCTGGCGATTGCAAATCGCCGTTCCCTGATGCCAGCCGGTAGGTGCGTGAAAGCGCCAGCATGCGGATAAGCTTCTTCTGCGACCAGCCTTCCTTCATGAAGCGATGCGCCAGGTGATCAAGCAGCTCAGGATGGCTCGGCGTGTCACCGCGCGTGCCAAAATAATCCACGCTGCGCACCAGCCCCTCTCCAAAGAGCTTCTGCCAGACGCGGTTCACCGCTACTCGAGCCGTGAGCGGGTTGCGCGCATCGGCGATCCAGTCGGCGAGCTGCAGGCGACCGCTCTGCCCGGCGGGAATCTTCGGCTGCGGTCCCCACATCGCCACACGCACCAGGCCACGCGGCATGGTGTCGCCCAGCGCATACGGATTGCCGCGGATGGTCAGGCGCATGTCGGCGGGCTTTGCCACGTCCTGCACCGCGATGGCCTGCGGTTTGCCGGGATGAAAATACTCGCCGTGGGCGATGCGGAGTTCGAGCGCGGCGATCTCCGTCTTGAGCTGGTCGAGGCGCTTTTTGCCCGCCGCATCCGGTTTGTCGCCGAGCGCTTTCGACTCGGCCTCCAGCATCTGTTTTTCCTGTCGCCAGCCCGCCAGCTTCTGCTCGTGCGAGCGGGCGATTTCCCGGTCCTCCTCCAGCTCCGGCAGAGGCACGCGCTGGATGTTGCTCCAGATGCCATGGAGTGTTTTGAAAGTGGTCTTCGTGCTGCGGAACATGCCCGCCAGCGCGTAGTAGTCCTGCTGGCCGATGGCGTCGAACTTGTGGTCGTGGCAGCGCACGCAGCCCAGCGTCATGCCGAGGAAGGCGGTGCCCACCTTGCTCACCTGGCTGTCCACGAAGTCGTGCTCCATCTTGAGCTTGTCGATGGCGTTGATATCCACGTCGCCCAGAACGATGAAACCGGTCGCGATGAGGTTCTCACGGCGCTCTTGCGGCGAAGCGGCAGGCAGCAGATCGCCCGCGAGCTGCTCGCGGATGAAGCGCTCGAAGGGTTTGTCGTGGTGGAAGGACTCCACGAGGTAGTCGCGATACCTCCACGCATGCTCGGCAAAGACTTTGCCCTCCGTGCCGATCTGCTCGGCGTAGCCCACGAGGTCCAGCCAATGCCGCGCCCAGCGCTCGCCGTAGGCTTTGGATGACAGCAGACGGTCCACCACACGCTCGTGCGCCTTTGGCGAGTGGTCCGAAACGAATTCGGCGATCTCCGCCTCCGTCGGCGGCAGGCCGGTGAGGTCAAAGGTCACGCGCCGCAGCCAGGTATGCGCCTCGGCCTCCGGTCCTGGCTGGAGACCCGCCGCCTCCTGCTTCGTGAGAATGAAGGCGTCCACCTCATTCAACGGCCAGGCTTGATCACGCACGGCGGGTGGCGCGACATCCCGCACCGGTTGGTAGGCCCAATGCTTCCGGCCTTCCTCCACATCCACACCGGTCTTCTTCACCACCTTCGCCTCCGCCACCGCCTCACGCTGATCAGGCGCGCCACGCCTCACCCACTCCTCCAGCACGGCGATCTCGCTCTGCGGCAGCTTCGCCTTCGGCGGCATCTCCATGTCCGGGTTCCTGTAGCGCACCGCCTCGATGAGTCGGCTTTTTTCCACATCGCCAGGCACCACCGTCGGCCCGCTGTCACCGCCCGCCTGCCAGCCCGAGCGCGAGTCGAGCACCAGCCCGCCCTTGATCTTGCCCGCGTGCGAATGGCACTCGTAGCAACGCTGCTTGAGCAGTGGCTCCACACGCTCGCGGAAAAAAGCATCCCCCTCCGCCGCAGAGGCGGCGAGTGGGATCAAAAGCAGGGCGGTGAGTTTCATTGGGGATTTGGAAAGGCTTGGCGCGAGCGACGTGGGCGACGGCAACTTTGAAAATACAGGGGCTCTCCCCTTCTTCTTCACGAGCATGCGAGACTATTTTCAAAATCCCTGTGACCAACGTATCTTCCTTGGCGAACCAAATCCCGCCATTGTGCACGACCAAATCCTTCGGGCACTGCCTCAGTGAGTGCTTCATCAGCCAGTCGAATCGGTCATTGAACTGAAGCTTCAGCGGCACGAGGTCGGGCTGCGTGACGGGCTCCTTGTCCTCTGCCAACGCTGCCCCCGCCTTTTCCAAGGAAGAAATCCACTCCAGTCGCAGCGCGTTCATTCGGAGGAAGGTGGTGTTTGAAGATGACCGTATTTGAGGAAAGGAATTTGGTTCAATTTGTGTTCCGCGCGCTGAGACTCCGGACTTCCTGGCCTTCAGGCGTCCATTCGCGGACGGTGCCGGACCAGTCGCCTACGAGCGGATGCTGGTTGCTGGTGAAGGCGACGCGGAAGGCGGCGGTGTCGCAGTTTTTGAGCTGGGCTATTTGTTTGCCGGTTTCGTCCCAGAGGCGGGCGGTGGCGTCGTGGCCGCCGGTGAGGAGGCGGCCTTGGCGGCTGTAGTCAATGCTGAGGACGCCGCCTTCGTGCGCGGGCCATTTGGCGACGAGACGGGCGGTGGCGGGGTCGTAGAGCAGGACTTGGCCATCACCACAAGCGGCGGCGAGGGAACGGGTGTCGCTGCGCCAGGCGAGCTGGTTCACGGCCTCGGTGGAGCCGGCGAGCAGGCGTGGATTTTTGCCGGTGGTGGCTGCGCTGATGAAGATGCCGCCGGCGCGGTCGGCGCTGGCGAGGTGTTTGCCATCGGGAGAAAAGTCGAGGCTGGTGATGAAGTCGGCGTGCTTCTTCATGCTCCAGACGAGAGCTCCATCGGCGACGCGATAGACGCGCACGAGCTTCTCGGGTCCGGCAGTGGCAATGAGGCTCTGGTCCGGGCTGAGGTCGGCGGCGAGGACGACATCGAAGTCGTCTCCGACGGTGGTGAGGAGTTTGCCGGTTTTGAGTTCGATGAGCTGCACTTTGCCCGATGCAGTGGGGCGTCCGCCGCCGACTAGGAGCACCTGGCCGTTGCGGCTGAAGCGCAGCACGTGCACCTCGCCTTCGGCAAAAGGCAGCGCGCCGATGCGGTGGCCGTCGGCGAGATCGTGAAGCACGGTTTCGTGATGTCCGCCGACGGCGATGACCGGTGCCCACGGATTCGCGGCGAGGGCCATGACGGGCAGGGCGCGGATGAGCTTCTGTGCGTTGGCGAGCGGCGGCAGGCTGCGGATGAAATCGGGCGCGGTCTTCGGCACACCGAGCGTGGCGGCATCGACGGTGAGTTGCACCACGGCGCGGGTTTCGCGGGCCTTGCCGGTGGCATTGGCTTTGAGCCCGCCTTCAATCCACGTCTTGAACGCCGCGAGGATGTGCGGCGGCAGCTTGTCCTGCTCGGGCGGCATCGGTTCTTCATCGCCGATGTGCGAGATGGCGCGGAAGAGCGGGCTGTTTTCCGCGAGCCCGGCGACGACGGACGGCCCCGCTGAGCCGCCTTTCTCCAGCTTCTCCATCGTGGTGACATCGAGCCCGCCGCGCGTCTTGCCGGGCCGGTGGCAATTGGCGCAATGCTCACGCATCAGCGGCAGGATGTGGTCTTCAAAATTGCACTGCTCCTCGGCGTGCATGGATGCGGCACTGAGCGATGCGAGGAGGGTGATGAGGGTTAGAGACTTTTTCATGGCTTAGCGAATCCACATGCCTTTGCCCGTGCCGCCGCGTGGGGTGGTCTTGGGGTAGTCGGGGTTGAGCATTTGCTGAATGACTTTGAGGACTTGCTCGATTGGCAAATCGGTTTTCGCATCGCGAACGCGGACGCCCGTGACGGTGAGGTTGCGCACGGTGCAATCGAGGTCGGGGGAGAAGATTTCGGTCCACTTCTCCGGCGTGCCCGGGCCACCGCTCTTATAGGTCATGGACTTCGGGCCGAGTTCGATCAGGTGATAATCGGCGCTAAGTGCAAAGTTGAGCTTCACGTCGCGGACGGTGAGGCCGTCGGTGTTGGCGTGGACCTGGATGCTGCCGGGGCGGTTGAAGGTGAGGTTTTCAAACACGATGTTCTTCAGCGTTCCGATGCCGAGGCTGAAGTCATTGTCGCGTCCGACTTCGAGGTTAGGCTGGTCGTAGAGCTTGAAGTCGCGGATGTCGGTGATGTCGCGCATCGTGACGTCGTGGATGGGACAATCGAGCGTGGTGCCGTCGCTAAAGCGCTTCACTCCGGGCAGCAGGCGGATGGCGTCGGTGCTGCGTTTGCCGTCGGG
>Ga0209829_10002358_pt1 | contig 14388 bp, 15 predicted proteins | sample C_140205_EF_Meta_FD_187311 | JGI IMG/M metagenome (GOLD analysis project Ga0209829, IMG submission 187311) | Freshwater microbial communities from Lake Croche, Canada to study carbon cycling - C_140205_EF_MetaG (SPAdes) (version 2) | ecosystem: Environmental > Aquatic > Freshwater > Lake...
AATATGGAATGAAATTGCCTGAAATTCTCAAATTAAATGGACTTGACATGAAGACTATGATTATGTTAGGCCAAAAAATAAAGGTGAAGCGTGTCGTTCCTATGTTAGAAATTATATCACGCCAACTAGATAAAAAGGCAAAAAGTGCACCCAAAAAAGAGAGTAATTTGAACATAATAGAACAATTGAAGGAAGAAGAACCGGCGCGAAGCATTAACACGAGTGAAAAAGGAAATAGTTTTATCATTGCCCCCGCAGATTCTAGAGAAATTAGTATAAAATCGGAATCAGAGGTAGCAAAAATCGATAACAGGAATAAGTTGGCCGAAAAGGTAGAAACTGACCTACAAATAGAAACCTCGAATGGCTCAGAAATAAAACATACGATTCATTTGGTTCAAGCCGGAGAAACCTTATTTAGAATCTCTAAAACTTATTCTATTTCAACAGAAAATTTAATTAAATGGAATAATTTAGGAAAAAATCCAAACTTGAAAATTGGCCAAAAAATTAAATTAACTCCTTAGTTTATTTTCCTAAGCATCAATAATCCATCTCGAAGTGGAAGAAGTGTTTTTTCAACACGAACATCATCAAGGCATTTTTGATTGAATTCTCTCAAGGCAACCGTTGATTTATCCTGTGCAGAGGCATCAATTATTTTGCCACTCCACAAAACATTGTCGACGATAATAAGTCCACCTGCACGGACCTTATCGATTACTAAATCAAAATAAATTGCATAATTCCGTTTATCAGCGTCTATAAAAACCAAATCAATGGGACCATCTATTTTACTTAATTCGACTTTTGCATCGACGATTCGATAATCGATTTGAGAAGCGAAGTTAGAGCGATTAAAAAATGAACGCGTAAAGGTCTCCAATTCTTCATTGATGTCAAGCGTCACTAGTTTCCCATTTTCTGCTAATCCTTCTGCCATACATAAAGCAGAATAACCGGTATAAGTTCCTATTTCAAGAATTAATTTTGGCTGTATTATTTTAGAAATTAAAGCTAAAAACCTGCCCTGCAAATGCCCAGAAAGCATTCTAGGTTGCAAAATCAAGGCGTGTGTTTCCCGATTCAGCTCTTTTAATAAAGCACTTTCAGGATCTGAAAATGATTGAGAATAGGCTTCAATATTTGAATCGATGAAGTCCATGAATTATTTAATCCCCGTGTAAAAGAAATCGAGTGAATTTTCAGGCTCATTGGACAAAAAATAATCGTCTACCTGAATGGAATTGACTAAAGAATTATTTTGATTTGATAAGGAATTGCGGCTCAAGCGATTCGCTAAATCATAAGGCACCTGCAACCAAGTTCTAGGAAGTCGATATTGTAAATTAAATATATCAAATTTGGTAATTCGTTGCACCGACTTTTTATTCTCTTCATAATATTTCATAACCTTCTCATTGCCATGAACGCCTTCAGTGAGCACGCTAGAAAAATGTTTTTCCATTAATTTTTGTAATTCAGGTGCTAAGTATTCTCGCACATGCCATGGATTACGAGTCAACGAGAATTTTTTATTGACCGTCGTCAAATACAATTTACCTCCTGGCTTTAATACTCGGGCTGCTTCGGCTAAAAAAAAGGAATCAGGTTCAATATGCTCAATGACTTGAAATGTAATCACAAAATCAAAATGGTTATCTGGCATGTCCTGTAGTGGCGGTAAAAACATGTCAATGAAAGTGAAATTAGGGTATTTGAGGCCTAAAGATTCCATTAATTCCGTATTCTTATCCACCCCCGTGTAGCCAGAAACCTTATCCGCTAAAACGCCTACTCCCCTACCCGTACCACAACCGATTTCTAAAACATTCCCATGAATCAAATTACTTACCTGCTGGTATGGAAATAAAAGTCGCTGGTGAACTGGGTTATCTGAAGCAATTTCAGATGAGGCTATTTCGGTAGTTTTGTACATAATCAATTAATTGAAGCGTAAAGTTAAGGATAATAAAAAAGATTTTAAGCGATATTTCTTAATTTGCCACATGCAATTACAATTTGAAACCGAGCCAAAGCTTAACCTGTTACCCAATGATGGGATCGTCATTTATCATCCCATGGCATTCTCACCTAAAGAAATAAAAGAATATTTCGAATGTTTGTCGGCCGAAATTACTTGGCAGAAAGATGTAGTCAAACTATTTGGGAAGACCTACATAACTGATAGAAAAGTGGCATGGTATGCGGAAAAACCATTCATTTATCGCTACTCTGGCCAGTCTAAAAAAGCCTTAGCCTTTACACAAACATTAATGGACATAAAATTACGAGTAGAAAAACTCACCGGATCTGAATATAATGCGTGCCTTTTGAATTTTTACCACAATGGATCCGAAGGAATGGGTTGGCATAGCGATAACGAGAAAAGTATTAGTCCCAATAGCAGCATCGCCTCTGTCAGTTTGGGTGCCTTGAGAAAATTTAAGTTTAAGCATAAAACCCATGGACATAAAATTGACCTGGTCCTCGACTCAGGAAGTGTATTGGATATGCGAGGCGAGACGCAAGAGTTTTGGTTACATGCCTTACCCAAAAATACCAAGTTGAAAGGAGAAAGAATCAATTTAACCTTTAGGAAAATGGCTGATTCATGTGAAATTGGTTTACCTTAAAGAATTGTAAAAAATATTGCCGACCTTTGTCGGAAATTTCAGCAAACGACGTGTCAGAAGAAAACGAATCAAGACCTCCATTTAAAAGACCATTTAGGCATTTTACGACCCCACAAACGGATAACAAAGAAATTGTATTTGGCATACAATCGGTTTTAGAAACGTTGAGATCAGGGAAAGAAATTGACCGATTATTAGTCCAACGAGAATTAGGTCATACTGAAATATTAGAATTGGCCAAGGAAAAAGGAGTTCAAGTTCAAAAGGTTCCTTTAGAAAAATTAAATCGAATTACTCGGAAAAATCACCAAGGAGCGATTGCATTTGTTTCGGCCATACATTATGCCAAATTAGAAAATGTAATTGCCACCACCTTTGAAAAAGGCCAAGTTCCTTTAATTTTAATTTTGGACCGAATTACGGATGTGCGCAATTTCGGAGCCATCGCTAGAACGGCAGAATGCGCCGGCGTTCATGCGATTGTAATTCCAGCTCGAGGAGCGGCACAGATCAATGCAGATGCCATGAAAACTTCATCGGGCGCTTTGAATTTTATACCTGTTTGTAAAGAAGAAAACTTGATTCAAACGCTTGACTTTCTTCAAAACTCCGGATTAAAAGTTATTTCATGTACAGAAAAAACAAAAACATCGATCTATACTTGTGACTTAACCGTCCCATTAGCCATCATCTTGGGTTCTGAAGAAGATGGAATATCGGATGAATTAATACGAAAATCAGATGAGTTGGCCGCCATCCCACAAAGTGGTCAAGTAGGTAGTTTAAATGTATCAGTTGCGACAGGAGTTGTTATTTTTGAAGCTACACGCCAACGTGTTTAAGTATATGTTGACGGCGTTAAGAGCCAAATTTTAAACGAATCGCTTGAACGCTAAACGAATGCTCGCGGGTTTATACACGATGAATTAAATTAGCTGAGGCCTGAGCAGTAGGCAGTAAAGTCACATCTGATAAATTCACATGCGCGGGCGCCATCACCATAAACCGAATAACTTCAGCGACATCTTGGGCTAGCAAGGGAGTAAAACCTTTGTAAACCGCATCGGCCTTTTCTTCATCTCCTTTAAATCTAACGGCTGAAAACTCAGTATTTACAGCTCCGGGAGCTAAATTAGAAACTTTAATACCAAATGGATTTAGATCAATCCGCATGCCTTGGGATAATACCTCAACAGCCGCTTTGGAGGCACAGTAAACAGCGCCATTCGCATAAATTTGTTTACCCGCAATGGATGAAATATTAATAATATGGCCTTTTTTACGAGCAATCATCCAGGGAATTACGGATTTAGACACATACAATAAGCCGTTCACATTGCCGTGCATCATCGCATCCCAATCCGAGACATCACCATCTTGAATGGGCGAAAGACCATGCGCATTGCCTGCATTATTAATTAAAACATCGATATTTTTCCAATCTTCAGATAAAGTAGCAAAAGAAGTTTGCACTTGGCCCAAATCCCGAACATCAAAAATCAAAATAGTGGAATCAACCGAAATTTCTTTTTGCAACTTCTCTAAACGATCTTTTCTGCGTCCGCATAAAATTAATTTATATCCATTTTCAGCTAAAATTAAAGCTGTTTCACGTCCAATTCCTGAACTAGCACCCGTAATGCAAGCAATTTTTTCCATAACAAAATATTTTAACAAAGGTAATGTCTAAATTCGTAAAATAATATCAATTCCATGAATTACCTGATTGTAGGCCTAGGAAACATAGGCCCAGAATATCTTTTCACGCGTCATAACATAGGATTTATGGCGGTCGATTATTTGGCCAGACAAAAAAATATCAAATTTTCAACGGACCGACTAGGTTCCATCACGTCGTATAAACTGAAAGGAAAGACCATATATTTATTGAAGCCGAGTACTTATATGAACTTAAGCGGAAAATCGGTTCTATACTGGAGCCAACAATTAAAAATAGAAATAGATCGACTGTTAATCATTTTAGATGACATCGCATTACCATTTGAAACCATCAGATTAAAACCCAAAGGGTCTAACGGAGGACATAATGGATTAAAAAGCATTGAATCATCTTTAATGACTAGCGAATATGGCAGATTACGAATGGGTGTCGGCAATGATTTCCCTAAAGGCAGACAAGCCGATTATGTATTAGGCAATTTCGATACTAAAGAATTAGATCAAATTTCATTCGTCTTAGACCGCAGTTCTGAAGTAATAGAGAATTTTTGCTTGGAAGGAATCCAACAAACAATGAATAAATTTAACCAATAGTTGAATTATTTTAAGAATTATTAAATTTTTAACATATCTCAATATGAAAATTATTCAAAACTATTAACAAAATTAACAAAATTAAATTTGGTAAATACCAAATAAACATTTGCAATGTTCTTAAATAAGTATAAATTTTAGAATAAACAGATTTTAGATATAAAAATTGTCTAAAATAAAGTTTTGTAATATTAAAAAAATACAATAAATTTGTATTGTTGATTTAGGAAATAAATATAACAAAACAAATGAACAGTAAAATAACAGTGATTAGCGTCCTACTAGGTTTGGGATTAATCAATTCAACAGCACAAGCAAGCGGCTTGACAGGAAAAGCAACAACAATTTTCGTGTCATCAAAGAGTGAAACTCTTTCAGAAGTAATTCAAACATTAATATTAAAGGAAAATTCAGGGACAAAGACATCGTCAGCAAGCCTAACCATTTCAATATTAGAGGATTATCAAAAGAATAATCAAAATTACCTTAAAATTAGCAAAGAAGATAAAGCCATTTTTAACGCCACGATCAAAACTATTATTTCACAAGGAGATAATATTTCGGATGCTAGTACGTTAACATGGATAAAGGAAATAGGTAAATCAGCAAAAGCGATTAACATCGTTTGGGCTGTAGTGGAAGAGGAAAAAAGTATTGAGACTTCGACAAACAATTTGTCTGATAATCAAGCAGATACGATCATGGTATTCTAATTTAGATTGTAAGTAGTTTTCATAGTTAAATAGGTTTAGAGGTATTCAGAAAAGGTGTTGTTTTTAACGACACCTTTTTATTTTTTTTGCATTAAACTTATATTATATCCATAAAATCGCTATATTCGTATAAATTTTCATAGTTAAATAGGTTTAGAGGTTACATAAATAAGGCTAGAAGTTTCTTCTAGCCTTATTTTTATTTATGCACAGGGGTAAAAATTAATTTACTGTGGCTCCATTCCATATTTTTTTATCGGGCTGCACAAACGAAAGTGAACCATCCGCATCCTCAGCCATCAAAATCATCCCTTCACTTTCCAATCCCATCATTTTCCGGGGAGATAAGTTGGCCAAGAAACTTACCTGCTTACCTATCACCTCTTCCGCTTTAAAATGTTCAGCGATTCCACTCAGAATGGTACGCGTTTTGATTCCGTCATTCACAGTCAGCTTCAACAGTTTTTTACTTTTTTCCATTTTTTCAGCGGCAACAATTTCACCAATCCGAATATCCATTTTAGCAAAGTCATCATACTCAATCGTTTCCTTCACCGAAGGCACCGTTTTTAATGCTAATTCCATTAGATTTTTAGTTTGATTTAATTTATCGATTTGAACTTGGATTACATCGTCCTCTATTTTATCAAACAGCAAACCTGGATTTTTTAACCTGCGCCCTGCTGGGATAATTCCAAAGTCACCGATATGAGTCCAAGAATAATCAGACATCCCAAGAGCGTCTCTTAAGGTATGAGAAGTGAAAGGAAGAAAAGGCTCTAGGGCAATAGCCGCTTGAGCGACCAATTGGACCGCAAAATTCAAAATAGAACCCGCTTTTTCCCGATCTTCTTTGATCACCTTCCAAGGTTCAGTCTCCGCCAAATATTTATTTCCTAGTCTGGCAATTTCCATGGCGATCACCAAAGCATCCCGAAATTTAAATGCCATTAATGCCGCATCTAATTTGGCCGGAATATCATTTAGGGCCAACATCAAATCCGATTCTAAACCTGATTCGACACATTTAACCGGCACTTGCGAATCGAAATTTTTATCAATTAACACAAAAGCCCTATTCACAAAATTTCCTAAAATGGCCACTAATTCGGAATTATTTTTGGTCTGAAAATCAGCCCATGTAAAGTCCGCATCTTTAGTTTCAGGACTTAAAGAAGTTAAGGCATAGCGTAAAACATCCTGTTTTCCTGGAAAATCCTGTAAATATTCATGCAACCAAACTGCCCAATTGCGTGAGGTGGAAATTTTATCTCCTTCCAAATTCATAAACTCATTGGCTGGCACTTGGTCCGCCAACTGGAATTCACCGTGGGCCATGCACATTGCAGGAAAAATCAAACAATGAAAAACGATATTGTCTTTGCCGATGAAATGAACAATTTGACTATCCTTCGCTTTCCAATATTTCTCCCAGTCAGGTGTTAATTGAGTCGTCATCGACATATACCCGATAGGGGCATCAAACCACACATACAAAACTTTTCCCTCCGTGTCTGGCAATGGAATAGGTACTCCCCAGTTTAAATCTCGCGTCATCGCACGCGGCCTAAGGCCCTCCTGTAACCAAGATTTTACTTGGCCCAACACATTCGGCTTCCATTCAGGGTGAGAATCGATGTATTTCGTCAACTCTCCCTGCCACTGGTCTAAGGGTAAAAACCAATTTTTAGTCGGCTTTAGTATAGGAGAAGCACCGCTCAACATTGATTTGGGATTCAAAAGTTCGTTGGGAGACAAAGTCGTCCCACATTTTTCACATTGATCACCATAAGCACCTGATTGCTTACAAGATGGACAATCTCCCGTAATATAGCGATCAGCTAAAAACTGATTCGCCGACTCATCGAAATATTGCATCGTGGTCTCCTCCACAAATTTACCCTCTGCATAAAGCTTCAAAAAGAAATCTTGTGAAAATTGATGATGCACAGGATCTGAAGTCCTCCCATAGAAATCAAACGATATACCAAAATCCTTAAAAGAAGATTTAATTTCTTTATAATAATAATCAACCACTTCTTGGGGTGTCTTACCCTCCTTTTGTGCTTTAATTGTTATAGGAACTCCATGCTCATCCGTCCCAGAAACAAAGATTACGTCCTTCTTCTGTAAACGCAAAAAACGCACATAAATATCAGCAGGCAAATAACACCCAGCTAAATGGCCAATATGAATAGGTCCATTCGCATAAATCAAAGCCGCCGTTACCGTAGTCCGAGAAAATGTAGACATATCTTAAAATTCGTTTAAAATACAAAAATAAGTAAAAAATTATCAACCCATCGATAAAATATACACCCCAAAATTTAACACGATGACTTGCAATTCAAAAAAATAAAATTATCTTTGCATTCAATTTTAATAAAAAAATAGAACATACATGTTAATTATTTCAATTAAAGAGAACGAGTCGATTGACAAAGCGTTAAAGCGTTTCAAAAAGAAGTTTGAAAAAACCGGTGTAGTAAAAGAACTTCGTAGAAGATCTGCCTTCGAAAAACCGTCAATCTCACGACGTACAGAACTTATTCGTGCGTCTTACAAACAGACTACATACGGGAATATAAACAATTAATTCCTACAAAATATTTAAAGAATTGACTACTTTCGAGCTATGAATCGAGAGTTAGTCAATTTTTTTTTGGTGCATCTCAAAGCAGAAAGAAGACTTAGTATACATACGCTCACGGCCTATGAAAATGACCTCCATCAATTTCTTGCATTTATTGGATTAGAGGCCGACATCACCGAAATTAAATCTGATACCATCAGAAAATGGCTAATCCAGCTATCAGATGATACCCAAAACCGAAGCATTAATCGTAAACTAGCGACTTTAAGGACTTTTTTCAAATTTCTATTGCGTCGGGGTAATCGCCAAGACAATCCAATGACGACGATTAAAATGATTAAAACGAAGAAAAAATTACCCCAATTTCTTCGAGAATCTGACTTAGAACCTCTATTTAAAAGGCCGATTGACCTCCAATCTTTTGAGGATTTACGTAATCATTTAATTCTCTATTTGCTATATGGGACGGGAATTCGTTTAGCCGAATTAATATCTTTACAACGTGTTCAGGTCAATCTGAAATCAGGAACCATCCGTGTTATAGGTAAAAGAAATAAAGAACGCGTGATTCCAATCCCAAAACTAATTGAGGTTCTCATCGAAAATTACTTAAAAGTATGCCCTTATACACATGATCATTTATTGCTGACCGACAAAGGTGAAATACTATATCCTGTTTTTGTCCAAAGACTCGTTAAAAAACAATTGAGCCAAATAAGTACTTTAGAGAAACTCTCACCTCATATCTTACGTCACAGCTATGCGACACATTTATTGAACCGTGGGGCTGATTTAAACGCCATTAAAGAGTTGCTGGGTCATGCTAATTTAGCTGCTACCCAAGTCTACACACATAATTCAATGGAAAAAATCAAGGAAATTTATTCACAGGCGCATCCAAAGGCTTAATCTGATGCCTAAAAAGGAAGAATAACAGGGCCTGCTTGATTGATCTGAGAAACATAGGTTTCTGAACCAATACCAAATTTGGAAAATTCTGCTGCCATATGATTAGCTACTTTTTGGGCTACCTCCTCCCCTTTTGAAAGAGCAAATAATGAAGGGCCTGAACCAGAAATTGAGCAACCTAAGGCTCCCGCTTGCAAAGCAGCCATTTTGACTTCTTTAAAAGCTGGAATTAATATGGCGCGAGAGGGTTCAATGATGACATCGACCAAAGAACGACCAATTAATTCATAATTGGACAAGAGTAAACCAGCGACCAAGCCTGCCACATTTCCCATTTGAGTAATGGCGGTAGATAAGTAAATTTCTTTATTCAAAATGCCTCTGGCATCCTTCGTATTAACCTCAATGTGGGGATGAACAATGCTGGCAAACAAATCTTGAGGGGTCGGTATTTGAATAATATCCAAGGGATCATAACAGCGAATAATCACAAATCCACCTAATAAACTTGGCCCCACGTTATCGGCATGAGCTGATCCACAGGCAACCCGTTCCCCTTCCATGGCGAAGGGCAACAAATCTTTTTGTGTTAAAGGACGCCCCATTAACTCATTGGCTGCAAAAACACCCGCCACAGCAGAGGCCGCAGACGAACCTAATCCTGAGCCCAATGGCATATCCTTGTGCAAGGAAAGTGAAAAACCTTGGTCTGATTTGCCAATAAATTCTAGGTACTTTTGAATCGCAATGCCAGCGGTATTTTTAGAAACTTCTTTGGGCAAACGACCATCATCTCCTGTAATTTCAATGATTTCTATTCCCGGGGAATCCTTTTTAACCAAAACCACTTCGTCACCCGGATGGTTTACGGCAAAGCCAAAAATATCAAAACCACAGGCCACATTGGCCACGGTAGCAGGAGCATAAACACGTATTTTTTCCATATTTAGCCTAAATAACTACCTAATGAAACGATATCGGCAAACACACCTGAGGCCGTAACTTCTGCTCCAGCTCCCGGCCCTTTAATAACTAAAGGCCGATCGTGATATCTTTTTGTAGTGAATGCAATCACATTGTCAGCTCCATCCATTTGATAAAAAGGATGCGAAGAATCGACTTCCTTTAATCCAATTGTGATTTTTTGATCTTCTAAGGTCGCTATATATCTCAAAACACGGCCATTAGCATAGGCTTGATTAACTAAATTCTCAAAGTATGCATTTTGATTTTTCAACTCATCAAAAAATGCGTCGACCGAAGGCGCAGTTTCACAAGAACTTGGAATAATTGGCGAAATGGATATATCTGAAAACTCTAATTTCAACCCAATTTCCCTACTTAAAATTAATATTTTTCTAGCCACATCCATCCCACTCAAGTCCTCCCGTGGATCAGGTTCCGTATATCCCTTTTTCTTTGCCTCCAATAAAACATCGACAAAAGATTTACCCGGAACAAATGAATTAAATAAATAAGATAAGGTTCCGGATAAAATGCCTTCAATTTTTTCAAATCGATCCCCCGATGAAATTAAACCTTGTAACGTGTTGATCACGGGTAATCCCGCCCCTACATTCGTTTCGTACAGAAACTTCACTCCCTTAGCTAAGGCGGTTTGATGCAACTCAGCATACAATGCATAAGGGCCTGAATTAGCTACCTTATTGGGTGTTACGACCGATATGTTGGCATGAAATAATCCTAAATAAAATTGATAAATATCTTTACTAGCCGTACAATCTGCAAAGATTGAATTAGGCAAATTCAATTGCTTTAAATCGGCGACAAAAGAATTCAAATCATTTTCGCACCCCTTTGAATCTAGTATTTCAACGGCCTTTTCAAGGTCAATTCCAGATTCATCGATGTATTGCTTTCGGCTATTTGCTAAGCCTACTAACTTGATTTTCAATCCTTTATATTTAGCCAAATAACGCTCTTGGCCAACTAATTGGGCCAACAAAGTCTTGCCAATTAATCCAGTACCTACTAAAAAAAGATGTAAGGTCTTAAGTTGGGAAAAGAAAAAAGTCTCGTGAATAACATTCAAGGCCTTTGACAAATCCTTTTGCTCAATCACCACCGAAATATTCAATTCAGAGGACCCCTGTGCGGTAGCCACAATATTAATTCCATTTTTGCCTAAGACTGAGAACAATTTTCCACTGACTCCAGTATGCTTCCTCATTCCCTCACCGACCACTGCGATCACAGAAAGATCATTTTGTATATCGATTCCTTCGATATCACCCGACTCCATCTCCACAAAAAACTCTCGGTGCAAGATCTCTTTTACCCTTTCGGATACCTGAGGCTCTATGGCAAAACAAATAGAGTGTTCAGACGAAGCCTGAGAAATCAAAATAACAGAGATTTTTTCACGCGCCAAAACCGTAAATAATTTGGCTGAAACTCCAGCCACACCGATCATCCCTGAACCTTGCAAATTAACGAGGGACAAATGATCGATGGAACTAATTCCGGTTATAATGTAGGGACTTACGATGGATTCTTTGCTGATGACCGTCCCCTTAAAACGAGCATTAAATGTGTTTAATACTCGAATAGGTATATTTTTTGCAAAGGCAGGCTGTAAGGAAGGAGGATAAATAACTTTGGCCCCAAAATGGGTTAACTCCATCGCCTCAGCATATGAAATAGAAGGAATCGTAAAAGCAGCAGCTACCTTGCGAGGATCCGCGGTCATCATGCCATCCACATCCGTCCATATTTCAATTTCATTGACCTCTAGGGCTGCGCCAAAAACAGAAGCCGTATAATCTGAACCACCCCGACCTAAAGTGGTCGTGTCTCCATCCGCGTCTGACCCAATAAAACCAGTTATTAAACCAATTTTATCGTTTTTATCTTCGAAATACGATTGAATTAAGGGATTTGTTCCTAAAAAATTTACCTCTGATTTTCCGAAATTTCGATTGGTTTTGACTAAAATTCGAGCATCTACATATTCGACGGGCAAGCCTTTTTGCTGCAAAACCGAAAAAATCAATTGGGTCGACAAACGTTCCCCAAAACTCACCAACAGATCAGAGGTCTTAGGTGAAATCTCTTTAATCAAACTTATCCCTTTTAAAACATCCCGCAATTCGTTGATTAAAGTACGTATTTGAGCAATCACTTGGGATTGCTCCTTAACAGGAATAAAGTGCTTAATAACCTCAAAATGCCTGTTTTCAATATCTTCAATGATGGAATTATCGGTATTCTTCCTTTTAGCAGCTAAGTTTCCTGCTTCTAATAACTGGTTAGTTACCCCGCTCATGGCGGAGAAAACTACAGCAAATTTAGTTTGATCCTTAAAATTCGATTCGATGATCGAAATAACAGATTGAATACTAACTATACTCCCACAACTCGTACCCCCAAATTTTAAAATCTTTTCCATCAAATAAGAAAACAAAATGACTCCTATCTCTACAAACAGACTAGAATGCAACAAATATACAATATTAGGCTGTATTTTTGCCTATCACTCGATGACCTTTATGTTTTCTTTTGGTACTTTTCTTGAAATTATCTGAAAGTACTGAGATATTACCATCCACTTCAAACATAGCCAAATTAACTAATTCCACACGTTCAACTCCATGCTCACGAACTACAGCATTAAGTTGGTCGATCGACAATTGTGCTTTTTTCAAACCATCCAAATTGACTTCCCCTTGGTAAATCAACATAATGGGCTCTCCTTCAATCACCTTGGTAAAGTCCTTACTAAACAAGGAAATCTTTTTGAAAACATAATTCATTAGAAAAAGTGAAAATGCTGCCACCAAACCTCCCTCCAGTGACGAGTCAGCCCCCACCATAGCATTTTGTACTGAATTTGAAATTAATAGAATGAAAACTAAATCGATAATCGATAACTGGGCAAACTCTTTCTTTCCAAAAACACGAATAGCCGCCACGATAAACACGTAAACGGCTATTGATTTTAGGGCTATATTCAAGTAGCCTTCCATATTTTTCTATTTTTTCTTCTCCGCTGCCATCACCATTGAAAGGTTATTCTTAGCAGCTAAATCATACACATCCGTTAAATCTTGAACCGTACGCGTTTTGTCAATGGAAATAATTAATGAAGTAGCTTTTTTGGTCTGCAAAATAACTTTCAATGCAGAATCTACCTGTTCAATCGCAATACCTGTAGCATTACCATCCAAATAAAAAGAATTATTGGCATCCACCGACAAGCGAATCGACTCCACAACAGGTGGAGTAACCTTCGTAGAATCGGCCTTTGGAAGCAATAAACGAATAGCATCCGGAGAGGCTAAGGTCGAAATCATTAAAAAAAACATCAATAAGAAAAACAAAATATCCGCTAATGCACCTGTCTCAACCTCGGATGCCTCTCTTTCGCGCTTTCTAAAATTCATACAATTATTTTTTGTTAGCTGGCTTATGCAATAAATCAATAAAATCCATCGCCACAATTTCCATCTTATTAATACTGCGGTCAATCATCGTCATCAACAAAGTATACAATACGTAAGCAATGATACCTACAATTAAACCTGAAGCGGAAGTAACCATTTTCTCATAAATCCCAGAAGCAATCGTCGAGATTTCAATTTTATTGGAGGTAGAGATATTATGAAACGTACGAATCATTCCCGTAACCGTTCCCAAGAATCCAAACATCGGTGCAATTCGAGCAATCGAACTCAAAATCCCTAGGTTCTTTTCCATGTTGTAGATTTCCAACTTAGCCTTGTTCTCAATCGCACTCTCAATCTCACGAATTGGAGAGCCTAAACGACCTAATCCACGTTCTAACATATTGGCAATGGGAAATTTAGAATTCTTGCAGTAAGTAACAGCCGCCTGTATATTACCGGCTAATAAAAGTTCATTAATGTTATGAAGAAAGTACTCGTCAATTTTCGTCGTTTTTCTAATGTATAAGTATCTTTCAATAAATAAAAACACAGCGACGCTAAATAAAAATAAGATAGGATACATCACGTATCCCCCTTTTTCCAATAAGCTTAAAATAGTGAATTCCTCTTGAGCAGTTGCCTGTAACAGAATTAGATTAAGTATCGATGACATAAATATTTGTTGAAAAATTTAATAACACTTTATAAACTTAAAGGTTAGCATTTTAATTGTTTTTTTCAAAAAAAAAAGAATCTTTTTAGCTTTATTTATTTTGAAGAAACCAATATCCCTCTTTTAGACTGTATGAAGACACCCACATATGTTTGATGGCTAATTCCTGCAAAACTGTGGCTAT
>Ga0209829_10002359_pt1 | contig 14386 bp, 19 predicted proteins | sample C_140205_EF_Meta_FD_187311 | JGI IMG/M metagenome (GOLD analysis project Ga0209829, IMG submission 187311) | Freshwater microbial communities from Lake Croche, Canada to study carbon cycling - C_140205_EF_MetaG (SPAdes) (version 2) | ecosystem: Environmental > Aquatic > Freshwater > Lake...
ACAACAACAACAACAACAACAACAACAACAACAACAACAACAACAACAACAACAACAACAACAACAACAACAACAACAACAACAACAACAACAACAACAGCAACAACGACAATGGCTTTAACAAGTCAACGACTCTTACATATTTCATGTTTGATGCAGTTAAAATCATTTTCGCTCCCGAAGCAAGATGAGCAGGCTACTTTTCCAGTGTGACGACATCGGTTGGTCTTTGAATCTCCGACGACAGCCTTATCGCACGCGCAACATGTCAATGCTGACGTAGAGTCGTGTTCCCTTTTTTCCGCGCTTTTTCCATGTTCGCCCAAGTAACTCTTTGTTGTTTCTGCAAAAAAGTAACAAATCAAAAATTAAACACTTTGAAACACGTCTTCGAAATCTCTTACGTTCTCTTTTTTGTCCTTGTTTTGACATCGCGGAGTAAATATCAATTGATGCCCTTGGTGTCAAGATTTTTAGGGATGTTTGTGCCGGTATGTTATAGCTGCCCACAGCAGAAAGAATATGTTGGAGTGTTGCCCAATTAGTTTTGCAAGTTTCCTCGGATTCACTTGGAAATCCTTTCTCCCAGTGTGATCGCATTAAATCTTCCACTTGGTCCATGGGAGGAAGTGAATCTTTGAGTCTCTTCAGCAAGCAGTCGGGGGAAGGTGTTTGTTCCCCAAGAACAATTGATATTATTCCAAGTTTCGCGACACAGCTTGAGTGTGAGATGGTGCAGCTTCCTTGAAATTCCTGAAATGTTGTTCTCCTCTTCGTCACCACATTGTAAATGGGGTTGATGAACGTAAACTCGGATGGGTCGCTAAATTTCCTCAAAGAGCCAATCAAAATATGAATTTGATGCGTCAAGAGATACGTTGTGAGTGACTCCAGGGTCAAATTTGCCGTTGTTTTTTGATCCTCATCGTCAATGAGAGCAAACTGCGTCTTGAAATATGTCAGCTGGTCGCTCAGAGGGAGACAAGAAGCCTCAATTCCAAATGAAAATTTTGAGTGTCTTTGACAATCCGGAGTATTTTGCAAAAAAGACACACAACGAGCCACACGAGTTCCACTCCCTCGTATAAATGACAAAAATAAGCCTCCATCGTCCATGTTTGATGTCAGATGGCCCATATCCCTGCGAAAAGATAAATAAGGACAACTCATTTGATATTTGATATTTTGATTTTTCTAACCAACTCACACAGTTAAAAAAAACACCACTGCCCCGAGGTGTCACGAAAGTCCCCTTCGTTGGGTGAGTGTGATTCATGTGATTGGCCAATGCTCCAGCAACAAATGACGCAGGAGACCATGTGAAAATGAAATGTAAGCACTGCATAAAGGCTTTTTGCGTTTTTTGGATAATTCTCCAAACTCGGTCAAGCGAGGTCAAAGCACTCGGAGCAGCGGAAATCGTGTAATCCCAATAATTTGTCAACCATTCATCTGTCACTACGTCCGTGACGACCTGTAATAGTCCAACTTCCACCCACTCTTTTAGAGTGTGTTTCGAGTGAATTGTCATATTCTGTCGATATGCTTGAAATGCAGTGATTTTCACAACTTGGTCAAGCTTTGCGAAATGAGGTCCAAAAACTTCAAGAACATCACTTTTCTTTTCAAGGTCGACGTGTTCTCCAACGTCATAAATCTTTTGTGCATCATAATCTCTTTCAAACAAGTATTTTTCTGCTGTTTCATGGGCACAAGCTCCTGCTCACAAAAGAAGAAAAATAAGTTTAACCAACAAGAAAATCAAATGATTTATTTCTTTGCCTTTGAGGAAGCTGTCCTCGTCGAGCTCAGCTTCGGTTTTGTCTTTTAAAAGTAAATCAGCCATGACAAAAATTCAAATTTCTTGAGGGGAGGGTGGTCCTTTGATTCCGGGGGGTGGTTTACTTTGTATATCAAACATTTCGTCAAATTTTGGCCAAAACACGAATCGTGTTATTTGAAATGGAGGCGGAATTCGATAAGGAAGCAACTCAAGACCAACAAGCAGCAGCTGACACTACTCAATCTTCTTTGGTCAGTTTGGCATCGGTAGAGACGCACTCAGAAAGCACATTCCCTCAATCTGAACGACAAAAGAGACGTATCGTTGTTGACGACGACGAAGATGATGGAAATGGAACATGTAAAGCCTTTAAAGAATCACAAGAATTGTCCAGCGTTGGCTCCAGTACTGTTGTTCGGGATGGATCAGTTTGCCTTGGAGTCAGCGGTGACGACATTAATGTGCAAGATCTACACACCTCTCACACCGCGGATATGGCGATCACCCGCCTTGAACAAATATGTCCTGCCCTAATGATAAGGTCTATTGTTGAGATCAAAAAAGTAGCAACAGCATTCAATGGAGTCAAAACTGTTGCAAGAGACTTCTCTGAATCCTTTGCGGGGACATTGGCAATTTTTGCAGAACACAACTTTCCTGGATTTGTCGACAAAAAGTTGGCCGCTGCTTTTAGAAAACGCTTTCAATACGTTGCCTATGCAGCAGCAGAGACAGAAGAAGTAAAACGTCTGTTGCAGAATCAAATCCAGCATTTGGTGTATTATCGGGTTCGACAGCACAACTTCATGATGCACGCAAGGATGAGTCCTTGCATTGTTGCTGGAAGCTTGGAAACACCACTTCAACATGAGGAGCACGGTGCATCCATTCTTAAACCACAGTCGCCAGGTATATTTCAATGTCGTGGCGACGACATAGACGAAGTTCCATCCTTTACGAACATCCCAAACACTCCAACGCTGAGCGAGGACTCAATTCAAGAGTTCAAGTCGCTCAGTGGTGATATTGGCCAAAGATATCCCATTGAGATTGCCCATCAGGGTGCCTTGACAAGCTTGCAGCAGCATTCTGTTGCCGTGCGTGAATGGTGGCAAAATTATTTCGAAGTAAAAATTTTCGAATCATTACATGGGAACACCAGAAATGTTGGGTTGTTTCTGAAAGAGGGATTTGCTCTACAAAAGAACACGATTGTGTTTTTTGAAGGGCTTCGTCGCATTTGGGCTGAGTTGGACTCTTCCGAGTGTGCAATCCGCCTAGATGAAACCATTTGTGTTGTGCCTGAAAAGGATATTGATATTTGGGGAAATGCCAGGGGCTCGGATTCAATACAAAATTTCAAACTTGTGTTGGGCTCTAAGCGCACCCCACTTGTGCACGGCGTGGTCACAAAGGATTGTTTTGCTTCCCAGGAGATTTTTTTGATGTGGGACAAAAAGGCATTTGTTGAACAATCTGAGGTAATTGCCACCGACAAATTTGTTTGCATTTTTGAACATATTTTTAATATCAAAAGGACTTATGCCCTTCCCATTCTTTCAACTTGAGGTTGCATCAACAAGCTACTGTTCACAATGTAAAACATTTGGATCAGGAGCAAGGGAGATGGAAACGAAAATGTTCTTCAACTCAAACAGTGGTGGTAAAAAAAAACAAGGAAGGCGTGTCTGGTGGTGCCGAATTTGGTGGCAAGAATGAGCCTCTTGACAAAATTGCTGTAGCTGCCATACCATCTGTTGTGGTTGGAAAAACCGAGGGAGTCGTGTCGGCTGAAAGAGAAGAATCAAAATCTTTGTCGAAAAGGGGATCCTCGACTAATGATGCTCAAGCAGTTGTCTCTGTCTCTGCACCTGCCCCTTTCCCTGTCATCGGAGCAACAAAAGGTAAAGCTTTGATTTGTTATGCTATGCTAATTTTCATGAATTGTGTCTCATGAATTAGATACTTTGTCGACGAAGGGATCCATGGCTGATGATTGCTCTGCTGCCCCTGCCCCTGCCCCTGTTGCTGGCATTGGAGCAACAAAAGGTAAAGCTTTGGTTCGTTATACTTTGCGTCCACACATACGGATAGCGAGAGAGAGAGATAGAGAGAAGCAGAGGGAGAGGAAGTGGGAGGGGGAGAGAAAGAGGAAGAGGGAGAGGGAAGTCGATGAGGGCCTTGATAATGACAGAGAAGAATGACAGAGACAGAGAGATAGAGATAGAGGTAGAGACAGAAGGAGATAGATAGAGAGCGAGACAAAGAGAGAGAGAGAGAGAGAGAGAGAGAGAGAGAGAGAGACAGACAGACAGAGAGAGAGAGAGACAGAGAGAGAGAGAGACAGACAGAGAGAGAGGGAGAGGTAGAGAGACAGAGAGAGACCGCGAAAGAGAGGAAGTGGGAGTGGGAGGGAGAGAGCCTTGATAATGACAGAGAGAGAGACAGAGAAAGAGAAACATAGAGAGAGACAGAGAAAGAGAAACAGAGAGAGAGACAGAGAAAGAGAAACATAGAGAGAGACAGAGAAAGAGAAACAGAGAAAGAGAAACAGAGAGAGAGACAGAGAGAAAGAGGGAGAGTTGGAAACATGAAAGAGAAAAATCAAAACCTTTGTCGACAAGGGGATCCTTGACTGATTATGCCTCCGCTGTCGTCTCTCCCCCTTCCCCAGCTCAAGCAGTTGTCTCTGTCCGTGCACCTGCCCCTGTCTCTAGCATCGGAGCAACAAAAGGTAAAGCTTTGGTTTGTTATACTTTGCTTATTTTCATGAATTGTGTCTCATAAAGTAGATTTGGTGTCGAAAATTAAAGAAATGTTCAGCTTCAGATCAATGGAGTCTTTAAATTCTGAAGAGTTGGAACTCAGGAATTTTTTGGAAAAATGTGGATCTAAACAAACAAGCTTTTTTTCAAAGTCTCCACACGAAAAACAAATGCAATTGAAGACCTGTGGAGGCATTCAGATTCCAAGATCTTTTTTGTTGTTTGACTCAGTTCTTGCTGTTAGTTCCCAGATGAAAGCCGGCCAAATTTTTGTTTTCTTCGTGGATTCAACGCTTGAATTCAATATCTCGAAAACTATGTCTTCCGAGGTTATGTTCCACTCAGTAAGCTGTTGTTCAGACAAAATTACTTCTACTTGCTCGTCGTGCGAGGCTGCACTGGATCGAATCTCTTTGATTTCCCAACCAACTGAAAAACGAGCAGCATTGATCAAAACTGCTGTGGAAACGAACAATCAAATTTTGTCAGAGCGCCTTGCTCGTGAGACCGAGGACTTGGAGTCAATTCAGTCGTTTGAAGTGTGCTGTCCAAATGTGAAGGCTCGAATGGACCACATGTGGGGATTGTTTAGCTCAAATGATGATATTTTGTCGTCTGCCATTTTTCCTCACAACCATCATCACAGTTTGGCCACCAAACCTTTTTTGACCATATCAGCAAAAGTTGGCCACAAAAATGTGGGATTTTTCTATGATCATAGCAACTGGCAAGAACTGACTTCGAATATTTCCTCACTGATGCCACGAAGACTGACTACAAAATGGGAGGAACGAAAGTGGATGTCCACAAGATGGGTCGAACTTCTTCCTTTTCTTGTTATGTGGGGATTGCCATTGACAAACCGGCGTCATGTGCATTTTTTGGATCCTGTTTTTTACATGCAGATGTCCAATCCCTTGGCCAGTGGTTCGCCCAGAATGGAGAGACAGACATGGTCAGCGAAGGTCGTGAATCAAGTTTTTGAATCAACAATTGGCAAGAATATGAAATGCGCACAATCCTATGCTTTCTTGCTGGATCCCGATGCTGTCGTCCACATTCAGATTTATTGCGAAAGTCATTTCAGCTCTGTTTCATTGTTCAACATCACTCGGTGCTTGAACTTGCCGGATTCAAATCAAAGCCACACCAATCCAGGGTGCCGTTTGGGCATTGACAACTTGAAAACTCACGACTTGCGAACGTTTGCTGACAACATTGCCCTGTGAGTTTTTGATTAAGATGCTCCATTTGTGAGAAATAATCTTCTGTTTTATGCAGGATTCTTGCATGTTTGTACAACAAGCTCAATCCGTCCATTCAAATTTCTCCCAGAACGTTTGTCGACTCTGTTCCTTTTTACGATTATCTGGGTTATACCTCCAAGCCACCAGCTCAAACAGACAAACCGGCTACGAGTTGTGGTGATGCCTGTGCCTTGACAGTCGCTATGATGATCTCGAAAAACTTTCAAGCAACAGGTCAAGAAATCAAATCTGGTTTTGCAACGTTGAAATCGTTTGGATTGAATCAGACAGCTTTTGATAAGGTGAGACCACTGATGGCTGCGCTGGCGTTTGCTGTTGACCCCAACTGTTTTCAAAAATTGAGTGAGGGTTCACGCTCACTTTTGAAATTGCAATATGGACTCAGTAGGAATGTTTCCATGTCTCATAGCGCATCCAGTCCTAAAAGGGCTTCCGATTCCGTCGGCTCGGTTGTCATTGACATGACCCAGGCGTCTCCTGTAAAAGCGTCTGCAGAGACTGTAGTTGAGGGAGGCTTTGAGTCGCAGCAGCGCTCTTCTGAACAAGTTGCTTTATTTTTGCTGAAGACATACCAAAAAAATGAATGCAAAGTTTTTGAGACCGAGTGCAGTCGTCGTGAAGGCGATGCTTGGAGTACTATCACCTCTTCCCAGGGAGGCGGCGCAACAACCTGGAAATATCTCGAATTACCAAGGGTATTGAGGAATCTTGAAAATAGATGTTTTCTCAACTGCGTGTTGACGGCCTTTGCTCATCTGAGGATGTTTCAATTTCCTTTTCCGGCATTCGATAGAAAAATTGCTTCGAGCTTTTTTCGGACCCTCATGCTTATGACTATTGAATCTGTTGGTACGTCCTCAATTCTTGAAGGCACCAATGAAGTCTCCAACGTCTTTTTCGTCGATTCTGTTATGGAGTTTTTGCATTCATTTCATCCTGCTCCTCTTTTGCGTGCTGGTTCTGTGGACGACAATTTTGGTGATCCTCTGACTGTCATTGAATCTGTTTTTCGCGACAGCAAACATGCTTGGGGAAGTTTCTACTTACCAAACGATGATTCTTCGCCGCCATATTTCGGCTTGAAGTTGGAAGGGACACGACAAGTTAAACTTTCAGATGCTGTCGATGTATCATATATTCAAACAAAAGCAAATTTTGGAACAGATGATCGGAAACATATTATACTTGTGCCACATGCAGACTATGAAATCCAGCAGAGAGTTCTGATTTCTTATCTAGAATCATCTTATGGCATGTTTCCATTCACAAAAGTCTTTCCAACCGCCCCTGAAGTGGAACATCCATCTGGTTTGGAGGAGCAGGAAAGACAACGATTGGCAGGCAGCGAAGAGCATCAACGACGTGAACGTTTTTCCTCTGATTTGCAGAAAGCGGAACAGGAACATGGCCGACTGGCAAAAAAAAGAAACCGAAGCACAAAAGAGAACGCAAGCTTGTCAAAGTTAACGATTTTTATTTCGTGCTTTCACCAGAAAGTGACGAAGAAAGATTTGACAACTATCAAGGGCTTAACCGATCACATCGCTGCCAAGTGCGCCTCGCATGGTGTCGTCTACGCAATCACTGAAGTTTTGGATCTTCTTCCAGGATGGACTGCTGGGTTGAAAGCTGGATTTTTGTTTATGATTCCTGAAGAATTGGAAGAGAAATGGCCGTTGAAAGATTCAACGAGGATGACAGAAAAGGCAGGAACTGTAAATGCCTGGAACGCAACAAACATTATCGATGCAATTTGCTTCGTTATTTTGGACTCGATCTCAAGTGTTCTCAGTCAAAATGATGTGAACAAAATGTTTGTCTCCAATGAAGGCACATTCAAGTCATTGATCTTTCCTGCGATTGTGGTAGACAATTTTGCGATAAGTGGACGAGATTTTTGTCCCGTTGCTGTCATTGTTCAGCATAACCAGCATTTTGTGACCTATATTGTCGCGGAAGATGGCAAAGTTGTTATCATTGATGACAAAGTTCGTGTTCATCAGTCGGTCAACAGGTCACAAGATAACCAATCTTTCAAGGTTGTTGGAAAAATTAAAGCAATTTTTGCGCGACGGTTCGTGATGTGTTCGCCGTCGTCATCATCATCGTCATCATTGTCGTCATCGTCACCCTTGTCCTTGTCCTTGTCCTCGTCCTCGTCCTCGTCCTCGTCATCGTCATCGTCCTCGTCGACCTCGTCTCAGTCAACACAGGAAGATGCAGTAATCAAGAATGTTTGGGATGAACAGAACTCATTGGACTGTTTGGGAGATATTCGTTGGGCACAGAATACTACTGTGCGAGAAACTGATAAGCATTTTCGATTGTCCTTTGAAGAGTGTTGTACTCTTACTGAATCAGACATCACCAGAAAAAAACGATTCAGTTTTTTCTTTCGCGCCGATGGAGAAGTTGCATTGATGTCGGCAACGCTTATTTCCAAAGCCGATTGGGGAGAAGGTAATTATGACATTGTAGATATGACTTGCCCTGAAGGAAATATCAAAGACCTGTCGGCTGTATTTGTATCATCTATTTTATCTTTCACAGCAAGATTGCACCTCAAAAGACACAGTGAAAATCTGTTGTCGTATCACTTCTTTGTCCATTCGAAAAGTGCATTGTTGGAGCATGCTTTGTATGGTTGCCCTTGTGGTTCTTCAGTTGGAAAATATTTTATAGTCTCGCACGATTTGAGGCACATGGAACTGCTGAATTTGAGTTTGTTCATTAAAAATTGATTGGATGTTTTGTCCTATTGTTCATTTGTAACGTATGTGTAAATGAGCGCCTTTACCCCCCTTGGTGATGTCGATGAGGATTGATAAATGATGCATAGGTGTTGGAAGCTTTACCACAGACAGACAGACAGACAGACAGACACCCTCCGACCCCCACCCCTCCGACTGCGATCCCTCCGTCCCCAACTCGAAAAGCACAGCGAACACCATCAAGAAAACTGTGGATGTAACACGACAAGATTAAAAAATAGCTCACGAAGAAAAAAAATTACAATGAAAACATTATATGTGGGGAAGTTCGGGATTGGAGATGATCTCCATCCCGTCAGCATTTTGAAGGTGGAAAGCAGGAAATACCCAATCTTGATACCCTTCCTCGCCGACACACAAATGGTGCACCTGGCAACTATTAACAAAAAAACGAATTGTCGGATCAGAGGAGCAATCCACCATCAACCCCATTCGATCACCGGCATTTGCTTCCAGATCTGGAATTCGACACGCACAGACAACACCATCCATTAAACTGTGGATGTAACCATTCACATTCCACCCGAAACCCCCAGGAGCATACCCCAACCAACGACTAGCATACAAAACCCCATGTTCGTCACGATCCCCTGCTAATCTGATGAGTACAAAATTTGCGAGGCCAATACTCAACCCCACGCACATGACTGCTTCAAAATATGCAATTTCTCCCGAATCTGGTCTTATTTCAATACTCCGTTTGCCCAAGAAACCGAAATCATACGCGTAAGGAGCTGTAGTTGTGATGCGTAAGCTGTCTCCCACGAGTACGCTTTTGATGGTGGGATTGCTGTAGCCTCCCAAAATGCGCCCCAACTCAAAATGAGCAAACTTATTTGGGGGAGTCTGCAATAACGATGACAGTCAATCAGCAAGGGCATCAACAATGTGGTATGTGTATATTTGGTATGTACATTAATTAGCACCAACCTCATCGGTGATGACCGTAAGTTGCAATTGTACGTTTTGGTGGACACAGAGCTCCGACCAAATATCCTCCTCCTCACACCGGCGCTCGCCAAACACCAGGCGCTGCAATCTGGGAGCAACACCAATTTGATCTCGAATTTGCTCCATTCCAACACGCACTGTATCACAAGAACGGACCATGATGTCAGCCTTTGCCTCTCCCCCCCAGTCCACAGCCGTCATGTGAATGACCGTTGATTCAGTTGATGACGATTCCTTGCAAAAGAGGGATGCAAAACGGCAAAAGATGAACGAAGAAACAATTCTGTATCACAAAAAACTCACGTTGCTGTCAAAAGTTGATTGCATCTTCTTGTTGGGTTTTTTTATTTCCCTTGCCTCACTGGTGGCAACATCATCAAATTCATGACTCTTGAACGCCTCAATAAACTGAGAATCGAAAAGTTTTCGCTTTCCGATGACAACTATTACGTCGTCATGTTCACACATGCGTTGGGACGACACATTGCGCATTGACTCATGTTGCATTCTTTTTCAAAGCGATCTACAAGTCATTTTCGTCAATTATCATGCGACAAAAAGCCAAAACTGACCATTTGCGGATAATAGACTAAAGTAGTCATTTTCGTCTATGAGAAGGCTGGTTGGCTGAAACGATCAATACTGTTGGTGTGTTGGTGTTTCACTATCATAACATGTTATCGCAATACAAATCAGATTTGAGTGAGATTTTCAATGATGGGGCTATGAATTCGTCAACGCTTGACTTAATTTTGCTTGGAATGGCAGAGAATATTACATCTGCATCTTTGATTTTTCCGCACAGTTGTTTTCTTGGTGCTCTTCTCAACGAATTTGAGAAAATGGATAATGATCATGATCGATTGGAATGCATCAAGAAAGCATTACAATTTCACAAAGTATGTTGGAGTGAAAAAATGGTACAGTCACGGCAGCGAGTGGTCTTTGTTGCTCTGCTGGAGCCACAAAAAAGATGGGTGACCATTGGCATCGACCAAACTGAACTTGTTCATTTCATATTGGGAATGGATACTGATGAAGAAGAAGGGCAAGTGTCGACTTGGCCTGCCCTGATGCGCTTAGTTTGTTGTTTCCGCCGCTTGTTCTGGCACGAGATTTCAGAACCACAATGTATTTTTTCAGTCCCAGGTATTCCTCTTCTGGGAAACATGTGTGGATTATTAGCTGTTGAAAATGTCCGCAATTTTGCGATTGGACAACCATCACCTTGTGTTTCTGACTTCAGGGAAATTGGTGAGATACGGGTGGATATGGGTGCATTTTACTTCCTTGGTCATAGTATTTTGGAAAGTTGCCGCATTCGAAAGAGAAAGCAAGGTCATGAGGAAGGAGCAAGTTCAAACATGACTGTAAGTCGAGAGAAAAAAGAAAGGGGGGTAATAGATTTGACAACTGAGGTGGAAGCAAAATTGTCTGAAGGACAGTGTCTTCTGTGTTCCTCCATTGAAGGTGCCTTTTTGTTTCGATTTCCGCTGACTTAACATGATTTTTAAACCAAACCTCCTCAGGGCAAGGTAAGGCCGAAACTGTCCTTAGGATGCGTTGTATTGGAATGGAACGGATCATGGAAGATTTGGACAAAATTGTTTTGGACTCCAATACGGCCACTGCTGAATGTGGTGCACGTGCTCGGTGTGTTCTTGCCACGACGGCGCACCACGGTCTTCAATGGATCACCATGGCATTCGACGAAAGTCGTTGGGCCGAAGTGGCTGCACTCCCCCCTCCAACACAAGGATGGGATGAAAAAAGCAAGTTTTACAGACTCACGTCTGCAGAATATTTATATCCGAAAACTGTGGTCATGACACAGCAGGTGCAGGGCAAAATGCTCTTTCCTGCATTTGCGCTCGGTGGTGGTGGTGAGATCGACATCTCCCCCAACCCCGACCTCCCCGCTGATGCTGCTGTGTAAGTGTTGACCAGGCGTTGTGTTGTTGCGATTGTCATTAATTAATCCTATCTTGTTGTTAATTACTGTACTGGCCCTACACGGATCCTGAGCATTGTGACCACCACCTCCTCCCATCCATAAGTTTCCCTCTACACCCCGCCATCTTCCGAGATGTGGTCGCTACGGGTACCTTGAGACAATAAAGCAAATATACAGCCATTCTTCATCGCACCGAGCCGACGCCCAACTTCCCAGCGCCCCATTCACTCGCTGCCTCGTCTCAATAAATCTTTGCTCGTGTTCCCTCGTGGCACAAGAAGCAGCAGATAGCCCACATAGCTAGCCCGTGGTTTATGGCGCTGGCTGGCTGCAGTCAACACCAAGCCAGTACCTTTTTTTTCGTAACATCTTCTCTTCTTACACCGAAAGCATCTTCAGTTCCAACCCCAACTTGGGTGGCTTGAGAGAGCTGTAAGAGCAGCGCAGCGACTGCATCTGTTCTTGTCCCGAACAACACGAATATGTCCACATGAACCCCACGCAATTCTGGTAAGAAAAAAAAAGAATGACGAAAACAAGAAGAGGAATATTGACACAAAAACACTTTGACCTGTTTGTCTGATCACGTCCAAACCAACTATGAAAAATTCAGCACTGCTTGTGAAATGCATCATCTCCATTCAAATGTCGAACAGTGAGGACAAATAATGAAAAAGAGCAGGGGGTTCTCCGAAAATATATCGCACAAATGAAGACCAAGTTTGCAGCGACTTTGCAAATCACGCACGATAGTTCTACCTTTTTTCTCTTGGTAGAAGTACTCAATACATTTCTAATAATGTTGAGTAGTGCTTTAGTGCTTCAAAAACAAGTGGTGGTTATGAATGCTCTATTATTCATTGAGTCATTTTTTGTTTTTTCATTTTTCGAAATATATGTAAGGGTTGATTCTTCGTTTTTAGACGAAACACGAATATGGAATTAAGAAAGCGCAATTCGCACAGTGCTAAATCGTCCATCACTGTCAATGTTGAACAATCTCCTTATTGGTTTGATGTTGAAGGATTTCATTCTGCTTTTGCGAAAGATATAACATTTCAACTTCTGAATCGTTGCCAACGTGATCGAAGCGATTTTAAAACTCGCAAAGATCCAGGAGCAGCAATGAAACAGACTGTGTGTTACCATAACACAATGTCTCCTCTGGATGAAACACAATGGGACAGTTTGGATCAAAACGTTCAGTTATTGAAAACGTCGACGACCAAAATTAATGGATCACGTCATATGAATATTAAATTTAACGATCAGAAACTATTCACTACGGACAAAAAAACAACAACATTTGCAGAAGTATTGGGTGATGAACGACCTACAATTATGTGTTGTTATGATAAATTTGGAGAAGTGTTGAAAATGCCATCCATGATTCCAAGTGGAAACTCCTCATGCAACCTTCTTTCAAACGGTGCCATATACACACCGCTGCATCGTGATGAAGGTATTTCTATCAATAACTTGTTTTCTTTCGTAATATTTTTTTTCAGGAGGAACTTCGAGAAATCAGATTATAGTCACAAAGGACACTGCCAAAATCCATATTATTGCAAAGTCAAGAGACCAGGCCTTTCAAGCACGGATGAGGTCGGAACTTGTCAACTGGAAAGATCACGAAGGCGTGGTCGATGTGGGGAAAGAAATGGCATGGATCTTGAGCAACAGCGAACATTTCTTTTTCTTTTTGAACAAATATCGCGAAGAAATGCAACACTGTGGCGCCAGTTATCATGCTGTTGTTACTCTCCTCAAACAGCCGAGTTTACTCTGTCTGACGGTTGGGTATCTGACGTCTCATACTAAATCCGTCACAAATTTTTTGGAAACAACTCCACCGGAGGAAAAATGTTTCCAAGTTGGGACGAAGTTGAAGCGTGTGACAACTGTTAAGGAAGAAGCAATGTGGACGACTGCAGTTGCAAGAGCTTCTCCAGGAACAAGCACTGCAAAGCTGAAGAAAGCCAAAGAAAATCTTGAAGAAGCTGTCAGAAAACGCAAAACGGGAAGAAATTCGGGGAGATTTAAAAAAAAACCAAAAATATAATCGCTCAATTTTTGTTTCATTATTTTTGAATTGAGCAAATATTTATCCTCCTCGCCATACCTTATCCTCCTCGGCACATTCCGACCATACCTTATCCTCCTCCAACTGATGCTCACCAAACACCAGGCGCTGTCTGCAAGGGGCCACGCCCAGCTGCTCCTCTATCTGCCGCATTCCCACCAGCACCTTGTCCGATGGACGCACCTCGATGCGAGCCGACTCCTCCCCTCCCCAGTCCACCCTTCAAATGAGATGATTGACATATATATTAACATAAAAGCAAAGTAAACAAAAAATGCAAGAGCACATATTCATACGATACAAATACAACAAAACAAGCGTGCAAATCAAGACTCTTTACAGCAACTCACAACGAACCCTCCCTCACTTCCATCCCTCGCATGCCCAGCACATGTTGATGACCAGTCTCTATGAGGAGCAAGGGGTGGGCAGGGTCGATGGCTGGGAGGTGCAAGGGGTGGGCAGTGGAGATGGTCACAAAAGCCCCCTTGTGGAGTAGATCCAGCTCAAGCGGAGCAAACGCATTGGGGATGCGCTGTTGCGTTAATTTCATTACACACATCAAGAGGGCAATTCGTCGCAACTCACCTCACAGACGATTGTCAGTTGCACTGTCCACCAGTCCGCCACAGACAAACAGACAGACAGACAGACAGACAGACAGACAGACAGACAAAGAGACAGACAGATAGACAGACAGACAGACACAAAGACACAGACAGACAGACAGACAGACAGACAGACAGACAGACAGACAGACAGACAGACAGACAGACAGACAGACAGACAGACAGACAGGCAGACAGACAGA
>Ga0209829_10002360_pt1 | contig 14382 bp, 11 predicted proteins | sample C_140205_EF_Meta_FD_187311 | JGI IMG/M metagenome (GOLD analysis project Ga0209829, IMG submission 187311) | Freshwater microbial communities from Lake Croche, Canada to study carbon cycling - C_140205_EF_MetaG (SPAdes) (version 2) | ecosystem: Environmental > Aquatic > Freshwater > Lake...
GTTTGTAAAAATATTTTACTGGCTCCATATAAATCGGATGAACTATGTAATAATAAAATACGCATCATACTTTTTCTTTTACTGCCTCCTCAAATACAGATAATAATAAAGTACTAGTTTTTTCCCAACTAAAATAAGTAAGTCGTTCTTGGCCTAATGCGATCATTTCTTTCTGTAAACTTGGACTATCTAGCAGTTCTTTCATTTTGCTAGTCATATCATTTACCTCATATGGATTAAAGCTTAAGGCAGCATTACCAGCTACTTCTGGCAAACAGGTATTATTGGCTATCAATACGGGAACCTCATATTGAAAGGCTTCTAATAGGGGCAATCCAAACCCTTCATTGATGGATGGAAATATATATAATAAGGCGTTTTGATAACAATAGGCCAATTCGATATCAGTAACATAACCAGTTTGTAAGACCCTATTTTTCAATTGATGTTTTTGTATGCATTGATTAATTTCCTCTGTATCATTAGAGTTAATCTTATTCGCAGATTGTCCGACCAATAGTAATTGTAAATCTGGATAATTGCCTTCTTGAATAAGTTGCGCAAATGCTTCAATTAATTTGGGTATATTTTTTCTTTTATCAAAAGTACCTACATGTAAAATATATGCTTTCTTTTTTAAAGTTTTTACTACTTCGTTTTCAAATAGGGTTGGGGTAATTTTATTGAAAGCATATGCTTTACCTGCTTCGTAAATAACCCTTATTTTACTTTTTGGTAAATGATATTGTTCATGAATGGTTTGTAAAGTGTATTGGGAAGGTGTTACAATAAATGCTGCTTTTTTGGCCGCTCCCAATCCAATGGTATTGAAAATTTTTAACCATAGCCAATTATAATGATTAGGATATTCTTTAAAAAAAGCATCATGAAAAACCGGTATAGTAGTAAAGCCAAGATGCAAATAGGGTACAAAATAATCGCTACAAAAAACAATATTGGCTTGTAAGCGATAAGCCTGATAAGGCAACTGTATTTGTTTCCAAATAAAAAATAATAGGTGCTCCTTTATTTTTAAGATTTTATTTTTGCCCGTATAAGGTTTCCCCTTGGTACTTAAAAAATAAAACTCAAAACCGCTTGGCCCTTTTTCAAATTCCTTACAAATTTCTTCTAAAAAAGTTTTGGTGCCCGTTGTGGCTATTTTTAAATCTCGAATGTCAACAACCACTTTTATCATTGGGCAGTTGCTATATTGTTATAAGACACTGGACTTTCTTGCTCCTTTTTGGATTGTATCAAATTAATCATATACCCACTTAAAAACCAAGTGATATAACTTACATAGATATAGGATTCAATTTCGGCGGTGAATAAAGGAATTATTAAGCCTATTTTAATTAAGATCACTGCCATTATTAATTTCCAATCTTGCTCGGCAGCATTTTTTAAATTTTTTACCCCTTCTTTTATAATGGCAATGGTAATGCTTAAATATAATAATAGGCCTATCACCCCTGTTTGAACACCTATAATAATCAATTGGTTTTCACCTCCAATATTTTCTTTAATAGCAATGGATACCCTACCCGATTCTCCCAAACCCATTCCTAATGGCTTAGTCGCCATAGCATCAATTCCATTGGCCCATTCTATAAGATGTCCTATACTAGAACTGTCTTCAAAACTAATGGTGTTAACTACATAATCATACAAGTCCCCCTCTAAAAAATAGAGAAATATAATAACCGTTACAAGTACTACAATATGAAAATATAATAAAATTTTAGTTCGCTTAATAAACCAAGCATAAAAATAAATAACCATAAAATAGCTAACAAAAGAAGCCCTAGAAGCTGCAAATAAAATACAAACTACAGTAGCGATTAACCCCATTGTTTCAAATGAGTTTGGCGCAATAGTAAAGCCCTTTGTTTTATAAGTAATAAGTGATAATATAATGCTTAATGCCACCACTGTTGATGCTGAAAAGTCCAAGGGGTTAGCAAAAATGCTGGCAAATCTTTTTAAACCTGATTGTGTTTCAAAAGTCCATGATAAACCATAACTACCGTTTACATCGGTGTCAAAAAATTTAGCATTGTAATTGCTATACCCGGTAAGAGTTTGTAAATGTTGGTAATTGATACGTTCCACCAATACTACGCATGCAGCAATCATAATGACCACTACAATAAAAGTAAACACCTTATTGATATTGATAAATTGACTATTGCAAAAACGACCGATAAAATAAAGAAAGGGGAAAAAGGATAAGTTTTTTAAAGCAAGTGCTTTGTTTAAAAAACTATAAGATCCAACTGGTAAAAAAACAAAGGCTAAGGTATATACAAAAAAGAGTGCGACTAAAATATCTATATAATGAAATTTTATTTTTCGGTACACCCTTGCATAGGTAAATACAAAATAAGCACTTATTAATACAATTACTTCTTTTAAAGACTGCATCACGGGTATCCATGCTGCAAAGCCATACATAAAACTTACCGACATGGTATTCATATAAATAGGTAACCCTACTATGACATAAGCCAATAAGCCCTCGATTTGTTTTTTAATGAGCTTGTTTAACCCATAAAAAAAAGAAAATAAATAAGCTAGTGGAAATAGAAACATGCAGTATTAAATAAGGTAAAATAGAAATTGAAATACCTATAATTATTGCTAATAACTATAAAAAGCGAATGGCAAATTTTAATAAATAGCTATCCAAATCATTTGGATTGCCTATGCCTAAACCAGATGCAGTGGCAGGTTGTGACCAATTGTAATTAAAGGAGCGTGTTACTGCAAGTGTAGTAGAAAACAAAAAACGCTTATAGGGATAATCCAATAAAATACGAAAACCATAATCCACCCATTTGGTTACACTTGGGTTGGTAAAAGCCAAACCGCCGTCTTCAAAATTTTCTGCATTATGGGTAGTACTTTCTAATTGAAGGCCTATTTGTTTCCAACCATCAAATTTACTTATTCGCATCATTTGATAATTGCCGCCCGAACCTATGGGAGCCCCCATGATTTGTCCCAACTGTGTATAGCCTGGCATATCACCTCGCACATACCATGATCCTGCAGTTCTTACAGGCCAAGTAGAAGGCTGTTGGATTCTTGTGTATTCGGAAATAAATTGCCAATAATGTTTGGGTGTTTTTAGATTCGTATTAATCGCCTCCATCTCTGATCCAAATAATTTTCTAAATCCATAGGTATAGGCACGAGAATGTTCAGGCTGTTGAATAAAATCACGCATGGTATAATAAGTATCATTTCTTCCCCATTCGGTATAAAATTCGGCATGGGCTGCTTGCCATACCCAACGTAAAAATGCTGCTGCGTATTGATCTCTCTGAATTTCGACATTAAAACTTGCATCATTTACTCTAGCCACATTATTAAATAACAAATTCCATTGTTTATTGTCTTCAAATAAAGATTCGGGTTCTTGTACCACTCTGGTTACACCCAGGCTTAAGCCTTTGATCCATTTGGGTTGATAACTAATCATAGCGCCATTAAAATATCTTCTTTTGGTGGCATCTCCATTGGAATAATCGGCAATGCCATTATATTTTGGTTCTATGGCATCTAAATAAGTAGCAAACCATTGCCATTCAAAACTACCAATAGGCGTGCGCCAGGGCTTACGACTATTTAAAGTTAAATGTACAAAACCTGGTGCATGGGCACTCATAATTAATGGATTCATTAAACTAGGTCCCCAGGTAATATTTTCTGAACTTATTCCTACACTTACTGGACCAGCATTTAATCGTATACTTGAATTTCCCCAAAATATTTTATTGTAATTAGGTGTTTGAGTAGTTCCTCTAAAATCGGCATTGGAGGCACTTACCAATTGTGGTTGTAGTTGAATGGTTAAGGGTCCTAGTTTTGCATATACACCAGCAGTGGCCATTAATTGATAACCACTACTTGCAATCATGGGGCCATCTAATTCCTGATAAGGTTGGGCTGTGACATATTGTTGCGTTAATTGCGCTGGTAAAATACTTGCGTAACCCCATTTGCCTAAAAAATGTTTTTCTATTTTTTGATTACCCATCGCTTGTACACGAGGATCTATAGATTGAAGCGCAGTATCCCAACTATGTAACTTGGTGGATTGAATAGGCCTTACCATAAAAGAAATATCTCCTTCTATCTTTCCCATTAATTGCAATCTTCTTAATGCATCTTCCATAGGTATTTGATCCATACTTATGTTTTGCGCATAAGTATAACTAGATAATACAATGCCTAAGAAAAGAAAAATTCTTTTAGTAAATGTCAAAATGTGCTGATGAAATTATTTGTTTTTCCAAAAACCATACAAGCCTTTTTCTAGCTCGTAATTTTCCCATGATTTTTGTTCGCGCTTGGGCTGTTGTTGTGCCCATTGCCACATATCCGTTAAGCCAGTTTCTAAACTGGTGCTATCCTTATAGTCTAATAAACTAACACTTAATTCATGCGATGGCAAAGCATCTTTTACTTCGTGTCTTGCTTGTTCATGTTTGGTTTGTCCCGATCCAATTACTTTTTTTAATACTTCGGCCGCTTCTTTGATAGTGTAATATTTCCAAGAACCAATATTGATTATTTGTTTGCTGGCTCTTGCATCAGTAGCTGCTTTCCATAAGGGAACTAGTGCATCTTCGATATAAGAAAAAGCTCTTTGTTGTTCTCCATCACCAAAAATAGTAAAGGGTAAACCATTAATATATTGATACATCCAGATACCTAAAACATTTCTATAACGATCCCAAATATTTTGATGTCGTCCATATACATTATGTGGTCTTATAATACACCAATCCAATCCATGTTGTTCGCCTGCGATTTGTATATCCATTTCGCATGCATACTTGGCTACGCCATAAGGGTCAATGGGTGAAGGAGCATCAGTTTCTTTAAAAGGAGGTGTCCCCACGCCATATACGGCCATGCTGGAAGTAAATACCAATCTGCCCACGGCATGTTCTATACAAGCATTTACAATATTGGCGGTAGCTACTAAATTGCAATTGTAATTGTACTTTCTTATAAACGGGCTTAAGCCTTCGGCTGCATAAGCTGCAAAATGATAGACAATTTCGGCCCCTTTTATCAATTCACTTACATTACCAGTACTGATATCTAATTGGTGAAATTGAACCTGCTTTGGGACATGTTCGATATAGCCGCCCGATAAATCGTCAATGCCTATTATTGTATAACTAGGATGGTTGGCAATTATCCATTCCGCCATTCTTGAACCAATTAAGCCTGCCACTCCGGTAATTACTATTTTTTTCAAATCAACTTTTTTTAATGCTTTAATTTTCAACAGTATTCAATAGCCCTTCTTTCATTCCTTTATTCCAGGCCCTTAACTTTTGCCATCGACGCCTAAAAATAAAATAGAAACTGATGCCAAAAAAATATATTATTTGATAGAGGATTACAGTGGGTATGGCTATGGTTTTGGTATACCCTTTTAGCACAAATAGGCGGTTTCGCGCATTTAAGTAATGCACTTTCGGATTTAAGTAGCCCTCTTTCAATTTTTCTTTCGACTTATGGGACATGCCTGCTATATGATAAATAACCGAACTAGGTTCGTAAGCTAAGGCATAGCCAGCCTCTTTTATTCTAAAGGACAAATCCACATCTTCATAATAAATAAAAAAATCTTGTTTTAACAAGCCTACTTTCTTAAGTACTTCGGTGCGCATCATAAAAGCGCATCCTGTTATCCAGTCTATTGACTTTTGTTTTTGTCTTTGTACCTGCCCTTTGTCTTTTCGATTATATCCTAAAATATATGGTATGCCAAACATAGGATTATACCTACTGCCTGCATTCCAAATTAATTCGTGATCATGATAAAAATATATTAAAGGTTGTACACCACCAATATTGCTATCACTATCCAACTTCGCTACCAAAGGTTCTAAAAAATTTATTTCTACACCTACATCATTATTCAGCATCATCACATATTCATAACCATTTTGTAGCGCATACTCAAACCCTATATTGTTTCCACCGGTAAACCCCTTGTTTTCATCGGACCTTAATAAAATAATAGCAGGAAATTCTTTTTCTAATTGCGCTGCAGAGGCATCCGTAGAATTATTGTCCACCACAATAATATCATAATTTTTATAGCTGGTTTCTGCCAATGAACTTAAAGTGTCTTTAGTTAAGTCATAGCTGTTCCAATTAATAATTACAAGGGCTAATTTTTTTTGCGTCATTTTTACAATTGGTATTGAATATTCAATTGGCCTACCCACTGATTTAAATCCCGGCCAGTAATGAAATAAATATTTTGTGGCTGATACAACATCCAGTTGTAGTTATTGGTGCTAATATAACTTAGTCTTGGTGCGATAGTTAACTTTTTGTATTGCCAATCTATTTTTAAAGTAGTAGCAAAGTCCACATAAAATCTTCTAAAATCCTGAGACCCCACAAAAGTGTACTCATAAAAATCATTATTGTGTACCCTTCTCTCCACCGCTAGGCCAACTCTATTTTTATTTTTTCTCCAATTAAATTCAACAAATTGTGCCGAGCCTCCTGGGCCAACGCCTGCACCTAACAATTGTCCATCATTGGTATAGCCCTGTCTTACATTGGATCCTAAATACCAACTAGGTGGCACGCCCGTTGTAAATTGTTCGGCCCTGGTTAGCAATTGCAATTGGGTTATTTCGCCTAACAACTCCCAATAATATTTTTTTTCCGTTGCAAATGTTTTTTTAATGCCTAAGACACTGGCAAATCCTTTATCGGGTTGTATGATCCAATTTCTAAAAGTAGTTTGATTTAAATTCCATCCAAATTCACCATACATTTCGGCGCCTACTTCCGGCATTATGTACTTAAAATTAAATTCGGTAAGTATTATGGGTGCCTCTACTCGATCGTTATTGAATTTTGAAACAATATTTTTAATAGGTAAATAGTCCTGCCAATAAAGCATATCCTTTTGATACTGCATATACATTTGCGCCACCCCTAAAGTTAAATGGTTCATCCATTTGGGTTGATAGCTAAGGGTAAATCCATTGATAATTCTTAGTTCATTTTGCTTAGGCACATACATCAAATTGCCATTAAATGTTTTGTAGGGTTCTGGCGGAGTATACTTTCCATTGGTTAAAGCCCCCGTTATTAATTCAAAATTAAAAGTTCCAATTTTTGAATCAAGTGGTTTTTGACTGGCTAAACTTATATGTGGAAATCCTGCACCTGTATTGGATAATAAAAGTGAATTGCGCTGCGAAGGACCCCACCATTTATTTTCAGTGGAGATACCCAATGCCAGTTTTTTATAATGGAATTTTAAAAAAGATTGTCCTGGAAAATTTTGTACATATTGCTTATCCCCCATGCGCTCTGGTAATTCGATAAAATTATAAAACCGATAATAATCTTTCCAATGTACCTGAGCTAGATTTAAGGAGAACTGGTCAAAATCAAGATTTTCTGCCAATACAATTTCTGGTGCTAATTGTAGTTCTATAAATTTCCATTGCGTATGCACTCCAAATCTTGTTAATCGCTGTAATCCTTTGGCGGGTATCATGGCTCCGTCGTTCCAATTATAAGGATGATCTTTCACATCCTGCCATTTCATTAAAAACGGCAAAGCATGTATTTTTAGTTGATTGCTTTTTAAAGAATCCTCCCAGTAATTATTTATTGGAACGTAATTATCGGTTCTTAAATCTGCTTGCGCTTTCGCTAAAAAGGGCATACCGACAAGTAATAAAAATATTAGTACGTCTATTTTGTATTTTTTTTCTTGCTTACCTGCTTTGCTCATTTCTAATTTTTTGAACAATGACAGAATAAATAAGCAAACAAGCTCCTTCTATGACTACTGGATAATAACCTGCATATTGAGCAGGCAAACCTAATTTTAAGGCATCAATTGAAAACAAAGAAATAAGCAACACCAATAAACCAGCACCTAAATAAATTAAAAATTTCTTTTCGAGAATTAATTCTGATACATTTAAAACATTCAATGCAATCAGTAAGGGTACAGGGCTAATTATTTTTACCAATTGTGTGGCTTCACTAAAAAATGATTGATTGTTATTTTTCCCTAAAAATAATATCGTTAACAATTGTTCAGGGAAAATATACATAATGACGCCTGCTACAAGACAAAGTACAAACAATAATCTATTTTGTTGCTGCTTAAAAGTTTTCCAACGCTCAAAGCCCATTTGATGATGAGTGGCTGCATGAGGCATTACAGACGAACTATAGGCATTCACCAGCATTCTAAAACTAGAAATTAATTTATCAATTAAGCCGTAGGCAGATAAAAAAATGGGGGTTACAAACGAAGGCAATGCAAATAAGAACATAGACTGTTGTAAATGTACCGTTAAGCCATTGCCCACTACTAAAATATGCGTTGAATACAGTTCTTTTATTTTTTTGAAACTTGGTAGCGCTGGGCTAATTCTTTCTTTTAAAAAAGTGAATGGTAAGTAAATAATATTTAAGGCCAGCATTGCGAAGCCAGTACCCAATAAAGTAATTTCAATTAAATTTTTATTGTCTTTTAATATAATAATTGTAATGATTACAACAGCACGTAAAATAAAATTCAGAAAAGTATATCTGTTTATTTTATAAATAGCAATTAAATAAAATTGAGGATTAATAAATTCTGCAATGATAATAGGCAATACCAATAAATAATAAATACCATTATTTATCAAAATAGGCAATAAGCAAGAAATGATAATTCCTATACATAAGGGGAGAAATCTTAAGGCCAAAGTTTCTACTAAAATGGTATGCCTTTCATTTTCATTGGCTGCTTTTTTAATTTCAACTACTGATGTTTGCGAAGTTCCGAAATTTACAAAAATAGATGCCAATACCGAAAAAGACAATGCTAAAAAGTAAGGCCCCAATTGATTGGTAGCCGTATGATTGATGAGTATAGGGATGAGTATTAGCTGAAATAATGTATTGGTTACATTTAAAGCTAAAATGGATACGAACTGATTAATAATAGGAAACTGAAATTTCAATAGAAAAATTTTTGGTATTACTTTCCTTTTTTAAGGTGTTGTATTTAATACTTTTACTTTTAACAACCCCACCGACCAGGATTCATCACACATAGGATCTGGCACATTTGTTTGAACCAAGTAATCTTTAAAATTGATCGTCAAAGTGCTTTTGGTATGTGATATAGTTTTTACAATTTTATAGACGGATGTGCCATAAGTATAGCCTGTATAACAAAATCCAGGTAGCAAACTCATTACATCTGTTTTAGGTGGGTTGTTGATAATGCCTCCACTGTATTTAGCAGGATAGGATTGGAATAAACAATACATAGAATTACATGGGGAATTTGAAAAACTAGAATTTACTAATTCTTGTCCATCTGCATACATGGTCCAAATATCTGGTCCATCAATACCTCCATAATTATTATTGCCATCCCAGCTATCGTGCAAATAGGGTTGCACAGTTATTTCGATGGCCGTATGTGCAGGCAAATTATCCAAGTTCAAAGAGAAGCCCCCATTATTGTATCGACCAATAAAAAATTCGTCGTTTTTTTTATACAATAGTGCCCCTTTTAATTTTTCCGTTGACCCTTTTTTAAAATCATTGTTATATACTATTGCCTCATTATAGCCCGATTTGATACAACCAGCTAATAGGTTCAATACACTAATAGCAAAAACAAGTTTTACGTATTTTAAAAGCGAAATTTGTTTTAACATTATTTATATTAAAATTTTGGATAATACTTCGTTACTCTTAGTCACATTTTTACACGCAAGTGACTAAAAAACAAAGGTTTATTCACACATTACAAAAATACCAAAAATAATAAGAACCCTTCCATTTAGGAAGCCGATTTTATGGTTTTAACTACTTAATAAAAGAATTGGGGGGATTGGACCAAAATTAGTCAAACTGCAGTTAATCCTACTAAATTAAAGAAGGTTTTATATTAATATAATCCCATATATAGACTGGCTTGTATATAATTGGCATTTGTCCAACTATTGCTTTGGACCTTATTGAGTTTAGTAAGACTGGTCAATAATTGCAAGTGTATGTTTCTTAGCCATTGATAGCGGACCTCGAGATTCATACTTTTTTGCGTAAACAAAGGATCGAATAAAAACGGGGGTTGCGGATTGGCAAGGTATTGATCATCAATGGTTCCAGCGCCACCTTTCCGGATAATTTCATAACTAATTTTAGCAAATAGTTTTGGCGCGGGTGTGTATTGTGCATATAAAAGCGTCCTATCGGCATTATTACCCATCCAATCGCCTAAGTTTTGATCATGGTGCGTATAATTTAAAATTGGGTTGATATTGGTGTATATAAAAGGACGATTGCGGGTATACTCGGCACCCATTACCCATTTTTCATTTCCAAACCAATTTGCTTTTTTTATTCCAAGCTGATAGCCTAACTGATTTCTATTTTCTGTAGAGAACATTTTTGTCAACCTTATTTCATCAATAAATAATTGACCATACAATTGCGTTTGCGGTATCCATCTTCTTAATGAAAAACCCAAAAACATTTGCCCATTATCGCCCGCCAATATATTTTGATTGCTACTTGTATTATCAAATGACTTAAAATACATAATGGGTATTAAATAACCTGGATTCAATTGATTGGTATAAACGATAGATTCTCCAATACTTAATTCTATACCAGTTTTTGGTATAAAAGTAATTGAATGGATGGCAAAAAACTTAGGCTTGTACTGTTGATGATAACCACCATAGGTAGTTGTATTATATGAATAAGTTTGAGCACTGTCCACCAAACTAGATTGTAACCAGGCATGCATATAATTAAACTGCATCCATTTAAAGGGGTTATACTTTAATTTAATATTGGGGTAGGTAGGTGCATTTTGTGATAATACAATTTGTGCATCTTGTCCATAGCCCCAACTGAACCGGTCCTGACCTATACTTACCACTCCATTTTTAAAATGGTACGCCAAGCTAGCCCTTAACTCATTATAATTTTTACTTTTGGCATTGGTAACATCACCAACATTTACATATTTTAATTGTGCACCGATACTTGGAATATTTTTTATACCATTGCCATCTAAACTAATGTCTCGATAAGAGAAAAAATAATCAAATTTATTTTCAAAACTACCTGAAAGCGTTGCACCTATATTACGTTCCAAAATAGATGAACCTTGATAGTTACTTATAGTTGTCCCTATTAAGGGCCTTAGATCTATTTTATTTTTATTTTCTTCATAACCTATTTCCGTCCATTTATTTATAAAAGATAGTAAGTTACTTTTTTTATAATTAGTATCTATATTATTTAGATGATTGAATTTAGAAAATGCTTGTAGATAAAAATATAATTCTTTTTGTTGCTGTATAGTTAGGTTTCCTTTTTGTGCATTTAATTTTTCTAAAGCTATAATAACTTCTCCTTGGCTAACTGGTTTCATTAAGTCATTCCATGGGAATTCATATTGCAATGCCATTTGGTCTAAAAAAAGATACACGCCATGGCTTGTAGCTATAGGTATTTCCTGGGCCTTTACTGAATGAACAATGAATATACTCGCAATTAAAATAATGCGTTTAATAAACATTGTCATCTCCTTTTAATAAATTAAAGATGGTTTGAAGAACAATTTGACAGTCTAACCAAAAATTCCACTTTCTGATATAATATAAATCATAGTTAACTCTGTTTTGCATCTCAAAATGATTTTTGGTGATGCCTCTATACCCATTTACCTGCGCCCAGCCTGTGATACCGGGTTTGATAATATGTCTTAAGGTATAGCTTACTACAAAGTTGAGTGATTCTAAATTGTGTGGAATAGAGTGTGGCCTTGGACCTACCACCGACATATCGCCTTTTAATACATTGTAAAATTGCGGAAATTCATCAATACTTGTTTTTCTTAAAAACTTTCCGAATGGAGTTACTCTCGCATCATGCTCTTCGGTTTGTATAAATTTTCCATCGGAGGTAAAAGTTTCCACTTGAAAATACATGGTTCTAAATTTATACACGTCTATATGTGTATTGTTTAAACCCCATCTTTTTTGTTTATAAAATACTGGCCCTTTTGAACCTATTTTTATGACAATAGCAATGATAGGAAATAACCAAGAAGCAATACAAATAAAAAATAGTAAAGAAAAAACAATGTCAAATACTCGTTTCACTAATTGATTGACCCATTCATCTAATGGAAGTTCTTGTTGGCTAATAACGGGTATGACACCAATATTTTCAATCAACATAGGACTGGTTGAAAAATGTAAAAAGTCGGGGATAATTCTAACTTTTAAATTGCTTTGATTACAAATGGTAATAATATCATTAATCTCTTTTTCTTTTTCTTGTGGCAAAGCAATAATAACTTCATCTACCAAATTAGTGGCCAATATATTTACCAAGTCATTAGGCTTGCCGATATAAGGACAATTGGTAAATCCTTCATTACTTTCATTAACTGCCCCTATACATTGAAAGCCATAAAAAGAGTGTTTACTAATTACATCATGAAAATGATTGGCATATTCTGAAGCACTAATTAATAATACGCGCTCAAATATTTTTCCTTTATTGGTAAAAGCGTGTAAATATTTTCGGACTGCATATTTTGCTATAAATAATAAAAAATATAAAGTTAAAATGTAGGTTAGAAAAAATTGCGCATTATAATATATAAATAGTTTGAAAAAGAAAATACAGGAAGATTGAATAATAGAAAATATTACTAAAGTATAAGTGATAAAAATAATTTCTTCGGCAAATTTATTAAAACGACGATCGGTATTTAGTTTTGAGATTCTTGCAGATAAATACCAGGTGAAAATGGATGCAGCAATAAAAATAAGTTGTTCGGCATTAGGTACTGAATTTTTAAATTTTAGATTGACAATAAATGAAAAGCTGTAGGCTAAAATTAGCACCGGCAAATCTAAAACCACTTTAGCAATCAAATATCTATTAAATATGCCTTTCATGCTGCAAATTTAAGAAAATTTGATAATAATGTTCAGTTATATCTTCCCAATTATAAGTGCTGTTGATGCCTTGTTTTGAATTATTTTTATACTGCTCCACCATCTTTTGCTCATGGCTTGCATTTTGTTCCATTTTGATTAAGATAGCTTTTAAGTTTTGGGCATCTTTTTCAAAAAACATCCCAAATTTTCCATTTTGTAAAACCTCTTGATTAAATCTCGTATTTAATGCCAAGATACAGGTTCCTTCTGCTAAAGCTTTTATTAAGGTAGGATTGGTTCCGCCAAATTCATGACCATGAAAATAAACATAACAATGTTGATACAAAGCAGATAACAATTCAGGATCTTTTACATAACCCGTAAAAATTACATTTGGATTATTTTTAATTTTTTCTTTAATACCTAATGCATAAGGATCGTCAAATACATCATCTCCAACAATGACTAATTTTTTAGTACTTGTAAAAGATAAAAATGCATCTAAGATGATATCAGAATTATTATCAGGAATTAAACGACCCACTATTAAATAATAATCATTTTCTTTTAATTTCCATGGCGCCAAAACTTGAATTGATTTTTCAGAAAAACTATCTGCCCCATAAGCAATCATAGTCGATTTAGCTTGGAATAATTCTAAATAGGTCTTTTGCATTTCCAGCGCGTCTGTTACCAATACATCAAAATATTTAGTGGCTTGTTTTGCTGCAAAATAAAAATAACGAGCTCCAAATCCTTTCCACTTGGGCCTTAGCCACTCCATCCCATCCACATTGATCACTGTTTTTTTTCTAAATAATTTTGCAAGCATCCCAAAAGGGCCATTGGCTACATTTACATAAAATAGTATATCTGAATTGCTAAAGCACGCATGTAGGGTACTTAAAAACGAATGCACCAATTGACTTAAAACTTTTATTTCTATGGATGGCATATACACCAATCGAATCCCATTGTGTTCTTTTATTTTATTCTTAAATAAACTACGATGACAATAAATAGTCAGTTGTACATTTTTTGTTACCAATCGTTCGGCTAATTCTTTAATTAAAGTTTCATAGCCACCATATACATATGGATAGCCTTTGACACCAATAATAGAAACTTTAATTTTTGAATTCAATGTTATTTTTTTAGGTTATTCCCCAACACAAGTATCTAAAAACCAATGCTTTATTTATATATATCAAAAATATGCAAACTTATTTATTCATCTTTCTATTGGGAAGAATTTATATCATATTATTCACAATTAAATCTTTGGCAAATCCTATTTCTACCTACTCAACCTATAAATAGTCAAGGCTGCTCTTTTGATTAAATAAGGTAGTTCGTTTAAGTTAATGGTTTCTCCAGGGGCATGCGCACCTTT
>Ga0209829_10002362_pt1 | contig 14381 bp, 12 predicted proteins | sample C_140205_EF_Meta_FD_187311 | JGI IMG/M metagenome (GOLD analysis project Ga0209829, IMG submission 187311) | Freshwater microbial communities from Lake Croche, Canada to study carbon cycling - C_140205_EF_MetaG (SPAdes) (version 2) | ecosystem: Environmental > Aquatic > Freshwater > Lake...
ACCCGCGAAGAATTAATTGGCACTAATGCAGGTATTGTAAAAGGTGTTTGTGAGAACATTTTAAAATTCTCTCCTAATGCCATTATTATTGTCATTAGCAACCCAATGGATACCATGACTTATTTAGCATTACAATCTACTGGATTGGCTAAAAATAAAATTATAGGAATGGGTGGCACTTTAGATAGCGCTCGTTTTAAATATCAATTAAGTACCACCTTAAACTGCAGCCCTTCTGATTTAAATGCATTGGTAGTGGGTGGACACGGTGATACTACAATGATTCCTTTAATCAAGCATGCTACTTGGAATAGTATTCCAGTTACCAAATTTTTAGACGCTGCTCAACAAGAAAAAATTATCAATGATACGATGGTAGGTGGCGCAACACTTACAAAATTATTAGGTACATCTGCATGGTATGCCCCAGGTGCTGCCGGAGCTGCATTAGTAGAGAGCATTGTAAGAGATGAGAAAAAATTGTTTACTTGCTGCGTAAGCTTAAATGGCGAATACGGTCAAAAAGATATTTGCTTAGGCGTTCCAGTAGTAATTGGTAAAAATGGCTGGGAAAAAATTGTGGAAATGGACCTTTCTGCGGATGAGCAAGCTGCATTTAATAAAAGCGCTGATGCCGTAAGAAATATGAACGATGTTTTAAAAACATTGTAATCTAATTCAATAATACTTAATTAAGCGAAAGCTTATTATTTAAAAGCCTTCTTTCGATTCATCGGAGGAAGGCTTTTTCTTTTATCCTTATTTAATTAAAAGAAATTCGTTCACCTTGGCAGCAATGGTGTTGATATTTTGTTGCTGCATGCAGGCGAAGTGCCCTTTTGGACAATGTTGATCTCCTTGTTTGGTACAAGGCTGACAAGGTAAACATGGTACTATCGAATTAAAATGTGCTGGCGTATTTTGACTTGGATAATAGGCTTCAAATTGTAAAGCCGGACTTGTTGCCCCCCAAATGGTGATAGTAGGTTTTTTCAAAGCCACTGCCACATGCAAGAAGCCAGTATCATGTGACACCACTACTGTCGACATTTGAAGGATACTTGCCGATTCTTGCAAACTAAACTTACCACATGCATTGTAAACGTAATTCGTATTGGATTGTGCAATAAAATTAGCTTCCACTATATCCTCTTTCCCTCCAATAAGCACAATGGGCTTTTTTAGTGTTGCTGCCAATTGAGCCCATTTTTGGACTGGCATTTTTTTATTATAATAAGATGCCCCTATCACAAACGCAATAAAACCCGCTTGATGACTAGTAGGTAAATGAGCCGCAGTAAATGTATTATTTACAGGGAAAAAATAATCCAAGCCTTTTCCATCATTGGTTACATTCAACTGCTTTAAAGTATCCAAATACCTATCACAAACATGTGTTGTAGGTAATAAGTTAATATGCAATTTGGCCAAGATTAATTTTCTTATGCTTAATTTTTGATAACTAAAGGCTTTTACCCCTAAGGCGCTCTTGATCTTCCAAGATCTTATATTATGATGCAAGTCAATGATGTAATCAAATTCAAATTTCTTTAATTCAGAAATAGTCTCCTTAATATCTTGATCTAAAAAATGGCATTGATCAATATAGGGATTGGCCATCACCAAATCTTTCATAGTGGCTTTAGTTAGAAAATGTATTTCTACGCCTGGTATTTGCTGCTTAGCGCAACGAATTGCCGGTGTGGTAAGAACAATATCACCAATAGAAGAGAAACGGATAAATAGTAAACGCATACTTTATAAACTAAGGAAGTGGCTGGTCGTATTCTAAATAATCTAAATCCTTATGGTAGGTTTCCTCTGTAAAAACAAAAGCAATCAAAGTAATGATCATTACTGTAGCCCCTGTAAAAATACCACTTTGAATAATGCTCCAGCCTAACTTTTTTTGAAGCAAATCAAGGAATAAAAAATTAATCAATGGCAAAGCACCTCTCACCATGTTAGGAATAGTAGTGGCGGCTGTTGCTCTTAAATTAGTGCCAAACTGTTCGGCCGCCATCGTATTAAAAATAGCCCAATAGCCTGTACTAAAGCCAAGTAAACCACAAATAAGGTACATGATATCATCATTATTATTGAATGCGCTAAAAAATAAAATCATGCAAACGATATTTAAAGAATAAAATACCAATAAAGCTTTTTTTCTACTTTGAAAATATTGGCTCACATAACCAATCAATAAATCACCCACCGCAATCCCAATGTAGGCAAACATAACTGCCTTTCCAGAATCAATTAAATTGACTCCATATAAACCAGTAGCAAACTTATTACTATAATTCACCATCACCCCAATCACAAACCAAGTAGGCAAGCCTATTAAAATAGCTTTGATGTATTTTGAGAAACGTTGGTAAGAACTAAAAAACATTAAAAAATTTCCTTTTGAAATCTTGGCCAATTTGGTGGACTCAAACATAAAGGACTCCGCCACTTTAACACGAAGGATTAATAAGAAAAATCCTAGTACGCCGCCTATTTGATAACACAATCTCCAATCAGCAGTAAATTTAAAAGTAAAGTAGGCAAATACTGCGCCAAATAAACCTATGCCCGCCACCAAGGAAGTACCAATGCCTCTTTTATTTTTAGGAAGCATCTCCGAAACCAAAGTGATCCCTGCGCCTAATTCTCCTGCTAGACCAATGCCTCCAATAAATCTGCAATAAGCATATTGATCTACACTATGAACGAAGGAGGTTAAAAAATTAGCCACCGAATAAAGTATAATAGATCCAAATAATACTTTTAATCTTCCTTTTTTATCTCCCAATACCCCCCATAAAATTCCTCCTATTAATAAACCCGACATTTGCCAATTAATAATATGCGCACTATCTACAATAATAGTTTCGGCTGTCGAACCCAAACTCATTACACTTGGCTGTCTTACAATTGTAAATAAGAGTAAATCATATACGTCTACAAAATAACCTAAGGCAGCAACAAAAACTGGCAAGGACAAGAGTCCAATTTGTTTATTCGTAGTCATAAGCTTTAAAATGAATTTTTAATTTATTTTTTAGAACGATGTTTTATCACTTGAAAAATAACAGGTGCTGTAGTTACCAACACAATGCCTAAAACGATCACTTCCAAATGCTTTTTTAAATCAAATTGAAAATGATTTAAAATATAAGATTGTAAAAAATGTCCTGCGCAAAGCATAGTGGCTACCCAGGTGATACAACCAATAATGTTATAATAAACAAACTTATTTTTATCCATCTTTACGATGCCTGCTATAATTGGTGCAAAAGTGCGAACAATAGGAATAAACCTAGCAATAACAATGGCACGTCCTCCGTGCTTTTCATAAAAATCATTGGCTTGTCTTAAATATTTTTTCTTAAAAAAGAAATTGTCGTCCCAATCGTACATTGCGGGACCTACTTTATTTCCAATACGATACCCCACATAATTTCCTAAGATACCCGCTACCGTTATAAATGAAAAAATGGTCAACAAATTAACCCATTCATTTTCACTCACAAAAATTTGAGCAGCCAATGGAGCGCTATAAATGCCTGCTACAAATAGCAAACTATCTCCAGGCAAGAAAAACCCAAAAAATAAACCTGTTTCCGCAAACACTACAAATAGCAATAACCACAAACCACCATTTTCAATATAATATTGAGGTTGTAATAATTGGCTCCAATGAAAGGCGTCTAATAAATGGATCATGGTTTATAATTATGCTTGCTTAGGTGATTCTAAAGCACCTTCCCATTTACTAACCACTGTTGTTGCTAAGCTATTGCCCAAAACATTGGTAGCAGAACGAAACATGTCGCAAAAATGATCAATAGGTAAAATTAAAGCTATCCCTTCTGGAGGAATATGAAACATCGCACAAGTGGCAGTAACCACTACCAAGGAAGCCCTTGGCACACCAGCAATGCCTTTACTCGTTAACATTAATACCAACAACATAGTTAACTGTGTTCCAATATCTAAATGTATTCCATAGGCTTGCGCAATGGCCATACTTGCAAAAGTCATGTACATCATGCTACCATCTAAATTAAAAGAATAGCCTAAGGGCAAAATGAAAGACACTATTTTATCCTTACAACCAAAGCGTTCTAGTTCTTCAGTTAATTTAGGAAATACCGCTTCACTGCTGGTGGTACTAAATGCAATCACCAAAGGTGTAGTAATATGTTTTAATAAAGAAGGTATTCTGTTTTTTAATATTAAAAAGCCTACACCCAGTAAAACAACCCATAAAGTGGCAATTCCTATTAGAAAGAAAAATAAATATTTGCCATAAAATTCAAAAATGGCTAAGCCTTTGGTGGCAATGACAGCAGCAATGGCTCCAAAAACGCCCAAAGGAGCAAAGTTCATTACATAGCCCACCATTTTAAGAATAATATGCGCAATGGTTTCCAATGCTTTCACAAAACCTTTGGCAGCATCTCCAATGGCTGCAGCAGCTACTCCGAAAAAAATACTAAAAATAACAATTTGTAAAATTTCGTTATTGGCCATGGCTTCTACCATACTTTTTGGAAAAACATGCTCCACAAAATTGATTAAACTAAACACTTGGGTTTTGCCCATTAAATCTTTAGCGCCTGTTACATCTGCATTGGATAATGCTATGCCTTCCCCTGGCTTAAATATATTCACCAAAACCAAACCAATTAATAAGCTCATGAGTGAAGCGGTCACAAACCACAATAAAGCTTTTCCACCTACTCTACCCACTGTTTTAAGATCGCCTAATTTGGCAATACCTACTACTAAAGTGGTAAAAACCAATGGCGCAATAATCATTTGAACCAGTCTTAAAAAAATAGTGGTTAAAACTTTTAAGTTTTTTGAATAACTATCTATAGAATCTCCACTTTGTGTTTCATGTATATAATAACCTAAAATTGCACCGGCAATCATGGCAATGACAATATATAAGGTGAGCTTATTTGATTTTTTCATAACATTAGATAGTACTGCAATATAAGACTTAAGTAGTAAAAAAATGCCTCCTATAAGGGCCGCATTTTCGAAAAAAATGCACTTGAAATTGCAAAAAAAGTGCTATTTTCCAATCTAAATTGTGTTGTCATTAAACAACTTATTCAAAAACATAACTTTGTTATTGAATTCAACACCGAAACCTAATCATTATGAGTTTATTTAGAAAAAAGGATTTATCAGCCATGTTGGCTCAAGCGGAAGATGGTGGAAAGGGGCTAAAACGTACTTTAGGCGCAGGCAACCTAGTTGCATTGGGCGTAGGGGCAATTATAGGCGCGGGCTTATTTGTAAGAACCGCAGCAGCAGCTGGTCAAGCCGCCGGACCTGCAGTAACTTTATCGTTTATTGTCGCAGCCATTGGTTGTGCTTTTGCAGGATTATGTTATGCAGAATTTGCAGCCATGATTCCTATTTCGGGAAGTGCCTATGCTTATTCTTATGTAACTATGGGTGAAACCGTTGCTTGGATTATTGGCTGGGCTTTAATTATGGAATATGCTTTAGGAGCAGCCACTGTATCTATTGCTTGGAGTGAATATTTAAATAAGCTGCTGGGAGGAGGCATCCCTTATGAATGGAGCCATTCCCCTTTTGAAAGCGTCACAGATACTGCTGGTGTATTGCACCATGGTATTATGAATGCCCCTGCTTTAGTCATCTTATTATTGTTAACCTTATTGTTAATTAAAGGAACTCAAGAATCTGCTATAGTAAATGCAGTTATTGTATTTATAAAAGTGGCTATTGTAATTTTATTTATCATTTTAGGCTGGCAATTTATTAGACCAGAAAATCATACTCCCTATTTTATACCTGCTACACAACCTCCATTGATTGATGCTTCTGGAAAAGTCATTGCCGATTACTCTGGTGCTTTTAAACATGGATGGGGTGGTGTTTTAGGTGGCGCTGCCATTGTATTCTTTGCTTTCATTGGTTTTGATGCGGTATCCACTGCAGCTCAGGAAGCAAAAAATCCAAAAAGAGACATGCCCATAGGTATATTAGGTTCTTTAGTAGTATGTACGATTCTTTATATTTTATTTGGACACGTTTTAACTGGCGTTGCCAACTGGAAAGATTTTGTGGATCCTTTAAAAGGACGTGAAGCTTCTGTAGCTTATGCCATTTCCACATATATGACAGGTTATGGTTGGTTAGCAACTGCAGTAACTGTTGCAATATTAGCAGGATTTAGTTCTGTGATATTAGTGATGTTGATGGGTCAATCACGTGTGTTTTACTCCATGGCGAACGACGGACTATTACCTAAAGTGTTTTCTGATTTACACCCTAAATTTAGAACCCCCTATAAATCTAACTGGATTTTATTTGTATTCGTAGGAGCATTTGCTGCTTTTGTACCAGGTAATGTGGCAGGTGATTTAACTTCCTTTGGAACTTTATTCGCCTTCGTACTAGTGAGTGCTGGTATATGGATTTTAAGACGCAAATCGCCTAATATGGAACGTCCGTTTAAAACTCCATTAGTGCCCTTGGTACCAATATTAGGTGCTATTATTTGTTTGGCCATGATTTTTGCTTTGGATGGACAAACACTTAAAGTTGCCTTTGGATGGATGGCTTTGGGACTAGTCGTTTACTTTATATATGGTCGTAAACACAGTAATTTGAACAAGTAGTAATAAACTGCTGTATATAAAATTGTCCCCTCGAGTTATCGGGGGGACAATTTTTTTTTGCTTATTTTTGCAACTCTTAACACCTACAACTATGGGAAGAATATTTGAAGTAAGAAAAGCCACGATGTTCAAAAGGTTTGATCGCATGGCCAAGCAATTTACCCGCATTGGTAAAGAGATTGTAATTGCCGTAAAAGCAAGTGGTCCTAATCCTGATGATAATCCTGCTTTAAGAAGATGCTATCAAAATGCAAGAAGTGTGGGCATGCCCAAGGATCGTGTGGAGGCGGCTATTAAAAGAGCCATGGGTAAAGACACTAGCAACTATGAAGAAATATTGTATGAAGGATATGCTCCACATGGGGTGGCTTTATTAGTAGAAACAGCAACTGACAATCATGTAAGAACAGTAGCCAATGTAAAAAGTCATTTTAATAAAGGACACGGCACTTTAGGCAATTCGGGAAGTGTAAGTTTTCAATTTAAAAAAATGGGCGTGTTTAATTTAAAGCCAGAAGGCTTAAATATGGATGATTTAGAATTAGAATTAATTGATCATGGCTTAGATGAATTAGGCGAAAGCAACGACGACAACGGAAATGCTATTATTGTATTACGTTGCGCCTTTACCGATTTTGGAAATTTACAAAAAGCATTAGAAGATAAAAATTTACATCCCATTAGTGCTGAATTAGAATGGATCCCTACTACTACTGTTCCTGTGACAGATGAGCAAGCAGAAGACATTAGTAAATTAATTGAAAGATTAGAAGAAGACGAAGACGTGAACAAAGTATTTCATAATATGGGCGCCTAATGAGAAACCAAGGCTTATCTATTTTATTACTAGCTCCTTTTTTGTTGTCGATTAATGTATCCAAACCATTGAGCGATTCTAGCAAATTGAAATATAATTATTATCGCCTAAGTGCCGATTTAAAAGTAGCGTCAAATTTATATACGACTCAAACAGGATTTTTTTGCAATACCGAAAGAGCTTTAGAAAAGAAAACTAAGTTAGCGGTAAAATTTAGATTAGGATCTGTAGAACAAACGCAGCATTTAGAAGGATACGCTTCTACTCTGCCATCATCTCACTAATTACTTTGATGATTTCCTCGGTATTAGGTTTTGAGAAATAATCTCCATCGCTTGCAAATGCAGGGCGATGTGATTTGGCGCTTAAGGTACGCGCTGCTACATCCAGCCAACGGTAACCTCCCTGCCCTTCAATAACCTGCTGATACATATAAGCACTACCACCACCGGGCACATCTTCGTCAATAAAAATAATTCGATTGGTCTTTTTAAGCGAAACAAGAATTTGATGATTGATATCAAATGGCAACAAGGTTTGTACATCGATAATTTCACAATCAATGCCCATATCATTTAAACGAATCGCTGCATCTTCAATAATTCTTAGCGTTGAACCATAAGAAACAATCGTAATATCATTGCCTTCTTTTAAAATTTCGGGTTTGCCCAAGGGAACTGTAAATTCTGTAATATTAGATGGCATGGTTTCTTTTAATCGATACCCATTTAAACATTCAATTAATAATGCAGGATCATTGCCAAGTAATAAAGTATTGTACATACCCACTGCTTGCACCATATTTCTTGGTACGCAAACAAACATCCCTCTTAAGGCATTGACGATAACGCCCATGGGTGAGCCACTATGAAAAATTCCTTCTAAACGATGCCCTCTGGTACGAATAATAACAGGACTACTTTGTAATCCATTGCTACGATAATGTAGTGTAGCAATATCGTCACTTAATGTTTGTAAGCCATATAATAAATAATCCAAGTATTGAATTTCGGCAATAGGACGCAATCCTCTCATAGCCATTCCATGTGCTTGTCCGATAATAGATTGTTCTCTTATCCCTGTATCAAAAATGCGATCTGCTCCATGTTTAATTTGCAAGCCAGCAAACCCTTGATTGACATCTCCAATATTTCCCAAGTCCTCTCCAAAAGCATATACGGCAGGGTTTTGCTCAAACAAAACATCAAAATAATGATTCAATACTTCATAGCCATTTAAAGTAGGCGCATCGGCAGGATAAATTGGATCAACTACAGATACGTTTAAAGTACTTAGCGGGCCTTCATTATATAAATCCTTACTGTAAAATGGAGCTTCTTGTTGATAATAGGCATCTAAAAAATCACGGATCGCTTTTTTATTAGGATGATGTGTGATTTTTTCAAGTACTAAATGAAGTGCTCTAAATATATCTCGTTTTAAAGGCTCTCTACTATGCACTAATTCATGAACCAACTCCATTACAATTTTCAAATCAGCTTCATTCAAGCCTTGTTGTGCCAATTGAACGCCTTCAACTATTTTTTCTTTAATCGGTGTTATGTATTTTTCCCAAGCGGCTAATTTAAGTACGCGCACTTCTCGCTTTACTTCTGTTTCTAAATCTTGTAAAATATCTTCAGTCGCTAATTCATTCAATAAAAGCCACTCCCGCATTTTTTTATTGCAATCCCATTCTCTTTCCCATTGAAGCCTTTCGGAGGTTTTATATCTTTCATGACTTCCGCTGGTAGAATGCCCTTGGGGTTGTGTCATTTCTTGAATGTGAAATAAAACAGGCGTATGGGTATCTCTTGTAAAAGAAATACCTTCTTCAAAAGTTTCACATAAGGCTGCATAGTCCCAGCCCTTCACTGTATAAATTTTAATACCATTGGTACCTTTTTCTATTTCCATCCCTTTCAATGCTTCCGATATAGACCCTTTGGTGGTTTGCAAAGTGGTTGGTACTGAAATACCATAACCATCATCATAAACAAAAATAGCTAAGGGTGCTTGTAGCACACCCGCAGCATTGACTACTTCCCAAAAATGACCTTCCGATGTACTTGCATCTCCAATAGTGCAAAAACAAACCTCATTGCCATTATTACTTAAGTTAGAAAATTGAGCCTTGTGTTTTGAACTTCTAAAACAATTAGAAGCAAATGCCAATCCTAAACCACGAACCATTTGCCCAGCGGTAGGTGCAATATCGGCAGAAATATTATAGCTATTTACTAAATCACTCCAAGCTCCTTTTTTATTTACAAATTCAGTAGCAAAGTGAGCATTCATATTTTTTCCACCACTATAAGGATCATTGTAAACATCCGAATACAATTGAGAAAAATAATCTTCAATATTAGCTACCCCTAAAGCAAACATGAAAGTTTGGTCTCTGTAATATCCACTTCTAAAATCACCTTTTTGAAAAAATTTAGCCAATGCAATTTGAGCCACTTCCTTACCATCTCCAAAAATGCCAAATTTCGCTTTGCCTGTTAAAACTTCTCTCCTACCCAATAAGCTTACTTCTCTGCTCAATAAAGCCATGCGGTAGTCGGCAATAACGGAATTCCGAAAAGCCTCAAAAGAGAGCATATCTTGGTTAGCAACTGCGTCGAGGGTGGATTCCATTTGACAAAAATAGGGGTCAAAATTCATAAAAAGTAAAGAAATAAGTAAAATCCCCTTTTTACCAATTTTTCAATAATTTCGATATCGTATTTCGCTAGCATATTGTGCTAAGAATCATAAAAAATCATGAAAAAATTTACTTTTATAAGCGCCCTTTTAGCCTTGACCTTAGCATTTAAGGAAACCAAAGCCCAGGCTAAAGTGGAAGACCAACTAAAGTTTAAAAATGACCAATACGATTTTGGTAAAATAAGCTTTGGAAAACCAGCTACTTATAGCATAGAAATTACCAATATTAGCAAAGATACCGTCACCTTAATCAATGTTAGACCTGGCTGTGGCTGCACCACCCCAAATTTCAAAGCCAATCAAAAAATGGCTCCTGGGCAAAATGCGCAGGTACAAATTACATTTAACGGTAGCGCAATGGGTGTGTTTAGTAGATATACCGATATAGAATTTTCTGGCGGTTTAAAAAAGCAAACTAAATTTACAGGCGAAGGGGTAGCCATTACCAACAATGCGCCCACTGGTCCGGTAATCAATAACCCAACCCCTATTAATCAACAATAAAACTTACAATCATGAAAATACAAACTTTGGTTTTTTGCTTACTACTATCCGCAACCAGTTGGGCACAATCCGCCATTCACTTTGATAAAACTGGCCATAATTTTGGTAAAATAAAAAAAGGAATACACAAGACAGTTGTTTTTAATTTTGAAAATACGGGTGCAAAACCAGCAGTGATTGAATTTGCCAATGCTGAATGTGGCTGTACCCAACCCGACTATAATCAGAACCCAGTTTTAAAAGGCCAGAAAGGAAATATTAAAGTTACTTATACAGCCCCTTTTAGTGGTGTATTTAAAAAACATGTTACGGTTAAATTTGCTGGGGAAAAAGATGTGACAGAATTATTAATCGAAGGAGAAGTAATTTTATAAAATAACAAGCTCCACTATTCAATAAAACAATAGTTGCTTATACCTATTAACTACCGATTGTTATTAAATTTTAACTGCTACTATAAAAAAAGCGTCTGGAATACTCGGGACGCTTTTTTTTGATCTAGCGCTTACCTATCTTTGCCGAAATGATAACTATTAGCCAAAGGGGCGCACAAATGCCCTCTTCTCCAATTCGAAAACTAGCAACCTTTGCAGATGCGGCTAAGAAAGAGGGCGTTAAAGTTTACCACTTAAATATTGGACAGCCAGATATTGAAACGCCAAGCATTATGATGGAGGCGGTGAGGCATGCCGATTTAAAAGTATTAGAATATACAGACAGCGCAGGTATATTAAGTTTCAGAAAAAAATTAGCGGCTTATTATATTACAAAAGGAATAGAAGTTAGCTATGAAAATATTTTGATAACGATTGGAGGAAGCGAAGGCATTTTATTTGCTTTTATGGCTTGTTTGGATGCAGGCGACGAAATTATTGTACCAGAACCTTTTTATGCCAACTATATTGGCTTTGCTATGGCAGCTGGCATTAAAATTATTCCGATCACTTCCAGTATAGAAAGTGGATTTGCCTTGCCCCCTATAGAATCTTTTAAAGAAAAAATTACACATAGAACCAAAGGGATTTTTATTTGTAATCCCAATAATCCAACAGGCTATGTATACAGTGAATCAGAATTATTGCAAATAAGAGATTTAATAAAAGAAAAAGATTTGTATTTATTTTCTGATGAAGCCTATACCGAATTTAGTTACGAAGGAAAAGTTAAAAGCACCCTTACTTTAACAGGTGTAGAAGACAGAGTGATTATGATAGACACTTTTAGTAAAAAGTATTCGGCTTGTGGCGCAAGAATTGGTGCTTTGGTTACAAAAAATAAAGCAGTAATAGAAGCGGTCATGAAATTTTCACAAGCCCGATTAAGTCCACCTACCTTAGAGCAAATTGCTTCCGAAGCGGCATTAAGTTTGCCCACTTCTTATTTTGATGGCACCAGAGCAGAATACAAAAACAGAAGAGCAGTGCTCGTGAACAGATTATCAAAAATGGAAGGTGTTTATTGCCCAGCCCCCAGTGGTGCTTTTTATGTGATGGCGAAACTTCCTGTGGACAATACCGATAAATTTTGCCAGTGGTTATTAACCGATTTTAGATATAAAAATGCCACGGTGATGTTGGCCCCTGGTAGCGGCTTTTACACTACTCCAGGCTTAGGCACCAATGAAGTGAGATTGGCCTATGTCCTCAATGAAGCTGCCATCAATGAAGCCATGGATTGCCTCGAACAAGCCTTGAAAACATACACCAACACACAAGTTTAATTTTTTTTAAGAATATTCCGTAAGTTTAGGTACTAAAATAAAAATAGTATGAAACTACTTATTCGCTCCATTCAATTATTGGTGCTCACTCTATTGTTACAAACCGCATATGCGCAAATAACTCCTGCCCCAGATCGCAATGAAGGCGGAGGCCCTTACACACAATTAATTATAAGAGGAGTTACCTTAATCAACGGAACGGGATCACCAGCAGTAGGACCAGTGGATATTGTTATTGAAAACAATAGAATTGTAAAAATTGTAATAGTAGCCAACGAAGGCATGCCAATAAAAGCGGAGCGAAGACCAGTATTAGCAAAAAACGGAAAAGAAGTAGATGCCAATGGCATGTTTGCCATGCCCGGATTAATTGATATGCACGTACATATAGGTGGGACAGAACAAGGCACACCAGCAGAATACGTTTATAAATTATGGATGGCACATGGCATTACCACGGTAAGAGATGTGATGGCAGGAAATGGATTAGAATGGGTATTAAGTGAAAAGAAAAGAAGTGCAGAAAATAAAATTATCGCACCTCGTATTTATGCCTACACAGGATTTGGCCAAGGAAGTAAGAAGCCAATTATTACTGCACAAGATGCAAGAGATTGGGTAAATGAAAATGCAAAGAATGGCGCAGATGGAATTAAATTTTTTGGTGCATCACCTGAAGTAATGGATGCTGCCATTAGAGAAAATAAAAGAATTGGATTAAGATCTTGTTGTCATCATGCCCAAACTGATGTGGCTAGATGGAATGTATTAAATTCTGCAAGAGCCGGCATGACCAGTATGGAGCATTGGTATGGATTACCTGAAGCCTTATTTGAAAATAAAACGATACAAGATTTTCCATTAGATTACAATTATACCAATGAGCAAAGCAGATTTGAAAATGCTGGTAAGTTATGGAAACAAGCAGCAGCGCCTAATTCAGAGAAATGGAATAAAGTAATGAATGAATTACTAGCTTTAGATTTTACCTTAGACCCTACCTTTAATATTTACGAAGCCAATCGTGATTTACAAAGAACAAGAAGAGCAGAATGGCATGAGAAATACACTTTACCTTCTCTTTGGAAATTTTATGCCCCTAGCAGAAACTCTCATGGCTCTTATTGGTTTGACTGGGGAACAGAGCAAGAAGTGGAATGGAAAAATAATTACAAATTATGGATGGCTTTTATTAATGAATATAAAAATAGAGGTGGTCGTGTAACTGCAGGATCTGACAATGGATTTATTTATCAAACTTATGGATTTGGATTTATTAGAGAATTAGAGTTGTTAAGAGAAGCAGGTTTTCATCCATTAGAAGTAATTCGTTCAGCCACCTTAAATGCAGCACAAGCTTTAGGTGCCGAAAAAGATTTAGGATCGGTTGAAATTGGCAAATTAGCCGATATCATTATTATAGATGCCAACCCATTAAAAAACTTACAAGTATTGTATGGCACCGGCGCTATTCACTTAAATCAAGATGGCATTGCTTCCAGAATTGGTGGCGTAAAATATACCATTAAAGATGGTGTTGTTTATGATGCCAAACAGTTATTGAATGACGTTAAAGTGATGGTAGACAAAGCAAAAGAAAAAGAAAACTTTAAAATCACGCAGCCTGGATTGGATTGGTAGTTTAAATAGCTTGCTATAAATGATCTAGTCTAAACTTGAAATAATGAGCTACGCCATTGTTATTAAAGGTATAAACATGCTCGGCCTTTAATTGCTCGCTCATGAGGTTGATTAATTTCAAACCCAGGCTAGATAAATCAATTTTGGATTTCTCTATTCCAGGACCATCGTCTTTAATCTCAATTAAATAAGTGCCGTTAATTTTGTTGATTCTAATTACTAAAGTTCCAATTTCTCTTTTTATATAGGCGTATTTGAATGAATTAGATACCACTTCGTTAACAATTAACCCCAGTGAGATTATCTGTTCCATAGGCAATTTTAAATTGGGGTCAAT
>Ga0209829_10002363_pt1 | contig 14376 bp, 11 predicted proteins | sample C_140205_EF_Meta_FD_187311 | JGI IMG/M metagenome (GOLD analysis project Ga0209829, IMG submission 187311) | Freshwater microbial communities from Lake Croche, Canada to study carbon cycling - C_140205_EF_MetaG (SPAdes) (version 2) | ecosystem: Environmental > Aquatic > Freshwater > Lake...
GGCGTGGGCGTGGATCTTGCCGGCGTCGAGGGCCTCGATCTGGCCGATGATCGGCTTGTGCTTCGCGACGGCGTCGGCGAGGCGGTGGAGGAGGGCGCCGCGTTCGTTGGCGGGCATCGTCGCCCAGCCGCTCTTCTTGAAGGCGTGAGCGGCCGCGCCGACGGCCCGGTCGACATCCTCAGGAGAGAAGCAGCAGAACTCGGCGAGCGTCTTGCCGTTGCCCGGATCGATCGTCTTCATCGTCTCCCCTGCGGAGCCGGCGACGTCTTTGCCCCCCACGATCCCCTTGAGGGGTGCCGACGAGAGGAACTTTTCGACTTCGGGCAGAAGCTTGGACGCGGCCATGGATGGAATCTCCGGGGAACGGGCAGAAAGGCAGGGGCACGGATCGATCGATCAGCCCCCAACGGACCTCCATCTTCGGGCGCGACCCCATCGGGATGCAAGCCGGGGATGCAAGTCGCCCCCCCCGCGTCGGCCGCGGCACCCTCGCCCCGACACCCTCGACACGTCAGCGCCTGTCGGCGAGGAGCCGGCCCATCCACCGCCCCGTTGCCTGACCACTGCAGGCGGCCCCCTCGACCCGCGGCCCCTTGAAGGCATCGCCACAGCAGGCGATCGGCGGCGCGGCCAAGGGGGAAACAAAAGGTGCCGGCACGATGACGCGCGGCTGGGCAAACTTCCACCGCTGCAGCGATCGCTCGACGACCGTTGCCTCACCGATCCAGGCGGCGGCGCGCGATTCGAGCTCGGCCGTCACGGCCGCCGGATCGGCGTCGAACCGCTCCCGGCTGAAGTCGCCGGAGGCATGAACCGTGAGCGCCGGCACGGTCGAGATCCCCTTCTGAAGATTGTCTCCCACCCAGGTAATCGGCCCCGAGGCGAGCTGGATTCCCCCCGGCGGCGGCACCTGCGACGGCCGGTCGAGGACGAGCATGAGGGCGAAGCAGGGGTCGTAGTCGATCCCCCGGAGCGTCTCGACCGCCGCGCCATCCAGCGCCCCGAAGGCGTTGCCGGTAGCGAGCAGATCGAGGCTCTGCGGCACCGGGCAGGAGAGGACGAGGCCGCGGGCGCCGAGCACCCGGGGCGCCTCCCCTTCCTTGACCTCGAGCGTCACTGTCAGGCCGCCATCGACGAGTCCCACCGCCGCGGCCAGCACTCCGGTGCGGACCTCGACGAGGTTTGGAGGGAGTGCCACGGCGAGCCGTTTGGGGAGATCGGTCATGCCCAGCGTGCCGCACCAGCGCGCGTGGCCGTCGCCAGCCGGCTCGATCGCCCCCTCCGCGTCGGCCAATCGCGAGAAGCCATCGCACCAGGTGCGGACCACACCGGCGGCGTGAGCTTCCGCCACCGTCGCCCCAAACGCGCGCGTGCGGACGGTGAAGAACTGGGCGCCGTGGTCGCAGACAGCCGGACCGACACGGCGCGTCGCCATCCGTCCGCCAATCCCGCGCGACTTCTCCAGGACGATCGTCCGGCAGCCTGCCTTGGCGAGCTCCGTGGCGGCGGCCAGCCCACTGATCCCAGCGCCGATCACGATCGCATCGACGCGGTCGCCGCCGGCAATGCTCATCGTGTCACCGCCGGAGCCGGGGCCGGCAGGGGAAAGAGCATCCCGAGCGGATCGTTCGTGGAGGGGACCCTCGTCGAGGCGAGGAGCTCGCCGAGCCCGCAGCCGGCCATCGCCCCGATCACCTCCGCGGAGGCCCGCACGCGGGCGAGCACGTGGGTCTTCTCGGGGGGAAACTGGGAGCGGTAGTGGGCGATCGATTCGAGCTTGCGGTCGAGGTGGCCGTCGATGTCGACGACGAGAGGAAAGTGGCCGGTGGGGATCTGCGGAATGCTGGGGGTGAGGAAGTAGGTGAGAAGTTGCCCAACAGTGTGCACCGGCAGTCCGTCGAAGACGTCGTCCCACTTGCACAACCGCGAGTAGAAGACGGCGGCCTCGGTGATCGCCAGCGTCTGGGCATGATCGGGGGAGGCCAGCGGCGTGCGGTCTCCCAGGCCAAGGATGAGCCGCGGGCGGTGGCGGCGGAAGACCCGCGCCAGCGCCACCCGGACGTCGAAGCCATCGAACAAGCGCCGGTTGGGGAAGCCGAGATGCTCGCGGTGGACCACGCCGAGGGCACGGGCCGCGGCGAGCGCCTCGGCCGTGCGCTCCTCCGGTCCGCTCGAACGGGGTGTCGGCTCGCCGTCGGTGAGATCGACGATCCCGATCCGCGCCCCTCGGGCCGCCAGGAGCGAAAGCGTCCCGCCGCACCCAATCTCGACGTCATCCGGATGGGCTCCGACGGCAATCACGTCGAGCGTGCCGGTGCTCCCTCCCGGCCCCCCGAGGATCGACGTCCCCTGCGGGAGCACCGGCACGGCGGGGTGGAGGGGATGATCAGAAGGGGGCACGGGGCACCGGCGGAGTTCAGGGCTTGGTGGCCGCGATCAGGAAGACGGGATTGAGCGACTCAAAGCGGATCCGATCGAGTTGCTCGATCCCACGGGCGATCGTTACGAGCCAGTGGGCCGTGTCGGCCGAGCGCGCCCGAAGGAGGGAATGAACCGCGGCAAGATTCTCGATGCTGTTGCAGGCGGTGACCAGCCGTCCGCCGGACTTGAGCCGCTTCCAGGCCTCCTCAACGAGCATCGCCACGTCGCGGCCGCTGCCGCCGACATACACCGCGTCGGGATCGGGGATCCCGGCCCAAGCGTCGGGGGCACGCCCGAGCACCGCGTGGAGGTTCGTAACGCCGAAGCGTTCGGCATTGGAGAGGATCAGCCGATGATCGTCGGGATCCATCTCGATGGCATGCACCTGCCCGTCGCGCGCAATCCGCGCCGCCTCGAGCCCCACCGATCCACTCCCCGCACCGACGTCCCAGACGACACTCGTGGTGGAGAGGCCGAGCTCCGCCAGCGCCAAGCTGCGGACCTCGGCCGGCGTCAGCAGCCCGCGCTTGGGACGCGACTGGAGAAAAGAATCGTCGGGATTGCCGAACAGGCGCGTGCCGGCCTGCCCCGGCTTGTCGATGGCCCGCGACTTCCGCACGAGGATCATGACGTTGAGCGGGCTGAACGTCTCCTTGGCGATGTCGGCGAGGCTCCCTTGGGTGACGCGTTCGTCGGGGGAGCCGAGATTTTCGCAGACGTAGGCCTGGAAGGAATCGATCCCTTCGTCGAGGAGGGCCTGGGCCACGGCCGCCGCCGGCCACTGCTCGCTCGTGAACAAGCCGACGGTATCACTCGTGCGGACGCGGTCGATGACCCGCTCAATCGATTGCCCGGAGAGGTTGGCAAGGAAGGCCTCCTCCCAGCCCTCCTTCACCCGGGCAAACGCCAGCTGCATGCTGCTGACATGCGGCACGACCTCGAACCGATCCTTGCCGAGCTTAGCGCAGACATACCGGGCGGTGCCGTAAAAGAGGGGATCGCCCGAGGCGATGACGACCACCCGGCTCCCCGCGTGGCGTTCGATCCGCTCGACGAGATCGTCGAGCCCGCTGGACACTTCCAGTCGGCCGGCGATCGCGGGGGGGAGGTGCCCCGCGCACGACTCCGGCCCGAGGAGCACCTCTGCTGCTTCGAGGAGCCGCCGCGCCTGGGCCGTCATGCCGTCGACGCCGTCGTCACCGATACCGACGATCCGGACCTTCTCGTGTCGCGTCGCCACACCACCTCCCCTGGGGACACCCTCAAGAACCGTCCCCAAAAAAAACGAGAACCGTCCCTAAAAAACATCGGTCGGAGCCGGTCAAACCGGCCCCGACCGACGCGGGAAAGAGACCGATGGACCGATCAGGCCTGGAACGAGCTGCCGCAGCCACAGCTCTTCTTGGCTTGGGGATTGTTGAAGGTGAAGCCGCGCTTGTCGATCCCCTCGTGGAAGTCGAGCGTCGTGCCATCGAGGAACAGGTCGCTCTTCTTGTCGACCACGATCCCGACGCCGTGCTGCTCGGAGCGGGTATCGGCCTTGGGATCGAAGTTCGTGTCGAAGCCGAGGGAATACTGGAAGCCACTGCAGCCACCGCCGGCAACCCCGACGCGAAGAACCGTGTTTTCTTCGTATTTCTGGTCAGCCATGATCTTCTTGACTTCGCTGGCTGCCTTCTCCGTGAGCATGACCGACATGGTGCGTTATCTCCGAGCGGTACGGGAATACAGGGGATTTAGACGACCTCAAACACGCCCAGACAAGCTCCCCCGGATCGACGGCGGGTGAACCTTCGATCGACCGGGGCCGTGAGTTTCTGCATCCAGGCTTACTTTTATTCTACCCGGAGGCTCCCGACAGGCAAAGCCTTTGATCCGCCTTCGCCGGCTCCCAGGAACTCCGCCCCCTGTCACCTCCCGCACCCCCCGTCACCCTGCCAGCGACCGCAGCCGGGCGATCCCGGCGACGACGAGCCGGACGGCCGTGTCGATCTCCTCGCCGGTCGTGAACCGGGAAAGGCCGAAGCGGAGGCTCGACCGGGCCTGGTCGTCGTCGAGCCCGAGGGCGAGGAGGACATGGCTGGGGCGCGGCTGCTCCGAGGAGCAGGCGCTCCCCGAGCTGACGGCGAGCCCCTCGGCATCGAGCGTCGCCAGGAGCGTCTGCCCGTCGACGCCGGGGATGCGGACATTGAGATTGTTCACCAGCCGCAGCGGCGTGCCGTCGGCCAGGATCCCATCCAGCGGAGGGCCATTGAGAACCAGCCCGTCGATCCCCGCCGCCAGCCCCGCCATGAGCCGATCGCGGAGCCCGCGCATCCGGGCCATGTCGGCCGCCAACTCGGCCACTGCCAGCTCCGCCGCCGTCGCCATGCCGACGATGCCCGCGACATCGTGGGTGCCACTGCGGAGGCCGCGCTCCTGGCCCCCTCCGAAGACGAGCGGATCGATCCGCACCGGCCGGACGCGCCGCCGCACCCACAGGCTTCCCACTCCCTTGGGACCATGAAACTTGTGGGCAGAGAAGCTCGCCAAGTCAGCCCCGAGGGCCTCGACATCGACCGGCATCCGCGCCAGGGCCTGAGACGCATCGACATGGAGGAGCCCGCCGCGTGCCCGGACAATCGCCGCAATCGCGCGCACGTCCTGGACAACCCCGATCTCGTTGTTGGCCAGGAGCACCGAGACGAGGAACGTGTCGCTGTCCCACGCCGCGTCGATCGTGGCCGGATCGATCCTCCCGGCCAAGCCGGGGCGCGACTGCGGCACGACCGGTAGCCGCTCGACGGAAAAGCCCCGGTGGGCGAGATGATCGAGCGTGTCGAGCACGGCCGAATGCTCGGTGGCAAGCGAAAGAATCCTCCCCGGCCGCCCCTCGCGCATCCCGTGCCGCAACGCCGCCCCCTGGAGGGCGAGGTTGATCGCCTCGGTCGCCCCGGAAGTGAACACGATCTCGCGCGGATCGGCCCCCACCGCCGCCGCCATCCGGGCGCGCGAAGCGTCGACTGCGTCACGCGCCTCCCGGCCCATGGCATGGGTGGCGCTGCCGGCGTTGCCGTAGCGTTCCGTCAGCCACGGCAGCATCGCGTCGAGGACGCGCGGGTCGAGGCGGGTGGTGGCGTGGTTGTCGAGGTAGGTTGGCATCCAGGCACGCTGCTTTCATCCGCGTCGCGGTCAGGCGAGCCGGCCGGCCTGGAGGGCGTCGAGGGTGATCTGCGACCAGGTCTCGAAGCGGTCGCGGTCGACAAGCAGCTCCGCGAGCGTGGCAAACCCGCAGTCGAGGAGATCGGCCTCGCGCGACGCCACCTCCGGACGCTCCAGATCAATGATATGAACGATGCCGAGATGGACACTCCCCACCGGCGTGGCATCGTCGTTGATGAGGCCGACGCAGCGAGCCGTCCACGCTCCGCCGATCGCCACCTCTTCGTCGAGCTCGCGGCGCATCCCCGCTTCGTACGAGGCATCGTCTCCTTCCCCGCCGTCGAGCGTGGAGATGTGGCCGCCGATCCCCACCGAGCGCTTCGCCCGCAGGCGTGCCTCCCCCTGACCGCCGCCGCGGGTGTAGGCGAGGAACCGACGGACACCATCGTCGCCGATCGCGGAGAGAACACAGTAGGGAATCAGCTGCTTGAAGGAGGGATCCTCCTCGACCTTCCCGCGCGGCTGCCAGCAGGTGTGGCGCGGATCGAGGAGGTGGGGAAGGTAGGCGGCGGTGTCGGCACTGAAGCCCTGAAACACCCCCACCCGCTCGAACACCGCCCGCGGCACCACGAGCACCTGTTCTTCATGCGTCTGCGACATCGGCGACTTCCTCGGGGCACTCGGGGCGGATGATCGGCGTTATAGCCGATTCGCACAGGCCCGAGGAATGCACGCAGCGATGTCGGCGGCGCGGGGAGCGTCGGGGGTGGAGGCCCTCGACGAACTCCATCCTCACGCCGCGCGGGCGACTCCCGCAAGCGCCACCCGGACCGCGGCCAGCTCCGCCTCGAGCGCCCGGTAGGCCCGCGACACCACCGCCGCCTCGTCATCGGCGCGGATGCGGAGATCGGTTCTGCGCCGCCGGATCTCCTCGACGGAGAGTTCGCCCGGCGCTGCGGCCCGAAGCTTCACCGTGAACTCCCCGTGGACCGTGGGGATGACTTCGTCGACCTCGAGGCCGACCAGGCCGAGGATGCGGAGGTCGAAGAGGATCGACTCGAACACGGCCGGCGTGAACCGCCAGCGGTGACCGGAGAAGTCGGGATCACGCCGCCGCGCGAGTTGACGCTGCAGGCGGCCGTACGGAAGACGAGGATCGCCCATCAGCATCCGCTCCGGATCACTCTCGGCGAGCCCCCAGGCGACGACCTTCGCCCCGCCGCGGTCGAGGAGAGCACTGGAGCTGAATTGCCGGAACGCGGCCCATGCTTCCGAGGCCGGCGTGGGGATCGCTTCCGCCGCCTCGATCATCCCCGCGGCGGTGGCCACCGGCTGGAAGCGATCGAAACAGGCGCGCTTGTCGGGGACGATCATTGCCAGGCCCCCGCCCGGTGCGAGGAGCGCCTCGCAGTCGCGGAGGAAGCGGATCGGGTCGGGGAGATGTTCGAAGTTGTGACAGCTCACGATCCAGTCGACCTGCCCGGTGAATCCCTGCCCCCGAACGAGATCGAGAAGCCGCGACGCATCACCGACATAATCGACCGGCTCGATCCGCTCGATCTCGGCGGGCTTCACCCCCTTCTCCCGCGCCTTCTCACGAAGCGTCGCCGAATCGTAGCGGTCGACCACGAGCGTCCGGTATCCATCGCGCTTCGCGGCAAGGGGATGGAGAAACGGTCCGATCTCGATGCCGAGCGATCCGGGATGGATGACGCGGCGAAGGGGGGCGAACCGGTGCTCGAGAGGCGCGGCAGCGACGGTCTGTCCAGCGATGTCGCTCATCGTTGTCGATCTCCCTTTCTGCCACCGAGCACCTGCTGGCGGACAATCCGCCGCGCCTGGCGGGCGAGCCGCGAGGCCTCGCGGCGCACCTTGTCGACCGTCCACTTCCGGGGCTTGAGCGCCGCGACGCCGGTCGCCTCGTCGAGCCGGACATGGACCCGGTGGAGCTCGCCGAGGAGGGCTTCGATCTCGTCGTGCTGCCGGGCGATCTCGGCGGACCGACTCGCCTCCTCATCGAGGACCTGCCGGGTCGTGTCGGCACAGGCAGCCGTCACACGCGAAAGCTCCGCTCGCACGGCCGCGATCTCGGCTTCGGCCGCGGCGCGGACCTCGATCGAATCGCGGGCCATCTCAGCACGAACCGTAGCGACCTCACGGGCCGCTTCGGCGCGGACAAAAGCGGCCTCGCGCGCCAGGGTGTCACGCGCCTCCTCGGCCGCGGCGCCCGCTGCGGCGGCCATGCCGATCGCGGCATCCCGCGAGGCCACGGCCTCGACGGCCGAGACGTGGGCGGCGTGGGCGTGGGTCTGCGTCCGGCTCGCCCGGGCCCAGGCCGTGACGCCCGCCAAGGCAGCGGCACGGCGCGGATCATCGTGAGTGCGGCACCTTGATGCCGGGAGCGGCACCTCCGAACCGGCCTCACGACGGAGCTCGTGGTAGAGGGCATCGGCCTCGGGGAGGAGCGTGCGGACGAGCTCGGCCTGCTCTTCGACCACCGAGCGATCGCCGCCGAGGAGCGCGGGATCGAAGCAGGCAGGAGGCTTGCCCAGGGGAACGCCGAGGTGGTCACGGATCGCGGCGAACGTGCGCCGCGGCTCCGCCGTCACCTGCCCCAACTCGCGGACGAGGCAGCGGCCGGGATGACGGCGGGCGAAGTCGAGGAGGAGGCGGTTGGCATGCATCCAGGCGTGAATGGCCAAAAGCGGATCGGAGGTCGTTGTTTCATCGAGGCGCCGATAGAGCGAATCGGCCACCTCCCACGGGCTGCGAAAGACGAGCAACCATGAGGCTTCGGGCGCCACCTCGCTCCAGAAGTCGAGGAACAGGAGCGTCCGCGGGTCCTTCCAGCCCCACGGCTTCCCCGTGGCGCGCCGGGCGGCGATGAGCTCGCGGGCTCGCGAGAGAAGCCCCGCGGGGACGGCCGGCTGGCCCGCAGGGACGATGCCGTCGCCATGAAGACCATTGGCGCGGAGCGCCTTTTGGTGAAGCTCCTGGAAGTCGAGGTCCTCGAAGTGGCCCCGCTCGTTGCCACGCCCGGCCGCAAGCAGCCGCGTCCCCATCGATACCCCGGCCCCGGCGACGAGCGAGGCGACCAGCGACGTTCCGGAGCGGTGCATCCCGGCGACGACGAGCGCCGGCGGCAGGCATCGAAGAGCCCGTGGCCTTCGGGCACGGGAGGCCTCGGGGCCGGAGGCGAGGCGGAGGGGCACGATGCTCGCGTAGGCCGGATGGAAGTAGGGGTCGTCGCCAAGGCTCGGATCGAAGGGGGGCACGGGGGCAAGCGGACCGGGGCCGATCGTCACCCGGGCGTGTGGCTCGACGACGCCGCGGTAGCCACGGCGACGGAGGTTGCCGCAGAGGTCGACGAAGGCCTGCGGAAGGTGGAGCCGCGGGTTGATCCCCCGGACCGATTCCCACGCCTCGGCCTTCAGAGCCAGTGCCCAGGGATTCGCGGCCGACGTGTTGCGATACCACATCGGGCCACCGAACGAGCCCCATTGTGTCGGCGGGATGCCGCGGAACAGCGGTGTCCCCTCTCCGTTGGCATCGACGACGAGACCACACTCGACGACGTTCCCATCGGCGCCGACAATCAGTCCAGAGGCAAACCCGATCTCCGGATGGGCCGTCACCCAACCGACAAGCGCCGCAAGCCATCCCTCCCGGAGCACGGCCACAGCCCCGGAAACGAACACGATCGCTCCGCCAGCGGCGGGCCAGGCCTTGACGGCCGTCTTGAGATCGAGAGCGACTTCAGCGGGCCGGCTGTCGACGACGGCAATGTCGATGCCGGACATGCTTCCCTGATCCACTGCCAATTCTGCGATCAGCGTGTCACGCCGGTTGGGGTGCGAGAGAACCGTCAGCCGCCGCCGCAGCGGCTCCGGAGCCGTCCCCGGCGGAACGTCGACCGGCAGGGTGGAGAGCGTTAAAGCGATGTCACGGACGAGCACGCCCAGCTCCGCCGAGCCCTGGGCCGTCCCCTCGATGATCACATGGACCGGGGCTTCGGCCGGGATCCGAAAGCGGACCTGAAATCCCGACTCCGGGCTCGGCACGATCACCGCCGGGAGGTCACGGCGGTCAAGGCTCTCCTGGAGCGCCACCTGCTGGGCATTGGAGACGTACGGTTTGGCGGCGACGCCACCGAGGCTCGTCGACGCCGCATGGAGCCGCCAGTGGTAGTGGACTCCAGGCACGCGGACGATGCTCCGAGCCTGCTCGCTGACCCGGAGGAAGATGTCCCAGTCTTGGGCGCCGTCGGTGTGCGCCCGAAAGCCGCCGAGGGCGACGACGAGCGATCGGCGGAGAAGATTGAGATGGGTCAGATAGTTGGCCGAGTAGAGCATTTCGGGGCTCCACTCCGGCTTGAACAGCGGCCGCTGCCGGATCTTCCCCTGCTCGTCGATGCAGTCCTTGTCGGAGTAAAGGAGATCGGCGTCGGGCGCGCCTTGAATCGCCTCGGCCATCCGGTGGAAGGCCTCGGGAGCTAGAAGATCGTCGTGATCGAGCAGCGCGATGAACTCGCCCCGCGCTGCGGCCAAGCTGGCGTTGGTCGCCGCGGAGATCCCGTCGTTGACGTCGAGCTTGACGATCCGCACCCGCGCATCGGCCTGCTGCCGCGCGGCAAGGAGGCGGGGGATCTCGGCATCATCGGGATCGGCGCACGCCAGGCACGCCTCCCAGTGGGGATACGTCTGCGCGGCAAGCGAGTCGAGGGCCGCGGCGAGGAACTCCAGCGGCACCCGATAGACCGGCACGAGGACGCTGATCAGCGGTTGGCCTTCGAGCCTCGCTCCAGCAGCACGCTGCGAGTCGAGGTCAAAGGAGCGCGGCTCGGCCGCGTCGATCCAGGAGGCATATCCGCCAGATCGTGCCTGCGATCCCTGGGGCGGGGCCAGCGGTCGTCGGTTGTCCATCGGATTCCCTCCCCGGCCCTGCGGCAGCGATCGGACCATCAGCCCACGGCCCGCAGGCCGGAGCTCAGCTTGAACGTCGCCATGCCGAGATTGACTGCCCGCTCGGAGAGCTCCGCAATCATGCCGAGGAGATGCTGCTTGCGGACCCGCTCGACTTCGGCCTGCGGGGCGGCCTCGCCCCGTTCACACCGCTCCAGTTGGACGATGAACTCCGACCCGGTGTTGTGATCGGCGGCCGTCGACACCGACCGCACCTTCAGATCGACGAGGCCGAGGTGGTGGAGCTCGTAGACAAGCAGTTGGAAGCTCGACGGTGTGAAGTACCAGGCATGGCAGTCGATGTACTTCTCCCGGCCGATGTCGTCCTGATAGCACTTCCAGGCATGGTCGAGGGTCGAGGCGAGATTGAGCTCGGGCATGTAGGTGCCGGGCATCCAGCAGCCGACCCCCTTGACGTTGATCGAGTGGGCCACCGTCTCGAAGAGCGTCTCGGAGGCATGGCGCCGATCCTGCCGCCGATGGACGGCGAGGACCTGGCCGATCGTGGAGGGATTGCGAAAAAAGTCGAACGTGTAGCGGAGATCGGGCACGGCAAGGGCCAACACACCACCGACCCGGAGGAGCGAGGCCGCCGACTTAAAAAATCCGAGGAGATCGACCATGTGCTCGACGGTGTGACTGCCGATCACGTAATCCATGCCGCTGCCGAACTTCGCCGAAACGATCTCCTCGATCGGCTCCCCCTTCCAGACGATGTCGACATCCTCGATATTGACGCACATCTTCTGCATCGCTTCGGACGGATGATTCGTGGCGATGCGGCGGAGCTCCTCGCCGTCGGTGAAATCGACGACGATCGTGTTCCAGCCGTCCTTCTTCGGTGCCATCGGGCTGAAGAACGGGCCGATCTCGATGCCGCGTGCGTTGGCCTTGTCGATGCCGTCGAGGAGGATCGTGCGGCGGTCCATGGCGGTGGTCCCTGGGGTGCTTCCGAAGAGGATGGTGAGGCCGCCGGTCAGCGCGGCAGGGGAGACGGAATCGGGGGCGTCAGGCGGCAGCGGTTTTCAGAGGGTGGTAGCCCCCCTTCGGCCGCAGCCAGTTGACCGCCGTTTGGAACTGCTCCACCGTCGGCGTGAGGCGGAGGAACTCGCTCACCTGGGCGACGAAGGCTTCGCGGTCGGCCAAGGCCCGCTCGTAGCCGATGAACAGCGTCGGCAAGCCGAGCTTGGCGGCGAGCTGCCACTCCCGTTGGTAGCGCTGCAGGCTTTGGTCGAAGGCGGTTTCGAAGGAACCGCCCCCGGCAGCGAGGTGCGACATGCCGATGTCGAAGATGTTGCGGACGACGAACAGCACGAGCGGATTGCGAACCTGGTGGATCACTCCCTCCAGGTAAAGATCCACCGAAGGATCTTTCCAACCCCAGTCGATGTAGGCGGCGTTGCGGCGCGCGATCACCTTGCCGATGCGACGGTAGAGCCCCGGGTAGCGCGGCGCGTCGGGCTCCGGCTGGCTGTCGAGCATCGCCGCCACGAACTCGCCATCCTCCATGTTGATCCGCGTGTCGGGCTGGCTGACCTCGACCATCCTTACGCCGAGGGCATCGACGACTCCCGATACGGCCGTTGTGCCGCCGCGACCGCACCCGATGATGATCACTGTTCGGCTGTCATACGCCGGCAGGGGATACGCGATGGCGTTTCGGCAGACTTCGCTGCGCCGTTTGTAGAAGCCGAACCGAGCCATGATGGAATCCTCCCCTTCCACGTCCACGTCCACCGGGGGCATGGGCGCGGGGACGGCGGACGACGGCGGTACCGTCGCGGCGAGCGTCTCGTGATCCATAGCATCGCTTCCTTGCTGGGGTTCGGGAGACTTGAGAGAGGAAGGTCAGGCCGTCAGGGCCCGGCGTCGTGTCCGGCCGGCGCTGGCAAGGGCCGGGGCGAGGACATGTTCGGTAACGAACTCCGTGTGCTTGGCAGTGAGGGATTCTTCCCAGGTCCGCGGGTAGGTCATCGCCCGCGCCCGCCGGTAGCGTCCCTCGAGATCATCGCTCGCCGCGGCGGCCCGCGCGAGGCCCTCCACGATCGCCGGCACCGATGGCGCCACCGGGATGACATTGCCGCACAGACCGCGGAGGTAGTCCTCGGTCTTCGTGCGGAAGGTGTTCGTCACCACCATCGCGCCGGAGCCAGCGCAGTCCATCGGAATGAGACTCGGATGGGGGGAGGCCATGAGCGTCAGACAGACGTCGAATTGCCCCACCGTCTGCTCGTACTCCCGCAGCGTCATCCGCGGCAGCGACGTCGAAAACACGCCGGGGAGAAGCTCGAGGAGGGCGTCGCCGAGGCCCATCCCGATGCACTCCCACTCGGCCGGATCGAAGATCCCCTGCTCGTAGGCGGTGATCAGCGACAGGGCGGCGAGATTGAACATGTTGCGATCGACGATCGGCCGCGAATAGAAGACGAGCTTCCGCTTCGGCTTGTTGGCGTTCATCGCCAGGAACGCCTCGCGCGACGCGAGGCTCGAGGAACAGGCGTTGTTGAAGAAGGTGCCGGGCACGCCGCGCGAGGCGAAGCCCCCGATGTCGGCCTGCCGGAAGGAGTCGGCCAGCGGCGCCGTCGAGAACAGCGCGGCATAGTCGAAGCCGTAGGTCTCGTCGGCGAGGGCAAACAGGGATCCACCGGGGAAGAAGTTCGTCTCGTAATCCTGCACGAGATAGAGGAACCGGCGACCGCCGAGGACGTCGCCGATCTTCTTGGCGAAGTGGGCCGAGTACCAGACTGTGGCCACGCAGACGTCGTCGGGCGAGACGTGGAGCGGGTGCTTCCGCTCGCCGATGTACTCGACCTCCACCTCGTCGAGGAGATCCTCCATGCCGGGGTAGTCCTGGAACTTCTTCCGGAACCGCTCCATGGAAAAATCGAAATTGTCAAACAACACCATTCGCACGTTCCAGCCCGTCGAGCGGAGGAAGCGAGCCACCTGGAAGACGCCGAAGAAGCCGGCCGACATCGACTTAAACTCAAACGCCGGCACGAGGACGTTGATCGTCCGCCGCCGATTCGGATCGATCTTCACCTCGGGCAGATCGTAGATCCGGTTGACGAGGAGGTGGAGCTGGTGGGCGTCGTAGATCCGGTGGCCGGGGTCGGCGTCGCCGGTCGTGGGCTGGGAGGCAATACGGCGCCCAAAGCGTTGGAGTTCCTTGCCGATCGAGACCCGCAGTGGCTTCTTCGGTTTGGGCATGGCGCGTCCGGGAGATGACGGGGGGAAGTGAGGCGTCCCCGGGGAACGGGGCGGCGGCGGCGGCCAGGGGATTTCCCACCGCAGCGCGCGGCATGGTGGCAGAGGGGGCTTGGTGCCGGAAGACCAATTTTCCCCCCACACCGCCCTCCCTGCCGCCGCACCGCTCCCGCCCGGCGGGAGCCCGCGCTATTCGAAGAACACGCAGTCGCCATAGCTCAAGAAGCGGTAGCGCTGGGCGATCGCCTCGGCATAGGCTCGCTTCACGAGCTCCCGCCCCGCGAACGTGCTCACGAGGACCATGAGTGTCGTCCGCGGCATGTGGAAGTTCGTCAGGAGGCAGTCGACGGCCCGGAAGGCGTGGCCGGGGCGGATGAAGAGCGATGTCGGCCCCGACCAGGGGGCAAGCGTGCCGGCCGCGGCAGCCGTTTCGAGCGTCCGCACCGCGGTCGTCCCCACGGCGACGACTCGGCCCCCGCGGGCCCGGGCCGCAGCGACGGCGGCCACCGTCTCCGGCGGGCAGTCGCACCATTCGCTGTGCATCGGATGATCGTCGAGATTGTCGACGGCAATCGGCCGGAAGGTATCGATGCCGACATGGAGCGTCACCCGCGCCATCCCGATGCCGCGGTCGGCGAGCGCTGCC
>Ga0209829_10002364_pt1 | contig 14371 bp, 12 predicted proteins | sample C_140205_EF_Meta_FD_187311 | JGI IMG/M metagenome (GOLD analysis project Ga0209829, IMG submission 187311) | Freshwater microbial communities from Lake Croche, Canada to study carbon cycling - C_140205_EF_MetaG (SPAdes) (version 2) | ecosystem: Environmental > Aquatic > Freshwater > Lake...
GAAAGGTTTTTTCTTCAGTCAGGGCAAGGGTTCGAATTTTGCAGTCTCAGGGTGACGCTTCCTCCCCAGTGGATGATCGCAAGCGCAAGGTCTTCGTGAAGTCCTACGGCTGCCAGATGAACGTCTATGACGCCACGCGCATGACCGACGTCCTCGCCGGGGAGGGTTATGAGGAAACGAGCGCCATGGAGAGCGCCGATCTCATCGTGCTCAACACCTGCCATATTCGCGAACATGCCTCCGAGAAGGTCTTCTCCGAGCTTGGCAAGATTCGTCTGCTGAAACAGGAGCGCGCCGCGAGCGGGCTCGACACCAAGATCGCCGTGGCCGGCTGCGTGGCCCAGGCCGAGGGCGCCGAGATCCTGCGCCGCCAGTCCGCCGTCGATCTGGTGGTCGGCCCGCAGAACTATCATCGCTTGCCCGAACTGCTGCGCCGGACGGGCAATGGCGCCAGCGTGATCGACACCGAATTTCCCCTTGAGGACAAATTCGACCATCTCGCTCATCCCACCTCCGACAAGATCCGCGCGCGCGGCCTCAACGCCTTCGTCACCGTGCAGGAAGGTTGTGACAAGTTCTGCACCTTCTGCGTGGTGCCCTATACGCGCGGCGCCGAGATTTCCCGTCCCGTGCGGCAAATTGTCGAGGAAGTGGAGCGGCTTGCCGCCTCTGGCGTGCGCGAGGTGAGCCTGCTGGGCCAGAACGTCAACGCCTATCATGGCGAGGGGCCGTCTGGCGCCGTCTGGTCGCTGGCGCGGCTGGCGACGCGCATCGCTCAGATTCCCGGGATCGCGCGCATTCGCTACACCACCAGCCATCCCAACGACATGAGCGACGATCTGCTCGAAGCCCATCGCGATCTGCCCGCCTTCATGCCGTTCCTGCATCTGCCGGTGCAATCAGGTTCGGATCGCATATTGGCGCTGATGAACCGCAAGCACAGCGTCGCCGATTACCTGCGACAGATCGAGCGCGTCCGCGCCGCGCGGCCCGATATGGCGCTGTCGTCCGATTTCATCGTGGGCTTTCCCGGCGAGACCGAAGCGGAGTTCGAGGAGACCTTGCGCCTCATCGACGAGGTGAAATTCGCCAGCGCCTATTTCTTCAAATATTCCGCCCGGCCCGGCACCCCCGCCTCCACCATGGGCGAGCATGTGCCCGAAGAGGTGAAGGTGGGGCGGCTGGCACGGCTGAAGGCGCTGGTCGATGGGCATCGCGACGCTTTCAATCAGGCCATGCTGGGCCAGAGCGTGGACGTGCTCTTCGAGAAGCCCGGCCGTCGCCCCGGCCAGATCGGCGGCAAGACGCCATGGCTCCATGCAGTGCATGTGGATGGACCGCAGGAACTCATTGGCCAGATCGCGTCAGCGCGTATCATCGAAGTGGGCGTGAATTCGCTTTACGGGCGTCTGATTGATTCTCATACGGAGGCTAGCCATTGAGGCCGACATCCCCCGGCAGAAGTGACGCGGCGCCGCCGCGGGCGCGCGTCGAACGCAACGCGGACTCCAGCGAGATCACCCTCGCTTTCGAGGACAATCGCTTCGGCTCGCTGGTCTTCGGCCTCTACGACCAGAACATCGCCAAGATCGAGCGACGGCTGGACGTGTCGGCGGTGGCCAATGGCAACCACGTCATCATCAAGGGCGCCCCCGAGGCCTGCGAACAGGCTCGGCGCGTGCTGGAAATTCTCTATGAGCGCGTTCGGCGCGGTCAGGTCATCACCCTTGGCGATGTGGACGGCGCCATCGAGGAGGGGGCGTTGCAAGGCACGCTCTTCCCCAAGGACAAGGCGGCGGAGGCCCCGCGCGGCGTTTTCGAACATATCGGCACCCGCAAGCGCGGCATGGTGCGGGCGCGCAACGCGGCGCAGGATCTCTATTTGCGCCTTGTGAAGAAGCATGAACTGGTTTTTGCCGAAGGCCCCGCTGGCACGGGCAAGACCTGGCTTGCGGTCGGCCATGCGGTGTCCCTGCTGGAGCAGGGCGTGGTGGAGCGTCTGATCCTGTCACGTCCGGCGGTGGAGGCGGGCGAGCGGCTCGGCTTCCTGCCCGGCGACATGCGCGAGAAGGTCGATCCCTATCTGCGCCCAATCTATGACGCGCTCTATGATTTCATGGACGGACGCACGGTGGAGCGGGGCATGCAGACCGGCATGATCGAAGTGGCGCCGCTGGCCTTCATGCGCGGGCGCACGCTCACCGGCTCCTGCGTGCTGCTCGACGAGGCGCAGAACGCCACCTCCATGCAGATGAAGATGTTTCTGACGCGCCTTGGCGAGGGCTCTCGCATGATCATCACCGGCGATCCCACCCAGACCGATCTGCCCCCCGGTCAGAAGTCCGGCCTCAGCGAGGCCATCGGCCTGCTCAGCGAGCTGGAAGGTATCGGCCATGTGCGTTTCCGCGCCGCCGATGTGGTGCGCCATGATCTGGTGCGCCGTATCGTGGACGCCTATGAGGCGCCCGGCCGCGAGGCGGCGGCAAGGCCATGAACCCACTGATATCGACGCTGGTGGAATGCGAGGCCTGGAACCAGCATGAGGGCTTCGAGGCCCTCGCAAGCGAGGTGATCGTCAAGGCCGTGGCGGTCACGAAGGTCAAGCTGGCGCGCGGCGCCGAGGTCAGCCTGCTGCTCTGCGACGACGCGCGCATTCGCGAGATCAACCGCGCGTGGCGCGGGCTCGACAAACCCACCAATGTCCTGTCCTTTCCCGCCGCGCCCCGCGCCCTGCTGGCGAAATCCCCCGCCGTGGGCGACATCGCCATCGCCCATGAGACGGTGGCGCGCGAGGCGCAGGAGGAGGGCAAGACCTTCCGCGACCATTACATGCACATGGTGGTGCATGGCTTCCTGCATCTGCTGGGCTATGATCATGAAACTGACGCAGAAGCCGAGGAAATGGAGTCGTTGGAGATCAGCGTGCTCCAGCACCTCGGTGTCGCCGACCCCTATGCCTCGCTCGACCTGGACTTGACGGACCGATGAGCAGTTCCGACACACCCAACGGCTCGGGCGCCGACAAGCCCGGGCTCTTCGACCGGTTGCGAAGCCTCTTCGGCCTGCATGAGCCCTCCGTGCGCGAGGACATCGAAGATGCGTTGGAGGACTCCGCCACCAGCGACGATTTCACGGCGCAGGAACGGCTGATCCTGAAGAATGTGCTGTCCTTGCACGAGTTGCGCGTCGCCGATGTGATGGTGCCGCGCGCCGACATTGTCAGCGCCCCCGCAGACGCCACTCTGGGCGAAGTTCTGTCGATTTTCCGCACGGCGGGCCATTCGCGCATTCCGGTCTATGGCGACACCCTTGATGATCCCCGCGGCATGGTTCATATCCGCGACTTCATGGATTTTCTGGCGAAAGTGGCCGAGCCCGGCGGTGCGCCGGAGACGGCGAAGCTGACCAGCCTCAATGGGGTCGATCTCACCACACCGCTTTCACTTGCGCGCATCCTGCGCCCGGTGCTCTTCGCCCCGCCCTCCATGCCCGCCCTCGACCTGCTCGTGAAGATGCAGGCGAACCGCACCCATATCGCGCTGGTCATTGACGAATATGGCGGCACCGATGGTCTGGTCTCCATCGAGGACATTGTCGAGACCATCGTGGGCGACATCGAGGACGAGCATGATCTCGACGAGACGCCGCAGATCGAAGCGGCGCCGGATGGCAGTTTCGTGATCGACGCGCGCGCCAGCCTTGACGCGGTCTCCCATGCTCTTGACGCTCCCATGGACACGCTGGTCGATCTGGAAGAGGTCGACACCATCGCGGGCCTCGTGTCCGCTCTGGCCGGACATGTGCCCGCGCGTGGCGAAATCATTCAGTTGGGCGCCGCGCTCGAATGCGAAGTGCTCGACGCGGACCCGCGCCGGGTGAAGAAAATTCGCATCCGCAGATCAGGCGGCGCAGCGAAAGAGGTTTGACGCAGGGGCGCCCGTCGCGCGCCACGGCATTGAATGATGAGATTCAACAAGATGGCCCTGGCTGACCGCATCATTTTGTCTTTTGGCTGGCGCAGGCGCCTTGCCGCCTTCGTCGCGGGCGCCGTGGGCGCTCTGGCCATGGCGCCATTCGATCTGTTCCCGGCCCTGATCGTCCCCATGGTGGTCGCGGTCTGGCTCATCGACGGGTCGTCGCAAGCGTTCAAGGGCGGTGGTTGGCGCAATGTCGCGTTGCTCGTGTCAGCCATGGAGGCGGCGCGGGACGGTTGGTGGCTGGGCTTCGGCTTCTTCGTCGCGGGCCTGTGGTGGCTGGGCGCCGCCTGTCTGGTTGAGCCAGAGCAATTCGCCTGGGCCCTGCCGCTGGCGGTGCTGGGCCTGCCCGCTGTGCTCGCCCTGTTCATGGGGCTGGGTTTTGGGCTCGCGCGCCTGCTGTGGAGCGCAGGTCCCGGTCGGATCCTGGCGCTGGCCTTTGGACTTGGTGTCAGCGAGTGGCTGCGCGGCGTGGTCGCCACGGGCTTCCCCTGGAATGGTCTGGGCATGGCTTTGGGAGGCAATGGGGTTCTGGCCCAGCCAGCGGCGCTGGTGGGGCTCTATGGATTGAATGTGCTGGCGGTGCTGATCTTCGCTTCCCCGGCCTGTCTGGCTGACGGCCATGGCGGCAAGGCCAGAAGCGCGGGTTCCCTTGCGCCGGTGTTTCTGGGGCTGGGCCTGCTGGGCTTGATCGGGGCGGGCGGCGCCCTGCGGCTGTGGAACGCCCCGAGCGACATGGCGCCGGGTGTGCGGCTTCGCATCATGCAGCCAAACCTGCCACAGGATGATAAATTCCGTAGTGAGTACAAGGATCAGATCCTGGATCGCTATCTGACCCTGTCGGATCGTGCGACCTCGCCGCAGACGTCGGGCGTGTCGGACGCGACCCACCTCATCTGGCCGGAATCCGCCTTTCCCTTCATCCTGTCGCGGGACGCTGTCGCTCTGGGACGGATCGGGGCCTTTCTCGGCCGTGGAACTGTGCTGATCACCGGCGCCGCGCGCATGGGCGAGACGGTGCGCGGCGCGCGCCTCCCCGGCGAGTCCAACACCCTCTACTACAATTCCATCCAGGCGCTGGCCAATGGCGGCGAGATCGTCGCCGGCTATGACAAGACCCATCTCGTGCCCTTTGGCGAATATCTGCCTTTCAGCGGGCTTCTGGAGTCCTTCGGCCTGCGCCACTTCGTCCATATTCCTGGTGGCTTCGAACCGGGCGCCCGGCGCAGGCTGCTGGAGGTTCCGGGCCTGCCGCCCGCCGCAGCCCTGATCTGCTACGAGGCTATTTTTCCCGGCGAGGCTGTGCCGGTCGAGGCTTCGGGCGAACATCCGGGTCTGCTGCTGAATGTCACCAACGATGGCTGGTTCGGCAACACCACAGGGCCCCATCAACATTTCGCGCAGGCGCGTTTGCGCGCGGTGGAGGAGGGGCTTCCTCTGGTGCGCGCCGCTAATACGGGTCTGTCAGCCGTTGTGGACGGCTACGGGCGGATCCTTCACAAGCTTCCATTGGGGACCGAGGGGGTGATCGACAGCGCGCTCCCCCGTCCTGCGCCAGTGACGATCTTTGCCGCCTCTCCCTTGGCAGGGCCATTGTTTTTATTGCTGTTATGTCTTTTGGGAGCTTGGGTCTGGCGCAGCCCGACCCGCTAAAGGCGCCAAGCTCAAGCATCAATTGAGCGGACCAGCTTGGCGACTATTAGCAACCTGTCCCAAGCCCGGAATGCTGCAAGAGAGATAAGCGATAGCGATCAAGGAATAGCAAGGTGACTATTACTCTGATAGCTGCTAAACCTATTGTCAACATGTCAACATGGTAACAGAATAAAGATCGAACCTAGGGGAAAGTCCGCAGGAATTCCCGGATTGCGAGTCATGCGTGCCGAAATCTCCAAATCCTATTGATATACATGTAGGCAGTCGCGTCAGGATGCGTCGCATTCTATTGGGCCTCAGTCAGGAGAAGCTCGGCGAAGCGCTTGGCGTGACCTTCCAGCAAGTGCAAAAGTATGAGAAGGGCGCTAACCGCATTGGCGCCGGGCGCTTGCAGGATATCGCCAAGGTTCTGGAGGCGCCGCCCTCCTTCTTTTTCCAGGACGCGCCTTCAACCTCGGCGCCCGGCGGTTTGGCGGAGAGCGGGTCGGCGGAATTCGTGGTGAATTTTCTCTCCACCGTCGAAGGGCTTCAGCTCAACAAGGCTTTCGCCAGCATCAAAGACCCTAAGGTGCGTCGCCGCCTTGTGGATCTGGTGGTCGCCATCGCGGCCGGCGGAGTGGCTGATCTCACCTGAGGCGTTCGCTATATAGAACGAAACGGCCTATTCGGCTTGACCAAACGAACGCGGTCTGCAAAGAAGTTCCCCGCTGAAAGCTTGTTGAAGACCGCTCAAGGCGAGGTTATCCACTCGTCGCGGCGAAATATCCACCGGAGGCGTTTGTGGCCCGTAAAAGCTATCTTTTCACCAGTGAATCGGTCTCCGAAGGCCATCCCGACAAGGTTTGCGACCGGATTTCCGATGAGGTCGTGGATCTCTTCTTCCGCGAAGGCGCGGCGGCTGGCCTTGACCCCTACCAGATCCGCGTCGCCTGCGAGACCCTCGCCACGACCAACCGCGTCGTCATCGCGGGCGAAGTGCGCGGCCCGCGCATCGCCGAAGACACGATCATCCAGGTGGCCCGCAAGGCGATTCGCGACATCGGCTACGAGCAGGAAGGCTTCCATTGGGAGCACGCCAAGATCGAGGTGCTGCTGCACTCCCAGTCCGCCGACATCGCCCAGGGCGTTGACGCCGCGGGCAACAAGGACGAAGGCGCAGGCGATCAGGGCATCATGTTCGGCTACGCCTGCCGCGAGACCCCGGAGCTGATGCCAGCCCCGATCCATTACGCCCACAAGATCCTGCGCCTGATCTCCGAAGCCCGTCACGCGGGCACGGAAAAGGCCCTTGGCCCGGACTCCAAGAGCCAGGTCACCGTCCGCTACGAAGACGGCAAGCCCGTCGGCGTCACCCAGATCGTGGTCTCGCACCAGCATCTGATCGAGGATCTGACCTCCGCCCAGGTGCGCGAACTGGTCGAGCCCTATGTCCGCAAGGCCCTGCCCGATGGCTGGATCAGCGGCGATACGGTCTGGCACATCAACCCCACCGGCAAGTTCTACATCGGCGGCCCCGATGGCGACTGCGGCCTCACCGGCCGCAAGATCATCGTGGACACTTACGGCGGCGCGGCTCCCCATGGCGGCGGCGCTTTCTCCGGCAAGGATCCGACCAAGGTGGATCGCTCGGCCGCCTATGCGGCGCGCTATCTGGCCAAGAACGTCGTGGCCGCAGGTCTGGCCGACCGTTGCACCCTGCAACTCGCCTACGCTATCGGCGTCGCCAAGCCCCTCTCGATCTACGCCGATCTGCACGACACCGGCCATGTGGATACCGAGAAGCTCGAGCAGGTGCTGATGGAGGTCATGAACCTCTCGCCGCGCGGCATCCGCGAGCATCTCCAGATGAACAAGCCCATCTATGCCCGCACCTCGTCCTTCGGCCATTTTGGCCGCGAGCCCGATGCGCAGGGCGGCTTCTCCTGGGAGAAGACGGACCTCGCCGCACAGTTGAAGTCGCACTTCTCCTGAGCCCGGGTCCAATCTGACAAAATCAATCGCGCCGGATTCGTCCGGCGCTTTTTATTTATTGATGGGTCCATGATCGACACACCCGCCCCAGGCTTTGAAGATTTCGACACCCGCCCCGGCCTGCATGGCCGTCGCAAGGGCAAGAAACTGCGCGCCCATCAGAGCGACCTGTGCGAGACCCTGCTGCCGCGCATCAAGGTGGATGTCAGCCAGCCCATCAACCCCGCCGTTTTGTTTCCAACGCCCACGGCGGATTTGTGGATGGAGATCGGCTTTGGTGGGGGCGAGCATCTGGCGGTGGATGCGCGCGACAACCCCGGCGTCGGCTTCATCGGTTGCGAGCCCTTCATCAATGGCGTTGCCAAGATGCTCACCGCCATCGAGTCCGATGGGCTCGCCAATGTGCGCCTGCATGCGGGCGACGCATTCGATGCGCTCCATGCGCTGCCCGATGGCTGCATGGGCCGTATCAATCTTCTCTACCCCGATCCCTGGCCCAAGCGCCGCCAGCGCAAGCGGCGGTTCGTGTCGGACCATTCGGTGCGCGAATTCGCGCGGCTGTTGCGGCCCGGCGGCGTCTTCCGCTTTGCGTCCGACATTGACGATTATACGGGCTGGACCCTCGCTCGCGTTCTGCCCTCGCCTTTGTTCACTTGGGACGCGCAGACCCAGCAGGACTGGACCGCCCCATGGCCGGGCTTCACCCGCACCCGTTATGAAGAAAAGGCGATCCGCGAGGGACGCACCACATCCTATCTCACCTTCGTGCGGACGCAGGTTTCCGTTTAATTATTCGGCGTCATCTTCGCCGCGCGCGCCATAGCGATGCAGCGAGGCGCCGTGCGCCTTCAACCAGGCTTCCGCGCTGTCGGTCTCGTTCGAGAGCTTGCGGGTCAGCGCCCAGAATTCATCCGAATGATTCATATGGATCAGATGGGCGACCTCATGGGCGGCGAGATAATCCAGCACATGGGGCGGCGCCATGATCAGGCGCCATGAAAAATTCAATCCTCCCGTCGCCGAGCAGGAGCCCCAGCGGCTCGTCGTGTCGCGCAGGGTCACGTCGCGGGCCTTCACGTCGATCTTCGCGCAATGGCGCCGCACCGCGTCTTCCAGTCGCTTGCGCGCTTCGCGTTTCAGAAAATCCATCACGCGCCTATGCACATGGCGCGCATCGCCCGCCACATGCAGCGCGTGCCTTCCATCGGGCATGACGCCGGTCCATACGGTTCCACGCGCATCAGGCGCATGCTGCACCAGATGGGGAACGCCTGCGAAGGGGATCGTTTCCTCGGGCTCGAAAGGAATGGGCTTTGGCAGTCTGCGCATGCGCGCGCCAATCCACGCCGCATGGCGCTCTGCAAAATCGCGCGCAGCAGTCAGCGATCCGCGCACCGGCATGGTGAGCACCACGTCGCGGGTGGCCGAGCGCACGCGGATGGTGAAACGCCTGGCGCCGGCCACGCGCTTGAGGGCGATCCTGAAGGAATCGCCCGCGTGCGAAATGTTGAACTGGACCGGATCGCGGGGAGGCGCGGTCCGTTTGAAAAGACGCAGCATGACGTCAAACTAAGGGTCTTCGCGCTGAGTCGCCAGTGCAGACAAGCTACACCGGCCAACTCATGCGTCGCTGGTCAGTCTTTCGACAGACGCTCTGCTTGCGCCCAATTCCGCGTCGACGGATTCAATGAACCGACCAATGCGCGGTGCGATTTCCGAGCGGAACCGCGAGCCGTTGAACACGCCATAATGGCCAACGCCCATTTGCAGATAGTGCTGCTTGCGGTGCTCGGGAATGTTCACGCATAAATCATGCGCCGCACGGGTCTGGCCAACGCCGGAAATATCGTCCTTCTCGCCCTCGACCGTCATGAGGCCGCAGCGCTTGATCGCCTTGAGGTCGATCAATTCGTCGCGATGTTTCATGGCGCCCTTGGGCAGCGCATGGTCGACGAAGACGACGTCGATGGTTTGCAGATAATAGGCTGCGTCGAGGTCCATGACCGCCATATATTCATCATAGAAGTCGCGATGCTTTTCAGCGGAGTCGCCGTCGCCATCGACCAGATGGTTGAACATGTCGAGATGGGCGTTCACATGACGGTCGAGATTCATCGCCATGAAGCCGGAGAGTTGCAGGAAGCCGGGATAAACCTGCCGCCCGACGCCGGGATAGGGGAAGGGGACCGTGTGGATGCAGTTCTGCTTGAACCAGGCCGAGCCGCGCTTTTGCGCCATCTTGTTGACGGCGGTGGGGCTGCAACGCGTGTCGATGGGTCCGCCCATAAGTGTCATGGAGGCGGGGCTCATGGGATCCTTACGCGCTTCCATGATGGCGGTGGCGGCGATGAGGGGCACCGAGGGCTGGCACACGCCCAGCGTATGCAGGCCCGCGCCCGGGGCGTCCTTGCCCAGGAACTGCATGATCTCGATGAGGTAATCGATGTAGTCGTCGAGGTTGAAAGGACCGGCGGCCAGCGGCGCCAGACGCGCATCGGTCCAGTCCGTGATGTAGACATCGAAATGGGGCAGAAAGGCCTCCACCGTGCCGCGCAGAAGCGTGGCGTAATGGCCTGACAGGGGGGCCACGATCAGCAGGCGCGGATCTTGCCGGTTGGTGTGGCGGTTGAAGCGAATCACCCGGCAGAAGGGTTTCATCCAGACGACCTCTTCCACGATATCGACGGGCACGCCGTCGATTTTCGTCTGGGGCAGGTCGAAACTTGGCTTGCCATAGCGGCGGGTGAGTCGCTCGAACAATTCCGCAGAGGCCGCCATGTTGCGGCCCCAGACCGTATGGGTCAGCGGATTGAGCGGATTTTTCAGGAAGAAACGCGCGGCGTCTGACATGGCGCGCGCGGGCGCAATAGCGAGGTGAGCCATTTCGTAGAATTGATAGGGCATTCGGTTCATGCGATCACCGACTTTTGGAAGCGGGCTTGCCGCGCAACGCAATCATAATCCGTCTTGCAACATAATCAGCACCTTGAATCAATCCCTCACATGGTTCACCACAGACAAGCCTTGCTGAACTTAAGTCGATGGTCCCATGCAATTATCGTCAGATGTTGATCTCGCCGACGTGGATCTGGGCCGTCATGCGCGGCGCCTGCGGCTCGATACGCTCGTGCGGCTGCGCTGGCTGGCCATTGCGGGGCAATCGGTCGCGGTGCTCACCACCTGGTTCGTGCTGGGCTTTGATTTGCCCATCGCCCTGTGTTTCACGGTCATCGCGGCCTCCGCCTGGCTGAACATCGGGTTGCGGCTGAAATTTCCCCTCAGCCAGCGCCTGCGCGATCCGCCAGCCTTCGCGTTGCTCGCCTATGACATTCTCCAGCTCTCGGGCCTGCTCTATTTCACGGGGGGGCTCTCCAACCCCTTCGCCAGCCTGTTTCTGGCGCCGATCATGATTTCGGCCATGTCCCTGGCCTGGCAGGGCACGCTCTGGCTCGTGGTCCTCATGGTGGGGGCGGCGACCCTGCTGGCGTTCCAGCACTTTCCCCTGCCCTGGCACGCCGGGCAGCCGCTGGACCTGCCATTTCTCTATGTGTCGGGAATCTGGATGGCCTTGGTGCTGGGGGCGGGTTTCATCGCCGTCTACGCCTCGCGGGTCTCGGAGGAGGCGCGGCAATTGTCCGACGCGCTGGCGGCCACAGAGCTTGTGCTGGCGCGCGAGCAGCACCTGACCCAGCTCGACGGTCTTGCCGCCGCCGCCGCCCATGAGCTTGGCACGCCGCTGGCCACCATCACCCTCGTGGTCAAGGAACTGGGCAAGATCGTGCAACCGGGCGACGCCATGGCCGAAGATATCGCCCTCCTCGCTCAGGAAGTCGCCCGCTGCCGCACGATTCTGTCCAAGATCGCCTCGCTGGGCAATGAGGGCCCGGGCATGCTGGATGAGTTGACCATCCTGCATCTGGTTGAAGATGTGGTGGGTCCGCAAAGGGACTTCGGCGTGGCGCTCAGCATTTCCAGCGACGGCAAGGGGCCGGAGCCCGTGTGCCGCCGCAACCCCGGCATGCTCTATGGTCTGGGGAATCTGGTCGAGAACGCCATCGACTTCGCCATGTCCGAGGTGCGCATCACCCTGCGCTGGTCGGAAGCCTTTGTGACGATTGGCATAGCTGACGATGGTCCAGGCTTCTCGCCGGACGTATTAGATAGGCTGGGGGAGCCCTACATCACCTCCCGCGGCTCCCGGCGGGCCAAGGTGGAGGAGGGTTCAGGTCTCGGTCTTGGCCTCTTCATCGCCAAGACCCTGCTGGAGCGTTCCGGCGCTTCAGTGACCACCGGCAATGCGCCCGCCCCCGAACATGGGGCGCGGGTGGACGTGATCTGGCCACGCGCCTCTTTCGAACGCAAGCCGCGTAAGATAGAGCTAGCTTGAGCGCGCCCATGGATTCGTTTGTGAGGACGGCATGAAAAGTTCAGCTCCGCCAATCGACCCCCTCGCTGGCATCGCCAGTCAGGACGCCGGAGCTTTGAGCCGGGCCATGGGCGACGATCGAAGCCTGCTCGTCGTCGATGACGACAAGCCTTTCCTCACACGCCTCAGCCGGGCCATGGAGGCGCGGGGCTTCACGGTGGTGAGCGCTGGCTCGGTGGCCGAGGGGCTTGCCGCCATCGCGCTCCAGCCGCCCGCCTTCGCCATCATCGACATGCGCCTGCAGGATGGCAACGGCCTCGACGTGATCTCGGAACTGAAGGCGCGTCGACCCGAAGCGCGCGGCATCATCCTCACCGGCTACGGCAATATCGTGACGGCGGTGACGGCGGTGAAGCTGGGCGCCTTCGATTATCTCGCCAAGCCCGCCGACGCCGACGAGATCTATCACGCCCTGATGGCGACCCGGCACGACAAGGCGGAGCTGCCGGAAAATCCCATGTCGGCGGATCGGGTGCGCTGGGAGCATATCCAGCGGATCTATGAACTGTGCGACCGCAATGTCTCGGAGACCGCGCGCCGCCTCAACATGCACCGCCGCACCCTGCAACGCATTCTGGCCAAACGCGCGCCGCGCTGATCACAGGTTATTGCGTTCAGGGTCGGCCAGATCATGCAACCGGTCGGCGCCCGTCTGTGCGAAGCGCAGCAGCATGGCGCGCCTCGTGGCGGGGGCGAGGCGATGTTCCGGCGCCTCGCGCAGCACCATGGCCCCATAGGCGTCCGCCACGATGAGCCCCGCGTCCTCCGGCAGCAGCTCCTGCGGCATGTCCTGGGGAATGGCGAAATAAAGCCGGTCGCAGTGGGCGCGATAGTCCGGCCATTTCTGATCCGCGCGAAAATCCGCCACGCAGGATTTGATCTCGATGATGTGGATGGACGAGTCGCCGCTCACAGCCACCAGATCGGCGCGCCGTCCGCTCGCCAGCGCCACCTCCGGCAGGGTGGAATAGCCCAGCGAACGCAAGAGCCTGCGCACGCCCCGCGCCACCGCCAGCGCGGTGGGCGATTGGCGCCCGTCGGCTTTCAGTTCAGACCCTTGCACGCGCATCCGCCAGTATCATCTGGGCTGCCTTTTCGGCGATCATCATGGTGGGGGAATTGGTGTTGCCCGAGGTGATGCGCGGCATGACCGAGGCGTCGGCGATGCGCAGACCCGCGACGCCCCGCACCTGCAAGCGCTCGTTCACAACCGCCATGGGATCCTCCGCCACGCCCATCTTCGCCGTGCCCACGGGATGGAAGATGGTGGTGCCAAGCTCCCCCGCCGCACGCAGCAGATCCTCGTCCGAAGTCACATGCTTGCCGGGGCGGAATTCTTCCGGCGAGAAGGGCGCCAATGCGCGGGCCGCACAGAGCCTGCGGGCCACTTTCAGCGCATCCACCGCCACCCGCTGGTCTTCGCCATGGGAGAGATAGTTGGGCTGGATCGCCGGATGGTCCTTCGCATCGGGCGAAGTCGCATGGATTGAGCCCCGGCTTGAGGGCCGAAGATTGCAGACGCTGACCGTGATCGCGCCGAAGCTGTGCATGGGCTCGCCGAACTTGTCGAGGGAGAGCGGCTGGATGTGGAATTGCAGATTGGCGGTTTCGTAATCGGCGCTCGAACGGGTGAAGAGCCCGAGCTGCGAGGGCGCCATGGTGAGGGGGCCGCGCCGGAACAGGGCGTAGTCGATCCCCATCTTCATGCGCTTGAGCAGGGATTGATATTCGACATTCATCGTGCGCGCGTTCGAGACCTTGTAGATCGGGCGGATCTGCAAATGGTCCTGCAAATTCTCCCCCACCCCCGGCAAATGCTGCGCAACATGTACGCCCAGTTTCGACAGGCGCTCGCCATCGCCGACGCCCGAGAGCTCCAGTAACTGCGGCGTGCCCACGGCGCCCGCGCTCAGGATCACCTCGCCGGTGCAGCGGGCCTCGCGGCGCTCCCCATGCTGCATATAGACCACGCCGACGGCGCGGCCCTCCTCGATGATCACCCGCTCCACCTGAACCCCGATCTCGATGCTCAGATTGTCCCGCTCGAGGATGGGATGCAGAAAGCCCCGCGCCGCGCTCCAGCGCCGTCCGCGTTTCTGGTTCAGCTGGAAATAGGAGCCGCCCTCGTTGTCGCCGGTATTGAAATCCTCGACCTTGGGGATGCCGATCTCTGCGCCCGCCTCGCGCACCGCGTCGAGAATGGGCCAGCGCATGCGCGGCTCCTCCACGCGCCATTCGCCGCCCGCCCCATGCAGGGCGCTGGCGCCGCCGAAATGATCTTCCTGGCGCTTGAACAGGGGCAGCACATCGTCCCAGCCCCAGCCATGGAGGCCGAGCTGGCGCC
>Ga0209829_10002365_pt1 | contig 14370 bp, 15 predicted proteins | sample C_140205_EF_Meta_FD_187311 | JGI IMG/M metagenome (GOLD analysis project Ga0209829, IMG submission 187311) | Freshwater microbial communities from Lake Croche, Canada to study carbon cycling - C_140205_EF_MetaG (SPAdes) (version 2) | ecosystem: Environmental > Aquatic > Freshwater > Lake...
CCAAGTTTATTAAGAGCTGTTCCTACTAGTGAATTAAATTCTAAAATTGTATTTGAAGCAGCCACTAAGGGAGATGAAATTGCTAAAGAAGTTTTTGAATACACAGGTAAAATTTTAGGTATGGCTTTGGCCAATTTTGTGATGTTCTCTAGTCCAGAAGCCATTATATTATTTGGAGGATTAACTAAAGCAGGTGATTTAATTTTAAAACCAACGCGCGAACATTTAGAAGACAATGTTATAGAAATCTTCGAAAATAAAGTGAAAATTTTAGTGAGTCACTTAAAAGAATCTGATGCTGCTATCTTAGGAGCAAGTGCACTAATGTGGGAGTAGGTAAATTATTTAATAGCTTCTTCTAGCCACTTATTCCTTCCCCATCCAGCAATAACATGCTTTTCGGAATGGTAAGAAGATCTTACTAGTGGTCCACTTTCTACATAATCAAAGCCTAATTCATATCCTATTTGTCTTAGTTCCGCAAATTCATCCGGATGAACAAAACGTTGAACGGCTAAATGTTTTTTAGTGGGCTGTAAATATTGACCCAGGGTTAACACATCACAACCTACTCCTACTAATTCTTTCATGGTTTGAATGACTTCCTCTTTTTGTTCCCCTATACCTAACATGATGCCCGTTTTGGTGCGCATGCCCCCTTTCTTTAAGGTTTCTAATACTTGTAAACTTCTTCTGTATTTGGCTTGAACACGTACTTTTTGAGTAATGCGTTCTACTGTTTCCATATTATGACTCACCACTTCGGGCGCCGCTTCAATGATTCTTTGTATTTGATCGGCAATACCTCTAAAATCTGGAATTAGGGTTTCCAAAGTAGTCTCGGGTGTTAATGCTTTAATAGCTTTAATGGTATTGAACCAAATAATAGAACCCCCATCAGCCAATTCATCTCTATCTACACTGGTTAATACAGCATGTTTCACTTTCATTAGTAAGATGGCTTCTGCTACTCTTTGAGGTTCGTCCCATTCCACTGCTTTAGGACGACCAGTGGCTACGGCACAAAATTGACAACTTCTCGTACAAATATTACCAAGAATCATAAAAGTGGCTGTGCCTTCTCCCCAGCATTCTCCCATATTAGGGCAATTACCACTTTCACAAATGGTATGTAATTTATGAGTGTCTACTAATCCGCGCACGTGTTTATAACTCTCGCCAATGGGTAACTTAACTCTTAACCAGTCTGGCTTTTTAATTCTTGTATCCGCCCCAGAAGAAACAACAGGTAATTCTTGCATAAACGATTTCTGTAATCAGGTACAAAAATACAAGACTTGTGCTTAAAAATGAATATTATATCGACTCAATTAATCCAAAATAAACCCTTTCATCGTAAATTTACCAAAATCACAAATTATAGAATGATCATAAGAAAGCTTTAATTAATTATACATCTTAATTATTACACACTAAAATTAATACCATGACTGCTACAGTTACTTACGAATCTAATTTAAGAACAACCTGTTTACACTTACAAAGTGGCTCCCATATCGAAACCGATGCGCCTACCGACAATAAAGGGAAAGGGGAAAGATTCTCACCCACCGATTTAATAGCTACGGGTCTTGGGGCCTGTATGATTACCACTATGGGTATTAAAGCAGAAAGTATGCAAATTGCATTGGATGGCGCAAAAGTGGAAGTAACCAAAATAATGGTTTCAGATCCAAGAAGAATTGGAAAAATAATAGCCCATGTAACTATGCCTGCTGGATTAAATGTAGATGATAAGACAAAAGAAATTTTAGAAAAAGTAGCTAGAACCTGCCCTGTAGAAAGAAGCTTACACCCAGAAGTAGCATTAGCTATTACTTTTGATTGGCTTTAACCTATAAATCAAGTATAAAAATAAATTGATAAAGCAACTAGCTAATTCCTAGTTGCTTTATTTTTTGCATTAGTTTACTTACGGGCAAACCCATTACATTGTAAAAATCGCCTTGTATATTTTTAATGCCCACTACCCCTATCCATTCTTGAATGGCATAAGCACCAGCTTTATCATAAGGCTTGTATTTTTCGACATAAAATTCAATCTGGGCCTGGGTTAATGGATGAAATTCCACTTGAGTGGTTTCACTAAAAGCAATCTCTTGGCCATCATATAATAATACTACTCCCGTAATTACTTGATGTATGCGTCCAGATAATTTTTGTAAAGAAGCAATGGCATCTTGTTTGTGTGCAGGTTTTCCAATAATAAGTTGATCTAACACCACTACTGTATCAGCCGCTATAATACAACTATTTAATAAGGTAGTATTTTCAACAGCAATTTTTTCTTTAACCGCATTGGCTTTGTTACGAGCAATAAAAATAGGCACTTCCTCTATAGGCATGGTTGCTGGATAATCTTCGTTGGCTTCAGAAACTATAATTTCAAAAGACAATTCGGCCCACTCTAATAAAGATTTACGACGAGGCGATTGAGAGGCTAAAATAATATGGCTCATGGACTAATTAAAATAAGAAGTAGAAAAATGCAATGGATAAAATACCAAATAACATGGCAACTTTTACCCAAGTACTTGACTCATTAAAATGTTTATTGGTAAAAGACTTTGGCAATTTGATTAAAACTATAACCAAGGGGCTTACAATAAATACTAGGCAATATAAAGCACTCCACCACCAGCCAAAAGGAATAACCACCAATTGTATGATTAACAAAACAGCAATCACCACAATTAGCCATACCGACAAATACACTTTAGTAGGTTTTAAACCCCATTTAATAGGTAAAGTGGTGCAACCAAATTTTTCATCTCCTTCCATATCTTCTAAGTCCTTGAGTGCCTCCCTAACCAAAGTAAGAATAAAGGCAAAAGCACTATACAATAAAGTAAGTTTTGCAAATTTAAAATTGGCTATATCTGTGATATTGGGATGCAGTATTTCTTGTATAGTTAATTTAGAAAAGTAAACTACTGCAATAGACCAGGCAGTCAATATCGATATAATAATATTGCCTATTAAAAAATTCTTTTTAAAAGTGGTACTATAAAACCACAATAATAAAATGGCCAATAAATTAGACAAATGAATATGCCAATAAGATTTAAAAGGGAAAACTATGGTAGAGATATAAATTGCAAAAACACTTAGTATTAAATGCCAAAATATAACCCATCTTCTGCTAATATAAGCGCCCACGACTACTTTAGTGGGTTTGTTAATTTGATCAATATTTACATCAAAATAATCGTTGATAATATACCCTGCTGCAGCAATAAAAACATTAGATACCAACATTAAATAAAAACGGAAATCAACCTCTGCCCCAGACAAAGGATACAAAGGCTTATAGATACAAAAGTGAAATAAACATTCTGCCAATAAAATAAATAGCAAATTGGGCCAACGTATCAATCTTAAAAAATGAATCAGTAGCTTCAAAATAATTATTTAAGCATTTATTTGGATTGAATTTGATCGGTTAAATCCCAATGATCATTTAATTTCAATGTTTTTTCAATGACTTCTCTAGCACACCCTTCTCCCCCTTTTGAAATAGCATTATACGCCGAAATGGCTTTGATATCTGCAGCAGCGTCATTTGGGCAAGCAGCTAAACCCACCGCTTTCATAGCATCATAATCGGGCATGTCATCGCCCATATATAGAATCTCCGCTAAGGATACTTTATTTAAGATAGACAACTCTTTTAACAATTCTAATTTATTAACCACTTTCATAAATACTTCGGATACCCCTAATTTTTGAAGCCGCTCTTTTACTTCATCAGAATTACCACCAGATATAATCCAAACATGGTATCCTTTTTTAATGGCCAATTGCAAAGCATAACCATCTTTAATATCCATTACCCTTGCCATTAAACCATTGGGCATGACTAATACTTTGCCATTGGTTAAAACACCATCGACATCAAATACAAAACATTTGATTTTTTTAAAAGCTGCTAGCAAGTGTCTGAATTTTAGACTATAAATGTAAGCCTATTTTTGATTATCTCTCCACTCATACACCCAGGCACTTTGGATCATTTCCAAATGCCCCTCATTAGATTCTTCTTTTTTACCCTCAAAATGAGGCAAGGATAAAACCCATTCTAATAAATCGGTAAAACGAACACGATAAATTTTAGACTCCGAAAAATCGTCCCCGAATTTTTCATACAATTTTTGGGCGATGTCTTCATGATCATTCCAATGGATAGGTGGTTCAAACTGACTCATACGTTTATTAATTATTTATTCTCCTAAAAATTGGGTTTGATCTGGCAAATTTATTTCAATGGCTCCCGACCCAGCAAGTAATTCACATTGACAACCTAATCTTGATTCAATTCTTGGACTCACTGCTCGATCAATAAAATCTTCTTCTTTATCAGATAGTTCTTGTAAAAATTCAGCGCCCTTCTTAATATATATATGACAAGTACTGCAAGCACATACTCCCCCACAATTGTGATGTAATTCAATACCTGCATCAAGAATAACCTCTAATAAACTTTGGTCTGGTTTAATATTGGTTAAGGTTAAGGGCTCCAACCCTTTTTGCTCAAAATTAATTTTTAATGAATACATAGCCCTTTGATAGATTTTTGCAAAAATAACTTTAAACCTTCAATGCTATAGTTTCATTGATAATTTTCTTTGTCGAAATACAAAAAAAATAGCCCAACCCCATCGCTAAACTTATCTTTGCATTCTAATTTAGGTATTATGGCCAATCAGGGGTTCTCGGAAAGGGTGTATTTACAATATTTACGAACAAAATTTAAGACCTTAGGAATGGTGGCACCACCCATTGCAGGTAAATTGGCTTTAAATTTATTTTGCACGCCCTACCCTAAATTTAAAAAAAGAAAAGCACCTGCCATTTTTCATCAAGCCAAAGCTATACAAGTGAAAGTGATAGGTGATGGCTTACATAATAATGGTAGCTCTATACTAAATGGGTTTGAATGGAAACCAGCCAAAAGCAATGGAAAAACTGTATTAATAGCTCATGGTTATGCAAGTTGTGCCTATAAGTTTGAACAATATATTCAGCCCCTATTAAAATTAGGCTGTAACGTACTATGTTTTGATGCGCCAGGTCATGGATTAAGCCAAGGCAAATACATTAATATACTCATCTACCAGCAAACCATACAACAAATTATCAAGGATCACGGGCCTGTGGATTATTTTATAGGACATTCTTTAGGCGCCATCACCCTTGCTATGGTTGCAGAAACCATGTCTCATCCAATGCAGCATAAGTTTGTACTCATTGCCCCAGCCACTAAAACCACCAGTACTTTTGAAAGGTATTTTAACATGATGCACTTTAACCAAGGGGTTAGAACTGCTTTTTTAGAGGAATTACAAAAGCATACACATGAAGCTGTTTCCTATTTTGAAGCCGATCGAGCACTTCAAAATTATACTGGCCCAGTACTTTGGGTCCATGATCAAGAAGATATGGTCTGCCCTTATAAAGATTTAATAGATTTTCAAAATAAAGCCCCTGAAAATATTAAATTCTTGATAACCAATGGATTAGGTCATAATAAACTGTATAAAACCCAAGAGGTTATTGATAAAATCATGGCATTTTTGGCTTCCTAAGCTTAGCTAATTTTTATTTTTTAGTCGAAAGCTCTAATATTGCATCGCGAGAAAAGAATTAGCCTCCCCATAAAAGGGTTATTTATTTTTTCATAATTACTTGATATTCAATTTCTAAAATAACCCGTAGGAGCGGTAGCCCTCTATGTCAAAGAACTTATTAATTGTTGAGTCGCCTGCAAAGGCAAAAACGATCGAGAAGATTTTAGGTGAAGATTTTGAAGTGCGCAGTTGCTATGGTCATATTAGAGACCTAGAAAAAGCTGATATGGGCATTGATCTAAAAAACAAATTTGCCCCACGCTATGCGGTACCTAGTGAAAAAGAGAAGGTAGTTAAGGAATTAAAATCGATGACTAAAAAGGCTAAAGAAGTATGGTTAGCATCGGATGAGGACCGTGAAGGAGAAAGTATCAGTTGGCATTTAGCGGAAGTGTTGGGTTTAGATCCCAAAAAAACCAAAAGAATTGTATTTCATGAAATTACCGCCCCTGCCATTAAAAAAGCAGTAGCCAATCCACGTTTTATTAATATGGATTTGGTAGATGCACAACAAGCAAGAAGAATATTAGATAGAATTGTTGGTTTTGAATTAAGCCCCGTATTGTGGCGTAAAATTGGAATGCAAAAAAGTTTGAGTGCAGGAAGAGTGCAAAGTGTCGCGGTAAGATTAATTGCAGAAAGAGAAAGAGAGATCAATCAATTTATACCAGAAAGTGTTTTTAAAGTATCGGCCTTATTTAGCGCTCCTGATATTAATAAGAAAAAAGTTAAGTTTAAAGCAGAGGGCCCTCAAAAATTAACCACTGCAGGTGCCGCCGAAAAGTTTTTAAACGAATGCAAGGGCGCCAAGTATACGGTTAAAGACATTGCAGTAAAAGACGGAAAACGTACGCCATCAGCGCCTTTCACTACTTCTACCCTTCAACAAGAGGCTTCCAGAAAATTAGGCTATAGTGTAAGTAAAACCATGTTATTGGCGCAAAAATTATATGAAAGTGGTAAAATCACTTACATGAGAACCGATAGTATTAGTTTAAGTGAAACAGCAGTGGAAGCCATTAAATCAGAAATCAATTCTAGTTTTGGAGAAAAATATTATCAACCAAGAAAGTTTAAAAATAAAAATGAAAGTGCGCAAGAAGCGCACGAAGCCATTCGTCCATCTTACATGAATGAAAGCAAAGTGGATGACGCCGATTTAAATAGATTGTATGAATTAATTTGGAAAAGAACCATTGCTTCACAAATGAGCGATGCGCAATTTGAAAAAACAACTGCGAAAATTGAAATTTCTACCAATAAAGAAACTTTAACAGCAAGTGGTGAAGTAATGAAGTTTGATGGTTTCTTAAAAGTATATTTAGAAGGCAAGGATGAAGATGAAGTAGACGAAGACAACTTAGAAGATGGAGATGAAAGTTTATTACCTCCTCTTTCCAAAGGACAAGTATTAGATTTTACTTCCATGACTGGTTTGGAAAGATTTAGCCGTGCGTCATCAAGATATACCGAAGCTTCTTTGGTAAAGAAATTAGAAGAATTAGGCATTGGACGACCTTCTACTTATGCACCTACGATTTCTACCATCATGAAACGTAATTATGTAGAAAAAAGAGAAAAAGAAGGGATTAAAAGGGTATATCAAATTTTAACCCTAAGTAATAAGGATGAAATTACACAAGAAGCTTCCTCAGAGATTACAGGTGCTGAAAAAAATAAATTATCCCCTACCGATTTAGGTTTGGTGGTGACCGACTTTTTAAAATTACACTTCTCCAAAGTAATGGACTTTAATTTTACCGCTAAAATTGAAGGTGAGTTTGATGAAATTGCTGCAGGAAAATTAAAATGGAGTGATATGTTGGCTTCCTTTTATGAGCCTTTTCATGTTACTATTGAACATACCCTTGAAACTGCAGAAAGAGCAAAAGGAGAAAGAGAATTGGGTTTCGATGCCATTACAGGCAAGAAAGTCATTGCGCGTATGGGCAGATATGGTCCGATGGTTCAAATTGGTCATCAGGATGAAGAAGAAAAGCCAAAATTTGCCAAATTAAAAGCTTCACAAAGTATCGAAACCATCAGTTTTGAAGAAGCAATGGAATTATTTAAGCTACCTAGAATGGTGGGGCAATTCGAAGACGAGGATGTTTCTGTTAATATTGGCCGCTTTGGCCCTTATGCGGCCCATGCTAAGAAGTTTTACTCTCTTAACAAGGAAATGGACCCTTACACGGTAAGCTTGGAGGAATTAACTCCAATGATAGCAGAAAAGAGAAAAGCCAAAGACGAAAGAACCATCAAAGTGTTTGAGAAAGAGAAAATTCAACTTTTACGTGGCCCTTATGGCCCCTATATTAAACAAGGCTTACGCAATTTCAAATTGAATAAAGAACAACAAGAAAAAGTGGAAACCTTAACCATTGAAGAAGTCAATGCCATTATAGTGGAACTAAAAGCCAACCCACCTCGTAAAATGGCAAGAAAAAAGAAAGCATCTTAATTAATTAATTCATTCTTTCCTATACTAAAAAAGTCCCCTCGAATAATCGAGGGGACTTTTTTTATCTTCTATTATTTTATAAAACCTTAACTTATTGTAGCGCAGGTTTACTCATCAATTTAAGATATTGAACATGCGCTTTAATAGCACTTAACACCGTAGGATATTCAATGTATTTTAATTTAAAATCGGCACAGGTTTCTTTAACTATTTTAGAAATAGCAGGATAATGAACATGAGAAATTTTTGGAAACAAATGATGTTCAATTTGAAAATTCAATCCACCTACCAACCAGCTTACCAATTTGCTTTTGGTTGCAAAGTTCGCAGTAGTTTGAATTTGATGCGTAGCAAACTCATCTGGCATTTTATTTTCGGGTTGCATAGCAACAGGGAATGCAGTTTCGGTAACCGTATGTGCTAATTGAAATACAATACTTAAAACAAAGCCTGCAAAACAACCTATTACTAAAAACCCAACCAGCCAACTTACCCAACCAACCATATAAATAGGCAACACTACAAATACAATAACATGATACAATTTAACAGCCCAAAATTCAATATGATCTGCAATACTCATGTTCTTAATTTCAACAGATCCAATTTTTCTTGAAAAATATTTTTTATAATCAGCAAAAAAGATCCAAAAAATATACAATAACATATACAATACCCAAAAATAAATATGTTGAAAACGATGTAATAAATAATGTTTTTGTGTAGGTGCCATTCTCATTAAGGCGCCCACTTCAATATCGTCGTCTACCCCATCAATATTCGTAAAAGTATGGTGTAAAGTAACATGTTTCATAGCCCACATAAATCTACTAGCGCCTAAAACACTTATGGAAGAAGAAGCTAATTTATTCAACCAAGCATATTTGCTAAAACTACCATGACTTCCATCGTGCATCACATTAAATCCAATAGCTGCAATCAAACCTCCAAACAGAAAACATTCTAAAATTGCATAAAAAGTAGGAGGTGTAAAAAATACTAAATGAACATAAGTAATTACAAATAAAGTAAGTAGTATGATGGCTTTTGAAAACAATTTATAATTTCCAGTACCCTTAATAGCATGTTCTGCTAAATATTGATTGACTCTGCTTTTTAATTCGGCATGTAATGACTTAGCCATTACTGGAAATTTAGGAGTAGTTGAAATTGAAGTTGACATGTGCTTTTCGTTGTATATACAAAGAAAAGACAAATACCAATACTACTGTCTTTAAATAGCAGATATTTAGCCGAACGTTTAATTATTCTATTTATTATGTAAACAATTGTTAAATATATCCACACCTATAGGATAAGTATAATCGTAATTTGTCAATATTTTGCGTTGATTTGAATAATATTTACAACCACTATTAGCCTGTCTATGCAAAAAGTATCCGAAATAAACGCTTTATTTAAATTGATTGACGACCCAGATGAGGAAGTGTTTAATACCATTGCTGATCGATTGTTAGTTTATGGATCCCCTATTATTCCTGACCTAGAAAATTTATGGGAAAATACTTTGGACGAAGCCACTTTAGAGCGGATTGAAATAATGATTTATAAACTTCGCTTACAAGATTTGAAAGAAGCATTTACAAAATGGAACGCCGACCCCAATGCCTCTTTATTCGAAGGTGCATTATTAGTGACTCAGTTTCAATTTCCCGAGTTGGCATTAGATACCTTGCGTCATCAAATGGAAAAAATTAGACGTAATATTTGGCTAGAATTAAACAATTATTTAACGCCCTTAGAACAAGCTAATGTTATTAGAAATATCTTATATAATTACTACCAGATAAAGGGAGTAGAAGTGAATTATGAAAAGCCAGAAGAGTTTTTAATAGCAGCCCCCTTACAATCCAAAAAGGGAAATGCGATTGCCAATACCTTATTATATGCCGAACTTTGTCAGCAATTAGATATTCAAGCCCATTTTATAAATATACCCAAACAGTGTATCATAGCTTTTTATACTTCCGATTGGGATCCAGAGGAAATTGTTCCTAATCCTCAAGAATTCATACAGTTTTATGTAGAAGGGACTACTGGGAATGCCTTTTCACAAAAAGACTTAGATCAATATATGCTAAGAAGCAATATTGAACCCAAAAATAGTTATTACAAGCAACTATCCAATACAGCTATTATTAAAAAGCATTTATTAGAATTTGCAAAATGTTTCCAAAGCCCCACCCTGCAATACAAACAAAATGACCTCATAGAATTAGCCAATTTATTAACCTAAGCATTGTACTTTTAGGTAGAAATTTTAGGAATTATGATAACCTGGGACGATTTTACAAAAGTAGACATACGATGCGGCACAATATTGACGGTAGCTGCATTTCCTAAAGCAAAAAAACCTGCTTATCAATTAAGTATTGACTTTGGTCCATTGGGTATTAAAAAATCATCTGCTCAAATTACAGATCATTACTCTATAGATAATTTAGTGGGCAAACAAATCATTGCAGTGGTTAATTTTCCTCCAAAACAAATTGCCAATTTTATAAGTGAATGCTTGGTATTAGGTGTTTACAATGAAGCGCAGGAAGTCATTTTACTACATCCTTCCTTACCTGTCACAAATGGCCAACCCATCGGATAATGACAGCCAACTATACACAAATTTATCATAGCCCCATTGGCATCATTAAAATAGTGGCCGATGAATTTTGTATAGAAGAATTGGTTTTTATAGAGGATGCGCAATTGAATCAGTTAACAATTTCTACTACCACTCCAGAGGTTATTAACCAATGCATCGACGAATTGATTGAATACTTTGCAGGAAAAAGAAAACAGTTTAGTGTGGCCATTAATCAAGCTGGAACAGAGTTTCAGCAAAAGGTTTGGAAAGAACTGTATGAGGTCCCCTTTTCAAAAACTTTAAGTTATGGCGAATTGGCCAAAAAAATGGGCGACCCTAATTTAGTGCGTGCTGCTGCTTCTGCCAATGGTAAAAATAAAATAGCCATTATTGTTCCTTGTCATAGAATCGTTGGCGCTGATAGGTCTTTGGTAGGATATGCTTGGGGTAAATCCAGAAAAAAATGGTTGCTTCAACACGAGTTCAGATTGGAATTGGGCGTACAAACCTTATTTTAAGAAGGACTTATTGTAAGATAGCCCCATCAAAACCAAAGGGCAATAAATTTGCTGCAGATGGCAAAACCATAACGGGGCCAGACTTTCCTGCTAGAATAATTTTAATAGGTGCTTGATACCTAGTTTCATAATCCAATAAAGATTGTCTGCACATGCCACAAGGCGAAATAGGTTCTATGGATGGTTTATTTAATGGATCATAACTAATGGCCATTGCAATGATAGATGCAGCGGGGTATTGACTACCAATACTATTTAATAAAGTTCTTTCTGCACAAATACCTACCGGGAAACTAGCACTTTCTTGATTCGATCCAATGATGATTTGACCAGTTGACAATAAAGCTGCGGCACCTACTTTAAAATTTGAATAAGGGGCATAAGCAGTTTCAGTAGCTTTGATAGCGGCATTTAGCAATACTTGATTTGCTGTTGATAGCAAGCCTGCATGATCTAATAACTCATATTCAAATTCGTATTTTTTTAGCATTGATTTATTTAATGCGGTTAAATAGACGACTCCACCTAATAGATTTATTGTAACTAAACCAAATTAAAGCTGCTCTACCCACGATATGTGTTTCTGGCACATAGCCCCAATAACGGCTGTCCTGACTTCTATGGCGATTGTCGCCCATCATCCAGTAATAATTCTGTTTCACAGTATAGGTAGTAGCTGGTTTCCCATTTAATAAGTATTGATCATTTACTTTATCTAAAGTATTGTGCTCGTAATTAGTAATGAGTCGGCGATACAATTCGATGGTACTATCATTCAAACTAAGGATATCATCTTTCTTAGGAATACGAATAGGTCCAAAATTATCAACCGAGAAAGGGAAATGCGCTACATCATTGGGAAAAGTATAGCCCACTGTGTTTTCCACATAGTTTGTAACCGAGACTACTTGAGGTATGTTTTTTAAACTGGCTGCTGCGCCAGCGGTCATATTAATTAAATAGGTATTGGTTCTTCCATCTATTATTCTAAAATCGTTCGTGGCATCGGTAGTGCTTATGCCAAGGCTATCTTCCACAAAATCTTCTGGAATGGGCTTGCCATTGGTGACTACTAAATATTCTGTTTGAGCATTAGGGGCAACATAGGCAGGTTGACCATTGATCCATAAATGACTCTCTTTTACTTGTATCAAATCACCAGGAACTCCCACACATCTTTTTATGTAGTTATCTGTTTTATCAATAGGATGAACTAAAATAGGAAATTGCGCTTTCAATTTTTCTCTATCTCCATTAAATTCAGGAGATCTTAACACATCGTAATATGGATTTTTACTTCCATAGTCAGGGTCATTAATAATAGTATCGCCTGCGGGAAAATTAAAAACTACTACATCATTTCTATTGATGTCTCTAATTTTAGGTAACCTACTATAATCTAATTGAACCCATTTTACATAAGAAGGGGTTGTTGGTGCACCTGGCATAGTGTTGTGCACAAAAGGAAATGATATGGGTGTTTGAGGAACTCTTGCACCAAAAGTAATTTTATCTACAAATAAGAAGTCATTCACCAATAAAGTTTTCTCCATACTCTCCGTTGGAATTACATAGGCTTCAAAAATAAAAGTTCTAATTAAAGTCGCAGCCACTACGGCAAATACAGCAGCATCAATCCATTCTCTGGAAGCAGGTTTATGGTAATGTACCAAAGCGGCATCACCATACCATTTTGCATCTTTTGAAAAACCTATATAAGGCAGGTATATAAATGGAACGAAAACTGTTAAAGCATGTTGAATTAAATTTACTTTTTTGAAATGCATCACAAAAATGATAGAAATCCATAAACTTACAAACTGACCAAGTATAGGAATTAGCTGTATCCAAAACCAAATTTTTGGAATTTGACATAGTTTAACCACTTCCCAAGTATTATAAATAGGCATTATTGCTTTGGTATTATCTACCCCAGCTTTTTTAAGCATGCTATAAATACCTATATGCCAGCCCAACCAAAAAATAATCAAAAATAGAACGCCCATAATTGTTATGTATTATTATAAACAAAAATATCCCTTTGTGAGGGATATTGATAAAAAGATGTTGAATTTATTGTTAAACTGTATAAAAGGCTCAAATAAAGGATTATCGAATCCCTATTTGTATTGATGCATTATTTCCTTCACCAATTTTACCGACCTAGCAATGTCAGGAATAGCCAAAGCTGTTAAATTGGGCGCATAATGCATTGGTGCATCAGCACTGGTAATTCTTCTTATAGGTGCATCTAAATAATCAAACCCTTCTTTTTGAATGCGGTAACTTAATTCTGAAGATACTGAAGCAAATGGCCATTGCTCTTCAATAATAACCAATCTGTTTGTTTTTTTAACACTTTCTAAAACAGTCATCCAATCCAAAGGGCGAATGGTTCTTAAATCGATCACTTCTGCACTGATGCCTTCTTTTTCTAATTCTGCAGCGGCCCCTAGTGCCACTTTCATCATTTTGCTATAAGATACAATCGTTACATCCCTACCTGGTTTTTTAACTGCTGCAAGGCCTAATGGAATGTAATATTCTTCATCAGGCACTTCCTCTTTATCACCATACATCACTTCCGATTCCAAAAACATTATAGGATCTTCTTCATATCTAATCGCTTGTTTAAGCAATCCTTTAGCGTCATAAGCACTTGCTGTAGACACTACTTTAATACCAGGAATATTGGCTAAATAACTTTCAAAAGCAGTAGAATGTTGCGCACCTAACTGACCAGCACTCCCATTGGGTCCTCTCATTACAATAGGACATCCTATTTGTCCACCACTCATGGCCAACATCTTACTAGCTGTATTCAAAATTTGATCTAAAGGCAATACGGCGAAGTTCCAGGTCATGAATTCAACGATGGGTCTCAATCCATTTTGAGCCGCCCCCACAGCAACTGCTGTAAAGCCCAATTCTGAAATTGGAGTATCAATAACACGTTTAGATCCGAATTCGGCCAACATACCTTGGCTTACTTTATAAGCACCATTGTATTCGGCTACTTCTTCCCCCATCAGCAAAACTCGCTCATCCCTTCTCATTTCCTCACTCATTGCTTCGCGGATGGCTTCTCTTAAGGCTATTGATCGCATGAATCTAATTTTAATTTGAGATGCAAAAATA
>Ga0209829_10002366_pt1 | contig 14367 bp, 12 predicted proteins | sample C_140205_EF_Meta_FD_187311 | JGI IMG/M metagenome (GOLD analysis project Ga0209829, IMG submission 187311) | Freshwater microbial communities from Lake Croche, Canada to study carbon cycling - C_140205_EF_MetaG (SPAdes) (version 2) | ecosystem: Environmental > Aquatic > Freshwater > Lake...
CAGCGTCTTGGCGGGCCTTTTGTGGCAGCACGTTTTCTAGCGTACTGAATCAACAAGATGAAATCTTGTTGCCACAAAGAGACACGATGGAGATCTTGTCGCCACGAGGAAAAGAGAGCGGGCTTGGAACCCCAGTGCGGGAACCCCGCCATGCAATTGGGGGTGAGGCAGCCGGGGATCGGCGGACGCTCGACGAGCGCTCGCCCGCCTCGGCCTCCGCGAGGAGACTTCTGCCGTCCACGGCGGTGGCGCGCCGTCTGTCTCCACGAAAAACACAGCATCCTGCTGCCGCGACAGGCGGATGCCTGTCCACAGCCAGCGTCTTGGCGGGCCTCCGGTTTCTGCCGGCTACAAAGGGGCAGCACGCCGGCTCCCCCAAAACTCCCCCCAAACCGACGTCCCGCCCGGTTTTCGTCGGAGATTGACCGGGGGGAGCGTTGGTGGCTACAGTACGCGACTCAACCGACTCCGAACCTAGGTGATGCCATGGCCGTTCCAAAACGCCGTCAATCCAATCAGAAGACCCGTTCACGCCGCGCCCACGACTTTCTCACGCCCCGCCAATTGACGTTCTGTTCGACCTGCGGCAAGGCTGTTCCCACTCACCGCATCTGCGGCAATTGCGGCCACTACATGGGGCGGGCCGTCGTCAAGACAGAGGAATGACCCCTTTGGCAGCGGCGACTTCGGGCAGCACTGCAGCGACCTCGGTGGAAACGGCATCTCCGGCCGCCACGCCCGGTTCCACCGCAGTGCTCTTTCCAGGTCAGGGAGCCCAGTCGGTCGGCATGGTCGGCGCGTGGTGCGACAGCCATCCGCCTGCGGTCGATCTGTTCCGCCGCGCTTCCGCCATCCTCGGCTACGATCTCGCCGATGTCTGCAGGCACGGTCCAGCCGACAGGCTCAACGCCACGGCCGTCAGCCAGCCAGCGATCCTGGTCACGAGCCTCGCGGCTCTCGAGGTGCTGAAGGCACGCGATCCAGCCACCGTGAACGGAGCCGCGATCACCGCAGGACTTTCGCTTGGTGAATACACGGCGCTCGTGTTTGCGGGTGCCATCGACTTCGACGAAGCCGTCCGTTTGGTCGACGTCCGCGGACGGGCCATGCAGGAGTGCGCCGATCGTCAGGGAGCCGATGGGCTGCCGGCCGGCGGCATGATTGCGGTGCTGGGGCTGGAGCGCGACCGCGTGGTGGCCTTGTGCAACGAGTGCCGCGCCGCAGACGTGCTCGAAGTGGCCAACGTGCTCTGTCCAGGCAACGTCGTGGTGTCGGGTTCCAGTTCCGCCTGCCGGCGGCTCGAAGAGGCCGCCCAGGCCGCCGGTGCGATGAAGTGCGTGCGGTTGGAGGTGGCCGGGGCCTTTCATACCAGCTTGATGCAGGATGCCGTGACGAAACTGGGTGCGGCTCTCGAGCGAGCCACGATCAGGCCCCCACGGATTCCGGTCATCAGCAACGTGGATGCACGCCCGCACGACGACCCTGCCGAGATTCGCAGTCTGCTGGCCCGCCAGGTGTGCGGCGTGGTCGAGTGGCAGGCGTCGATGGTCCACCTGGTCTCGACAGGCGTCCGCGCCGCGGTCGAGGTTGGTCCCGGCCGCGTGCTGCGGGGTTTGTTCAAGCGGATCGATCGCAGTGTCACCTGTTCCGGGGTGCCCGACTGACATCCAGACGAGCAGCCGTTGCGTAGTCCAAAACAATGAGCCGCCGAATTTCACTCGCCAGATCTCACCGCCCGCCGGGCGGCAGCCGATAGTGCGGAACGAATGATTCATAAACCGCCGGGGAGCCAATCATGACGGATGACAGCAAGCGGCCAACTGTGTCGACGGGTGTGAAACGCCTGCAGGTCGATCTTTCGGGGCAGGTGGCGATTGTCACTGGCGCCTCCCAGGGGATCGGGCGGGCAATCGCCGAAACCCTCGCGGCCGCCGGTGCAACGGTCGCTCTGGTGGCCCGTAGTGCCGGCAAGCTAGCCGAGGTGGCTGCAGGAATCCAGGCAGCCGGCGGTGCAGCGGAGGCCTTTCCCTGCGACGTGTCGAAGGGCGAAGAGGTGGCGAAGGTGGTCGAAACGATCGTGGAAAAGCTCGGCCGTCTCGATATCCTGGTGAATAACGCCGGCGTGACGCGGGATACGCTCCTGCCGCGCATGAGTGACGAAGAGTGGGACGAGGTGCTCACCACCAATCTCCGTGGCCCATTTCTCTTCATGCGGGCAGCCAGCCGTCCGATGATGCAGCAACGGTATGGACGCATGATCAATGTCGCGAGCGTATCCGGGCTGATCGGCAACCCAGGGCAGTCGAACTACTCCGCCTCCAAGGCGGGGCTGGTGGGGCTGACACGGACCGTGTCCAAGGAGCTTGCCGGCCGCAAAGTCACCGTCAACGCGGTGGCGCCCGGGTTCGTCGCCAGCGACATGACTGCGGCGCTGGGGCCTGCCCTGCTCGATGAGGTCAAGAAACGCGTGCCCGCCAAGCGGCTGGGCGAGGCGTGGGAGATCGCTGAGGCTGTGCTGTTTCTGGCGTCCCCCTCCTCCGCGTACATCACCGGGCAGGTCATCGTGGTCGACGGTGGACTGATTGGCTGAATCTGCGGGCCGCACCGGCGGCCAACGCTCTGCGTGCCGGCAGAGGGTGACTCGGAGCATGCTGTTTTTCCCGGTATGGACATTTCTGGTCGGCAACAGGTATATCTTTCCCGACCCCCGTGAAGGTCGCCGTTGCCCTAGCGGACCGTGAATACACTCCTTGCCGGGATCGCACGATGCGGTTCCGGGTGCGTAGCACCCGAAAACCACGAGGTTTTCAAGCGGGACTGTTTTCAGGTTCGGCCAGAATACGGATGACTTTTTCCACGGGCAGCTAGGATTTGTTCAGCGTTTGTAGGCAGTTTTTAGCGTCCGGTTGTCAGGAGGATTCAAAAGGTGGCTTCAGTTCAAGAACGAGTGGTCGACATCGTCGCGTCCCAGCTGGGGGTGAGTAAGGAGCAGATCACTCTCGAAACGTCGTTTATCAACGACCTGGGGGCCGACTCGCTCGACACCGTCGAGTTGGTCATGGAGCTCGAAGAGGAGTTTGAGATCAACATCCCGGACGATGCGGCCGAGAAAATTCAGACGGTCGGCCAAGCGGTGGAGTTCATTGAAAAGCACCAGTCCTGACCCATCCTCGAGCAATCGTCCGGTGCGCGGCATGAAGCGACGCGTTGTGGTGACAGGGCTTGGCCTTGTCACCTCATTGGGCAGAGCCGTTGAAACCTTCTGGGATCGCCTTCTGCGCGGCGATAGCGGAGTTGGTCCGATCACGCTGTTCGACGTCAGCGGGTATCGGGTGCAATTCGCGGGTGAGGTGCCCTGGAAGCCGGAAGAAGAGAACATTGCCAGCACCAAGGAGCTGCGGAGGCTCGACCGATTCACGCAGTTTGCCATGGCGGCGGCTGCCGATGCGGCGTCGGACTCCGGCATCGACTTCTCGTTGGAGGATCCCTACCGCTGTGGTGTGGTGATCGGATCGGGCATCGGCGGGCTGTCCGAGTTTGAGTCTCAGCACGAGCGGCTGCTCACCAAGGGCATCGACAAAGTCTCGCCGTTCACGATTCCCAAGCTGATGGTGAATTCAGGCAGCGGCCATGTCTCCAGCATGTTGGGCATCAAGGGCCCGAACTTCGCCGTTGCCACCGCATGCGCCAGCGCCGCCAATTCCATTGGCGATGCATTGCGGGCCATCCAGTACGGAGACGCCGACGTCATGATCGCCGGCGGCAGTGAGGCGGCACTGACGCCAATGGGTCTGGCCGGATTTCAAAACATGCGGGCCCTTTCGTTCCGGACCGAAGCTCCCCAGCAGGCCAGCAGGCCCTTCGATGCGGGGCGAGATGGCTTCGTGCTCGCGGAGGGCGCGGGCGTGGTCGTGCTGGAAGAATTGGAGCATGCCCTGAGGCGTGGCGGCCGGATCTACGGCGAGCTGATGGGGTATGGTGCGAGCGGCGATGCCGGCCACATCACGCAACCCGACGAGGAAGGCCGCGGCGCCGCCCAGGCGATGGTGATGGCTCTTGCCGATGCCCGCCTCAGCCCCGACCGCGTCCACTACATCAACGCGCACGGCACGAGTACGCCGCTGGGCGACAAGGCCGAGACGGTGGCGATGAAACGCGTTTTTGGAGAGCACGCGAGGAGGCTGGCGATTTCCAGCACCAAGAGCCAGTTGGGGCATACGCTTGGCGCCAGCGGCGGCATCGAATTGGTGGTCTGTGCCCTCACGCTCACCCGGGGCGTGATCGCCCCCACCATCAACCTCGAAACCCCCGATCCCGATTGCGATCTCGACTACACGCCAAACGTGCCCCGTGAGGCGAAGGTGGATGTGGCGATGTCGAACAGTTTCGGATTCGGTGGCCACAACGCCAGCCTCGTCCTCGGCCGACTGGAATGATGTCCGCTGTTGCAGTCGTCCGCGGGCCCGCGGACTCGAGCGACCTGCAAGGCCCCCCTGATCGGCCATGGAGTGCATGCCATGCACGTCATGCATGCCATGCAGGGGAATCGGGTGCCGAATCCTCTCGTGTCAGGCCGCGGTGGAGGCGGGATCGTGATCTGGGCGGGAAACGGTCTTCGGCAGTTTCCGCCTTGTGATTGCGGGTGGCATGATTTTACAGTTGGACCGGTTTTCCGGAGGAAACGCGTCCATGTTCCCTGCCCGAGTCGCCCGCATTGCGATCCTGATGTCCTGGGCAGCCAGCTTGTTTTTGGCGGCAGGGTCTCTCCGCGCGCAATTGCCTGCAGATGCCGGGCAGGTCTGGAAAACCTACGACATCAGCCCGTTCGTCAGGCAAGCAGGGCCGGGCAGCCAGCGGTTGGTCGTCGACTGGGTGCTGCAGGAGACAGGCTCGCCGCTGTGGCACGGCGAGACGGTGGCCTCGCTGTCGGCCGACGCGACCAAACTTTGCTGTTTCCACACCCCGGAAATGCAGGCACGCGTGGGGGCGACGGTGGCCCGATTCGTGGCCGATGCCGCCACGCCGCACCGATTTTCCGTTCGAGTGTTGGGGGTCGGGAGCCCCGCTTGGCGAAGCGACGTACGGCCCATGCTGCGGGCCATCCCGGCGGCCACGCCCGGGGTGCAGGCGTGGATCCTTTCGCGTGAAGAGGCGGCGATTCTCGTGGGACGCCTGCGGTCCCGTGGTGATTGTGAGGAACTGCCCACCGGGATGGTGCTCGCCGCCAACGGCGTTCCGGCAGTGTTGTCAGGGGGGCGGAAACAGCCGTATGTCAAGGATGTGACGCCGCGTGCTGACGCCGGCCCGGGGTGGCAGACGCTGGCATCGACCTGCGACGAGGGGATGTCGATCGACGTGCAACCACTCATCACCCAGGACGGCACCGCGGTGGAGGCAGTGGTTCGGTGCCGCATCGATCAGATCGAGCGGATGGCGCCGGTGACCATGAAACTTCCGGCCGGCGATCGCCAGACCGTGCAGATCGAGGTGCCGCAGGTTTCGGCCGTGCGGATCGGCGAGCGATTTCGCTGGCCCGCGAACAGCACGCTCGTGATTGGCCTAGGGTTGGTGCCCTGGCCGGTTCCCGGCCAGAATAAGGCAGGCTCGCCCGCATTTTTTTCCGACGCCAAGCGGACCGATGTCGTGGTGGTAATAGAGCCACGGCTCACAGACCCCCCGTAATCGATCATTTCGACCACACCATCAGGAAGAACTTCATGAGCGTCGCTTCAGACCGCCGGGTCGTGATCACAGGCATGGGGGTCGTGTGTCCGCTCGGCCTAACGCTCGAGAGCCTCTGGAGCGGACTGCTCGAGGGACGCAGTGCCGTTGGGCCGTTGGAATCCTTTCCCTGCGGTGGTCTACCGCTGAAACATGCGGCTGAGGCCCGGGACTTCACCGGTGATATCGACAACTTCGGCCCGCTGGACGGCGAGCGCAAAAAAGCGATCCGCAAGGGGCTCAAGGTGATGTGCCGAGAGAGCCAGATGGCAGTGGCCGCGGCCCAACGCGCGATTCACGACAGTGGACTCCTCGCGCCCGGCGCCGCGTCTGGCGGTCTGCAGCCCGAGCGGTTTGGCTGCGTCTTCGGGGCCGATTACATGCTCACGCTGCCGGAGGATTTCACGGCCAGCGTGGCCAAATGTCGTGGTGCGGACGGCCAGTTTGCGTTTGACCGTTGGGCCACCGACGGCATGCCGCAACTGACACCGCTGTGGCTGCTGAAGTATCTCCCCAACATGCCCGCCAGCCACATCGCCATCTACAACGACCTACGCGGCCCGAGTAATTCCCTCACGCTTCGTGAGGCGAGCGGACACCTGGCGCTGGGCGAGGCCTCCGTGACGATCCAGCGCGGTGCCGCCGACGTGATGGTGGTCGGTGCCACAGGCACCCGCGTGCACCCCATGAAGACCGTGCATGCCCTGCAGAGCGAGCAGGTGGCGTTGGGCGATGCTTTCGGCGACAGCGACCCGACCCGCTGGAGTCGTCCCTTCGACAGAACGCGGAAGGGCATGGTTTTGGGCGAGGGAGCGGCGGTGCTCATCCTGGAGGAACTGGAGCACGCCAGGGCGCGGGGCGCTACGATCTATGGCGAGATTCTAGGGCACGCGGCCCGCAGTGCCGGCATCGCCGGCGGCGTTGGCCTCAAGCGTCGGGCTTTGGCATTGGCCATGCAAAGGGCCCTGGCGATGGCCAGCGTGTCGTCCACGGATCTTTCTCACATCCACGCGCATGGACTCGGAACGGTGGTCGGAGATCGTGAGGAGGCGGCCGCCTTGCACGATGTGCTCGGCCCTGCGGTGGAGACGATTCCCACGCTGTCCGCCAAGAGTCATTTTGGAAATCTCGGGGCCGGCAGCGGCTTGGTTGAATGCGTGGCCAGCCTCCTGGCCACGCGGCACGGCGAACTCTTCCCGTTGCTCAACTTCAAAGAACCGGATCCGGAGTGCCGAATCCGGCCGGCCCGCCGCGGCGATCCAGCCGGCAGGGTATTCATGTCGTCGGCCGTCACGCCCCAGGGACAGGCTGGGTCGGTCGTGATCCGGGGCCTAGCTCCTTGACAGTTTTCCGTATGTGCCTTAACTTTCACGGGTTGCGTCACGTCTCAGAGGCTGCTGGTATCGCGGATCCGTTTCCAAACACCTTTCGTTGGGTGTTTCGGCGCTCATGTTCTATGGCGTCGGCTTTGCCGGCAGTGCCATCTCTCTGCATGACGCCCTGTACGCTCGAGGAAGGGTTTTCAGCCCGTTCTCGCGCGGCTGGTTCCAGAACATGTGTGCCAGAACCCAAGGTCGGGTTGTCACGCCCGACCATGGGCTAGATCGTCGCCTGAGAAATTCATGAAGCCAGAAGAAATTCTTCGTGTCGTTGACGCCATCCATCGCGACAAGAACATCGACAAGGAGGTCGTCTTTCAGGCGATCGAGTCAGCGCTGATCACCGCGCTGGCAAGGCAGTACGGGGAGACCGCGCAGATCGTGATCGCGATTGACCGTTCCAGCGGCCGGTTGACCGGCACGCAGGACGGCGCCGAGATCGACACGCAGGAGCTCTCCGGTCGCATCGGTGCCCAGACAGCCAAGCAGGTGATCATCCAAAAGATCCGTGAGGCCGAGCGAGACGCAATCCACGACGAGTTCGAGGAGCAGATCGGCCAGATGGTCTCGGGCATGGTCACGCGGGTCGAAGGTGCCACCGCCTCGATCTCCCTTGGAAATACCGAGGCGATTCTGCCGCGGAGCGAGCAGATTCCAGGCGAGAGCTATCACGCCAACGAGCGGATCAGGGCAACCATCTTCGAGGTCAGGAAGGTCGGCAGCCGCGTCAAAATCATCCTGTCACGGATTCGCCCTCAGTTGGTGCAGCGTCTGTTTGAGCAGGAGATTCCAGAAATTGCCGACGGTGTCATCGAGATCCGGGCGATCTCGCGCGAGCCCGGCTACCGCAGCAAGGTGGCCGTGATCAGTTCGGACAGCCGAATCGATTGCGTCGGGGCCTGTGTTGGCGTGCGCGGCAATCGGATCAAGAACATTGTCGAGGAGCTCGGCGGAGAGCGGATCGATATCGTGCGGTGGAGTGACGACCTGCAGGTGCTCGTGCCCAATGCACTGCAGCCTGCCGAGGTGGACGAGGTCATTCTCTGCCAGATGCTCGGACGGGGCATCGTGCTCGTGCGTGAGGACCAGCTTTCGCTGGCGATCGGTCGCCGTGGGCAGAACGTGCGGCTCGCCAGCAAATTATGTGGTTGGGACATCGAGATCATGACTCGCGAGGAGCTTGATCAGCAGATCGAGCGGGCCGTGGCCGGCTTCTCGTCGATTCCGGGGCTCGATGAGTCCGTTGCCGAGCGGTTGGTGGGCGAGGGTTTCCTCTCGTACGACGACCTGTCGGTGATCGAGCCAGTTGACTTGATGGAGATGGGTTCGATGTCGGCCGAGGCGGTGGATGCGGTCGTGGCCGAGGCTGAAAAGCGGGCGACGATGGCTGAGTCGGCTGCCGCCGACGAACGCCGCAAGCAGCGGGAGCAGGATCGGATTACAAAAGCCACGGTCGATGCCGATACCGCCGAGGTGAGTGTTGGGGAGGCCGCTGCGGTCGAGCCCGGTGCCGCCGAGTCTGGTGCTGTTGTGGAGGTGGGCGAGCCATCTGGCGAAGCGGGCTTTGTGGGGCCGGTGGAAACCTTGGCAGAGTCGGTGCCCCCGGCGGAGTCGTGACGGCCGCTGCGGTTTGGCGGCACCCACACCCATTGGTGCCTGCCTCGCGATGGTCGGACGGGAGTCGGTGGGAGTCGGTCGGGATCGAGTTAGAATTGGATCTGAAGGCTGGTGGCCGGGATACTTCGGCGCGGAGGCGTTTGCGTGGCGGTTCGCATCTACACACTCTCGAAAGAACTGAAGATCGACAGCAAAGAGCTGGTCGATCTGTGCACGCGTGCCGGCATCCAGGACAAAGGGTCTGCTCTGGCGAGCATGAGCGACGAAGAAGTTGCCAAGCTCAAGGAGTTCATCGCCGGCAAGTCCAAGCCCGCTGAGCGCGCTCCTGAACGGCCCGTCGCGGCCAGTGCGGCGGTCGCTCATGCTTCTCATGCTTCTCATGCCGCTCATGCTTCTCATGCCGCTCCAAAGCCCAGTGCTTCAGTCACGCCGGCCCTGCCAGTCACGCCGGCCCTACCAGTCACGCCTGCCCTGCCGGGCCGGCCTGTCACGCCTGCCATACCGGTCATGCCGCGGGCCCCGGGCACCATGACTCGTGAGGATTACATTGCGCCTGCTGGTATTGCCGCCAGGGGAAAGCCGGCAGAGATGACTGATTCAAAGTCGTCCGAGCCGAGGCCGCGGCCTGCCGGCCTGAGGCCTTCGGGCGGTGGGGCCCGACCGGTGCCCAGACCGGCCTTCAAGCTCGCGCCGCTGCCGGCTGCGGGAAGGCCTCCTGTGGCCCGCGTGTCGCAGGAACCCATGGCTCAAAAGCCCGACGTCAAGCTGCCCCTCGATGCCATTCGCAGCGCGAAGGCAGGCGGCTCCAAGCCTTTGGCTGAGCACATGCGAAAGCATGAGCAGCGGCAGGGCGAAGCGTCCCGGCCGCGACCGGGCGGTCTTGGTCTCCGCGGTGGTGTGCCGGGCGGTACTGCGCCTCCGCCGGTCACGGAGCCGGGTGGGCGTCCTCGGCGGCCGACCGTAAGACCTCATCCCACTCATCCCGTGAAGGCGGACGATCTGCTTGGAGGCCGCGAACTGCGGCAGTTGAGCCGCAAGCGGGTTTCCGAGCCACGGGGCGACGATGACGACATGGGACGGCGGCGGCGTGGCGGCCGCTCGCGCCGCGGCACAACGGCCTCAACCGCCGCGCCGCGAAAGACGAACGCCGCCATTCAGGTGCCCTGCACCGTGCGGGCGTTTTCCGAGGCAATCGGACGGCCTGCCAGCGAAGTGCTCAAGAAATTGCTCGCGTTTGGCATGAGCTCAATGCCGAGCATGGGGTCATCGCTCGACCGCGACACGGTGGAGCTGTTGGCCGCCGAGCTTGGCGTGCAGCTTGATCTCAAAACGTCGGAAGATCTGGAGAAGGACCTCCTGGCCGGTTTCGATGCCAGCGAAGAGGATCCATCTCTGCAGGTGCCACGTGCTCCGGTGGTGACGTTCCTTGGCCACGTCGACCATGGCAAGACATCGTTGCTCGACCGAATTCTTGGCATCAATGTGGCGTCGCGGGAGAGCGGAGGCATCACGCAGCACATGCGGGCCTATTCCGTGCAACGCAACGGCCGGCAGGTCTCTTTCGTCGACACGCCGGGCCATGAGGCCTTCACGCAGATGCGGGCCCGCGGTGCGAATGTCACCGACTGTGCCGTCATTGTGGTCGCGGCTGACGACGGCGTCATGCCACAGACTGAGGAGGCGATCAGCCATGCACGGGCCGCCAACGTGCCGATCGTCGTGTGCATCAATAAAATCGATCTGCCGGGCGCCGACGTGCAGCGGATCTATCAACAGTTGGCTGTCAATGAATTGCTGCCCACGGAATGGGGCGGCGAAACAGAGGTCGTAAAGACCAGTGCCATCACGGGTGTGGGCGTTGAAGAACTGCTCGACACCCTCCTTACGATCGCCGAACTGCACGACCTGCGCGCCAATCCAGGTCGAGCCGCCGCCGGCGTCTGCCTTGATGCCTCGATTCACGAAGGCCGCGGCGTTATTGCCTGCCTCCTCGTGCAGAAGGGCACGCTGAAGGTCGGCGATGCCATTGTCTGCGGCGAGGCGAGCGGCCATGTCAAGGCAATGCAGGGCACCCACCCGCGAAGAAAGATCGCCGAGGCCGGCCCTTCAGTGCCGGTGTTTGTCAGTGGCCTCGACGTGGCGCCCGGGCCTGGCGATCGGTTTCAGGTGGTGGAATCGATTGCGATGGCCCGTGAAGTCGCGCTCAAGCGCAGCAATATTCGCCGTCATAGCAATCTGCTCAGCGCCCCGGTGCATGTCACGTTCGAGAATCTCCTCGACCGCCTGGGCACGCAGAAGGCGCCCACGCTCAATCTCATCTTGCGGGCCGATGTGCGTGGCTCCATCGAGGCGATTCTCAAGGAACTCGAGAAACTCGAGCACCCGGAGGTGAAGATCCGCGTGCTGCAGGCAACAGTGGGTGGCGTCACCGAGGCAGACGTGCAACTCGCGGATGCCTCCGACGCGGTGATCATCGGATTCAACGTCGTGCCCGACGAGCGCGCCCGCTCCCTGTCCGAGGATCTTGGCGTGCAGGTGCGGAGGTACGAGATCATCTACCAGGTGACCGACGACCTGCGGAAGGCCCTCGAGGGGATGCTCGCACCCGAGAAACGCGAGGCCACGCTCGGTCGCGCCGTCGTGCAGCGGACATACTCGATCAGTAGGATCGGCGTGATTGCCGGATGCCGAGTTATCTCGGGCGTCATTGCCCGAAACGGGAGGATGCGCATCATCCGCGACAGCCGCATCGTGGGCGAATACGGCCTCGAGTCGCTCAAGCGTGAAAAGGATGACGCCCGCGAGGTCCGAGACGGCCTTGAGTGCGGCATCAAACTCGCCGGCTTCAACGATATCAAGGAGGGCGACATTCTCGAGTGCTATCGCATCGAGGAAGTCGCACGGACGCTCTCGTGAGCACGCGACGACTTCTCAAGGCGGCCGAGGCAGTGCGGGAGGTGGTCAGTATGGCCATTCTCACGCAGGTTCGTGATCCGCGCGTGCGGAACGTGACGGTCACTCACGTCGAGATGGATCCGGACATGCGCGGCGCTACGGTGCATGTCTCGGTGATGGGCAGCACGGTCCAAGAGGAACTCGCGCTGCGTGGGCTCGCCAGTTCGGCCGGCTTCCTTCAGGCCCAGGTCGCAGACCGCATCGAGACACGGTACATACCCCGCTTGAAATTCAAGCTCGACAGCGGCATCAAGCGATCGATAGAAATTGCCCGCATGCTCAGCGAGGTCTTGCCCTCGGCATCGTCCTCCACCGGCACCCTGCCGCTGGAGGAATCGGCACGCAAAGACGCGTTGTCGGCGACACAGGAAGAAGAACAGGAAAGCGTATGACAGCAGCGAAGCAGCCACAGGCGGGTCGAAAGCAACTCGTCTCCAAACTCCATAAGGTGCTCAAGAGCCATTACAAGCCAGTGGTGGCCAACACCGGACGGTCGATGCTGGAGCAGGTGCTCTTCGCCTGCTGTCTGGAGAACTCCCCGCATGATCTGGCTGAGAAGGCCTTCGGCCGTCTGCTGGAGAGTTATTTCGACCTCAATGAAATACGCGTGACGACGGTCGCTGAACTGGCCGAAACACTGCACGAATTGCCCGATCCGGCCCGGGCTGCGCTGGCTCTGCGGCGCGTGCTGCAGGGTGTGTTTGAGTCGACCTACAGCTTTTCGCTCGACCATGCCAAGAAACACTCGATTGCCCACGGCATCAAGACGCTCGAGCACCTTCACGGCATCCCGCCGTATGTTGTTCAATACGTCGCTTCGACCGCGCTTGGCGCGCACGTGATCCCGCTCGATCTGGGGGCGTTTTCCGGCCTCTATCTGGCCGGCGTCATTGCCCGTGATGAATACGACGCGGAGAAAGTCTTGGCATTGGAGCGATTCATCGCGAAGAAGTCCGGGCTGGAGTTTAGTTCGCTGCTCCATCAATTCGGAAGCGATGTGACTCGCAGCCTGCACGGCGCGACAGTCAAGAAAATTTTGCAGGCGGTGAATTCCGTCGCGGCGCGGGAACGGTTTCCAAAACGAGGTGAACCTCTACCGCTCCCGAATCCGCCGCTTCCGTCGGCCGGCAAGGAGGGTCGGAAGGCTGCCGAGGCTGCCCTGACCGCTGCCGAGGTGCATCGCCCTGCAGGACCACAGGCCGCGGCCCGTCCGGCCGGCAAGACGCCCCTCCCGCCCCCAGGGGCAGGTCCGAAACGCCCTGCCGATGGAACTCAGAAGGCTGGCGCGAAGGGGGGACCGAAGCCGTTCGTCGTCAAGCCGAACATGGGGAAGGCGATCACCATCAAGCCACAGGCTGCGGTACCCGAGGCGGAGTCAAAGGCGGTGGTAAAGCACGGCCCGGCCAAGGCCGCCAGCCCAGCCAAGCCCGCCAGCCCAGCCAAGCCCGCCAGCCCAGCCAAGCCCGCCAGCCCAGCCAAGCCGGTGAAAAAGGATGCTGGAATCGGAAAGCCTGGCACGTCGAAGGCGTCGCCGCCTCCTGCGGCCGGCAAGCCGTCGGCGGTGGATGCGAAGCAAAAGCCAAAGCCGCCCTTAAAGCCCGGCGAGGAAGCGGCCAAGACCCACTCCAGCCAGTTGGCCAAGCGGAAGCCTCGCTGAAAAGCCCCCCTGCTGATCGTCTTTCGAGAAGACCGAGGAGAACGCGTCATGGCTGGACATTCGCATTGGGCGAACATCTCCCGCAAGAAGTCGCTCGTCGACGCGAAGCGGGGCAAACTCTGGAGCAAGCTTGCCAAGGGCATCATCGTGGCAGCCAAGCACGGCGGTCCTGACCCAGACGCCAACCTACGGCTCCGGTATGCGATCGATGCGGCCAAGGCCGTCAGCATGCCGAAGGAGAACATTCAGCGGGCGATCCGCACGGGGACGGGGGAACTCAAGGGCGGCAATCTCGAGGAATCGATCTACGAGGGCTATGCTGCCGGAGGCGTGGCTGTGATGTGCGAGATCCTCACCGACAACAAAAACCGCACGGCCCCCGAGATCCGAAAGATTTTCGAAGTCTGCGACGGGAAACTGGGGAGCACCGGCTGTGTGGCCTACCTCTTTCAGCGTCTGGGGGTGGTTCGCGTGGCGGAAGCCGCCTGCAGCGAGGATCGGCTCATGGAACTCGCGATCGAGGCCGGCGCCAGCGATGTCAAACTGGTGGGCGACCGCTGGGAAGTGTCGAGTGAGCCGCAGGCAATGGCGGCCGTGATCGAAGCCATCCAGGCTGGCGGCGTGGCGGTGGAGTCGAACGAGATCGTGAGGGTTCCCACCAACAGCGTCGATGTGGAAGACGTCGAAACGGCCCGCAAGGTGCTTGATCTCGTGGAGCGACTCGACGATCACGATGACGTGCAGAGCGTGGCCGCCAACTTCAACATCCCCGACGAAGCACTGGCTCAACTGGGCTAGCCTCGGCTTTTGCAGTTTTGGGGACCTTCTTCCCATTGGCTGAAACTGCCCTCCGAAGCTGCCCTCTGAAGAAGGCTCCTCAGCAGAATCTGCGGGTACATTCCGGCGCGGGTAGGGTGTACCCCATCGGGTGAAACATCCCGATTTCGATGCCTTGCGGCGTTCTCAATCCATAGGCTTTTCTGGCGGTCAGTTTCGCCTTGCCGCTGAATCCCTCGACAACGCCCGACGAGATCACCG
>Ga0209829_10002367_pt1 | contig 14363 bp, 10 predicted proteins | sample C_140205_EF_Meta_FD_187311 | JGI IMG/M metagenome (GOLD analysis project Ga0209829, IMG submission 187311) | Freshwater microbial communities from Lake Croche, Canada to study carbon cycling - C_140205_EF_MetaG (SPAdes) (version 2) | ecosystem: Environmental > Aquatic > Freshwater > Lake...
ATGGGCACAATAAAGATCAAGGTCATGGCCATACGCATACCCATGAGCATTCCCATGATGAGGACCACGGTCACTCCCATTTCCACTCCCACGGTCGCAACCATGCAGAGATCAGAGCTCTCCTCTCCAAAAGCACTCTCGACCCCGAGGTGAAGCAGCGAGCGCTAGCGGTATTTCAGCGCATCGCCATTGCGGAGGGAACCATTCACGGGGTCCCTCCAGAAACTGTCTGCTTTCATGAGGTGGGGGCAGAAGACTCCATCGCCGATATCGTTGCTGCCTGTGCAGGCATCGCCTTCCTAAAGGTCGATCAGATCACCTGTGGCCCGCTCATCGAGGGCTCGGGTCACATTCACTGCGCCCATGGCACCTTCCCCCTCCCCGCACCTGCCACCTTGGCACTCTTAATGGGGATCCCTTTCCGTCAGGTCGATGAGCCTTGGGAGCACATCACCCCAACTGGCGCAGCCCTCCTAGCCGAATACGCAATCACCTACGGACCCATGCCTGAGATGTCCGTTTCTCAGATTGGATATGGCCTTGGTTCACGAGTAACCCCTCATCGACCCAACGTCTTGCGCCTCATCCTCGGTGAGTCTCCCGACTCAAATAATGCCACCTCCGACGAGGTGATAGAGCTTAGGTGTAATCTCGATGATCTCACCCCAGAGCATGCTGCCAGTGCGCTGGACGAACTTCTGAAAGCCGGAGCACTGGATGCCACCCTGACCCCCACCATGATGAAAAAAGGGCGATCGGGCTGGATCCTCGAAATCCTCACCCATGAGGAGAAGGGCGCAGAACTCTCCGAACTCATGCTGCGACAGACCACCGCCTTTGGGATCCGTCAGCACCGCCTAAAGCGCTTGAAACTCGAACGCCACCATCGAGACGTGGAGACCCCATACGGAAGGATCTCCGTCAAAGTCGGCACGCTCCGAGGTGAAGTCCTCCAGCAGTCACCTGAGTTCTCCTCCTGCGCTGAGGCAGCTGATAGGCATGGAGTTCCGGTGCGATTGGTTCACCAAGCAACTCTTCAGGCCATTCAGAAAGAGTAACTTACGGATATCCGAAGGAGTGAATTTGGCGCCTCGCTATGTCCAATTTCTTAAGTTGGGATAAAGAGAAAGGCTCTTAATTGGATGATGGGTGCTGAAAGGGGATAAACCTTTATCAGCAACGAGGTTGGAACCACCGATACCGTAAACTCCATTCCATCCTCCTCAAACATCTCCGTCAGTACACCCTCTCAACTACATAAGCCCTTCTTTTTAGTAGCGGCCAAGAGATTTGCATGTAGCTTTCATTTCATGAAGAAGTTCCTACTCCTCCTCGCCACAGCCCTCCTCTCCCTCAATGCCTTAGCCGGCACCTTTCCTGATATCAGCCTAGCTGACCTGAAGTCCGCGATCGCCACGAAAAAGGTAACCCTTCTGGACGTCAATGGTCCCGCAACCTATGCCGCTGGCCACATCCCCGGAGCCATCGACTACACCGCCCACATGTCTGATCTCGCTACCGTTCTCCCTGCAGACAAGAGCTCCATGATCGTGGCCTATTGCGGAAATGAGCACTGCGGAGCCTACGCACGCGCCGCAGAAGCCGCCCAGAAGCTCGGCTACACCAACGTGCAGCACTTCAAACCAGGCATCGCCGGCTGGAAGGCCGCCGGGGAAGCAACCCAGAAGTAACCTCCCCCTCGGCAAGGGTGGGATGAAAGTTGAATGCTGAGATTGTAAACCCAAGCATGGATAGCATTTTAAACTAATTCATGGCCACAAAATGCACAGAATGCACAGGGATAGTGGGATTGTGATTGCGGTGGTGTAAATCCTATAAGCGCCAAGCTCAGGCACAGATAACCTTCTGCTTATGTGTATCTTGTGCCTTCTGTGGCTAAATCTTCCCTAAAGATGCTTTAGATGCTTTTGGAGCCCGTTACAGAACGTAGCTGGACTCAACTCAGTCAAAGAGGCCACTCAGGTCTCATCACTCTAGCTTCGACACATTCAGATCCGCCAGCGCTTTGACCACCAATGCCTTGTCCTCAGGGTACGTGAGACCGAACCACGGGTCACTGGAGCTAATGAGGCGGACAGTCGCCTCTCCTGACGCAATCAGGGAGCTGACCGCAGCAGGAAGATAAAACTCCGCCTTCTGCTCCCCGGAATGATCTTCGAGGAACTCCTCAAAGAGACGCTCCAAATGTGGGAAGATATCATGGGTGAATCCCCAGAAATTCATGGAGGTCGGCTCGGAGCCACCCAGCCTGACGGGGGTTGCCCCCTCGGCCTGAGCGAGAATCCCCTCGGGAGTACGTGCGATGGCTGTGCGCTCGGTGATATCAATCAGGAAGCCCTGCTCATCGGCTCGGCAGATGCCTCTGGAGACTGTCCCGTGATCTGAAAGCGTCTTCTCGAGACGGTATCCTACCATGGCGTAGTGACCAGCCTCCGCACTCCTCAGGAAGGAGGCGAGATGGCCGAAGCCGCATGGCCCGTAGTAGTCATCAGCATTGATGACGGCAAAGGGGCCACGAACGAGTGACCTCGCAACTAGCACGGCATGGCCCGTCCCCCAAGGTTTGACACGACCGGCAGGAGAGACCCTCCCACCGGGGAGCGGCTCCAGTTCCTGAAAGGCATACTCTACCGCCACCTTCTCCTCGTAGCGAGATCCGACCGTCTCACGAAATAGCTCGAGCATCTCTCGGCGGATCACAAAGACCACTTTCGTGAATCCCGATCGCAGGGCATCGGAGACGGAATAATCGAGAATGATCTCACCAGCCGGCCCGACGGGATCGAGTTGCTTGAGCCCCCCATAGCGGCTGCCCATCCCGGCAGCCAAGACAACGAGAGTGAGATCCATGGCCTAATTCTTGAAGAAGAGGGCTGGCGCCAAGTTCCTGGCGCCTAGCGTCGAGGGCCGGCACTCGTCGCCGAATCCCTGTAAAAAAGGACGCCATGCTGACGCAGATTCGCAATGAAGGCCTTGAGATCGACTGCTGCACCCTTTGCCGAGTCCATGGTCTCGTTTCCTTTCTTGATGAAGACGTTCGCCTCGCTGGTGATGCTCTTGATCTGGCCTGAGGAGGCAGCCAGAGCATCACTTGTGGTTCGGAAGTTGCTGAGGGTGACCTGCAGATTTTTCACACCTTGCTCATTGAAGACCTCTTTCTTCAAACGGGTGGTGATCACATTGATGTTCTCCACAGCGCTATCGATCTTGGGCATCACCTCAGAAATCTGCTGCTGGAGATCCGCCATGCTCGAAGCTCTGGCCCCCTGAACCACCGCGCCATGGGGAATCGGCTTCTGATTGAAGGCGGCCTCACTCATCGTCACGGTCACAAAGGAGTCTCCGAGCAGGCCGGAGCTACCGATGGAAAAGACACTACCGTCGGGAATCTGAACCTTACCATTGATTTTGAGCGGCACGGCAACCCCCTTCATGTCAGCAAGAATGGAGGGTGAATCCGCAATCTCACCGATCTTGGCTCCCGCAAGAAGAACGTCCCCCCCCTTGTAGAGTCCACTTGCATTACGGTACTCGACAGTGATCGTGTAATAGTTCTTCACACCACCACTGAAGCGGCCGAAGTAGAGTACCAGCGATCCGATGCAGATGAGTCCGAGAAGCATGAAAAGCCCCGCTTTGAGCTGGATGCGTGAGTTTGTGGTGTCCATGGAATGTGTTGGTTTAGTCGATCTCGTGGGAACGTCCTTGAATGAAGTCCGTGACCACAGGGTCAGAGGAGGAGTGAAGCTGGTTGAGTGTTCCGTTAAAGTGAATCCTTCCTTCGCGCAAGAGGGCAACCCTGTCGGCAATGTGATCGGTGCTGATCATGTCATGGGTGACCACGATCGAAGTGACGCGTAACTGGGTCTGCAGGCGACGGATCAGACGGTTAATCGTATCTGATACGATGGGATCCAGCCCTGCTGTCGGCTCGTCGTAGAGGATGCAGGAAGGTTCTGAAATAATCGCCCGGGCAAGGGAAGCTCGCTTGCGCATTCCTCCGCTCAGGTTCACCGGCATCTTCTGCTCTTGGCCTTGCAGCGAAACGAGTTCGAGGGCGTGAGCCACCTTGTTACGGATAATTTTTTCATCACGTTCCCCACGCTCACGCAGCGGGAAAGCCACGTTCTCATAGACCGTCATGGAGTCAAAGAGCGCCCCGTCCTGAAAGAGCATCCCGATCTTGCGTCTAACCGGCTCAAGTTGGCGCTCGTCCAAATGAGCGATCTCTTCCCCCTCGATCTTGATCGACCCTGAGAGCGGTCTCATCAGACCAATCAGGTGCCTGAGGAAGACACTCTTACCACCACCGCTCTGACCGAGCAGCACAAGCGTCTCGCCTCTTGGAATGTCGATATTAACCCCACGAAGGATCTCCTGAGTTCCAATAGTCTGACGTAGGTCACGGACCTCGATGAGATTGGAAGTTGGAGCGCTCATGAATAATGCGAGGTGGAGAGTGGATTAGTAGCGCCCACCGGCCGGGAAGACGATGTTCAGCGCCATCGTCAGGAAGAAATTGAACATTAGAATGGTCAGCGAGCTGATGACCACGGCCTCTGTGGTGGAGCGACCGACGCCCACGGCGCCATTTCTCGTGGTGAGTCCCTGATGGCAACCCACGATCACGACAATGATCGCAAAGACAAATCCCTTCGTCAAAGCCATCACCATGTCCTTGCCGTGTGTGTACGACCACATGTGGTGAAGGAAAAAAACGCTGTTGATGTTGAGGATCTGCGTGGCGACGTAGTAGCTGGCAATGAGGGCAAAGAAGATGCACTCGCCGACCAGAAGCGGCATGGAGATAAGCATCGCCATGGTGCGGGGCACCACGAGGTAATCGATGGGATTCACCGCCAGCGCGCGCAAGGCATCAATCTGCTCAGTGACCTTCATGGTGCCAATCTCGGCACTCATGGCGGCTCCGACACGGCCGGCAACCATCAAGCCCGTCAGCACGGGGCCAAGCTCGCGACAGAGGGCAATGGAGACGACGGGACCGACAGCCGTACTCATGTTGAGCGCGGAAAACTGAAAGAAGATTTGCGCGGTGAAGACGGCCCCGGTGAAGACTCCCGTGATGATCACCACGGCTTGTGAGCCGAATCCGATTTCATTGATCTGATCGATCACGAGTCTCCATCGGATCCTTCCGGCAAGGATTGAGGTGAATGTTTCCCAAGCCAGCAGGGCAGCCTGTCCAAGATAGGTACAGAATGCCTGAGTGAGTGGGAAGGAGTAGGGAAACTTCATTCGGGAAGTAGAAAATGAACGGGCAGATCCGAAGGCGTCCAGTGGTAGGGTACTCTACGTGCCTAGGACTTCGCTTCAAGCGGCTCCGCCTCGAGATCGTATCCCCGGGTACCCGTCACCTTCACCTTGTGAAAGGCTCCGGGTGTGACGGGTCGCGTAAAGTGGACCCTGCAATCGACATCCGGAGCATCACCCTCGGTGCGACCAAGCGTGGCTGTATCGGCAAGCACGATGAGCTCCTTCCCTACCTGTGAGGAGGCAAGCTCTGCGGCGATCTCCTGCTGGATCAGCATGGCTTCGCGCTGACGGCGCTTCTTGGTGCCGCCGTGGATCTGTCCGGGTAACTTCGCGGCACGTGACTCATCCTCGCGGGAGTAGTTAAAGACACCGAGCCGCTCGAAGCGCCTCGTCTGCATGAAGTCCAGAAGGCTCTCGAAATGCTCCTCGGTCTCACCGGGGAAGCCGACGATGAAAGTGGTCCTGATGGTCAGCCCGGGAATACCGGCCCTCATCCTGTCGATCAGGCGCTCGATATGCCCCCGGTCGGTCTCACGACGCATGGAGTCGAGCATCGTGTCGTGGATGTGCTGAAGCGGCATGTCGACATAACGGACCACCTTTGGGTTGCGGGCGATCGCGGCGATCATGTCGTCACTCCAGTGGGCTGGATGGGTGTAAAGGAGACGGATCCAGAACTCTCCGGGAATCGCCGCTAGGGCATCCAGCAGTGCAGGGAGTCCGGGTCCCCTCGCCTCATCGACCGGTTGACGCGGGCCAGCCTTATCCTCCCAAAGGTCCATACCATAGTAGGTGGTGTCCTGACTGATAAGGTTGATCTCCTTCACTCCGGTGGCGACGAGTCCCTCGACTTCCTTAACCACCGACTCAATGGTGCGGCTACGGTGACGTCCACGCATGCGGGGAATCACGCAGAAGGAGCAGGGGTGGTTACACCCCTCGGCGATCTTCACATAGGCCGTATGGGCAGCGGTGAGGCGCACACGAGGGGTATCATAGTCAGGAATGTATGCAGAGCGACGCGAGACCTCCACCATGGTCCCCTCCCCTTCCCTCTCATCATCCAACAGGCGGTCAAAGAAGGAGCCTGCGCTTTTGATCTCATCGAGGCCAAGGAAAGCATCGACTTCGGGAAGCTGGGTGGCGAGATCGGTGGAGTAGCGCTGCGAGAGGCACCCTCCGACGACAAGCTTCTGTCCGGCCTTGGCGCCATGGAGTCGACGGCGGTGAGCCTCGAGGATTGCGCTGATGCTCTCCTCCTTGGCGGGATCAATGAAACCGCATGTATTGACCAGGACCACATCGGCATCGTCGGTCTCGGTGGTGAGCTCATAGCCGTGGAGCTTGGCATCACCGAGCATGATCTCGGCATCGATGAGATTTTTGGCACAGCCAAGGCTGATGAGGCCGATCTTGCGGGTTTCGGTAGTGGCGGTATGGGTCATCGGACAGGAAAGGCGGAGAGTTGGTTGTTACTGGTGATCCAGGGAATGGAGCGAACGCGGGAGAGTTGCTTCATCATTCCCCAAGTGCTGAAAAACGTGGCGATCAGAAGCGCATAGAAAGCCGCCCTACCCAAGGGGGCTAGAGGTGCGAACAACTCCATGGAAAGGTGAAACCGTGGCCTTAGCGGACGCGAGATGTTGGAAATGTAGGTCTGCTTTCGGGAAACCAGCGCTGGCAGCGCCGGTAGAGAATCTTTGATGGCAGCCAAATCAAGCCCCAGCGAACGCGCGTACGAGACGGCCTGAATGCGCGCAATACCTGGATCAAGTGGGCGATCCTCCTCCAGCGCACTCGCCTCGGCAAGATGTAGCCCTGCTCTCTGGGATGCTTCGGCCAGAGAGAGTCCACGATCATCTCGGGCCGCGCTGAGAAGCGGGCCGATCGGTCGGCAGACTGGTGGCTTGGTGAGAAACATGAAGAAACTGTTGGGAAAGTGTGTGTGAGATGGAATCAGTAGCCGCCGGTATCATCAAGACCGTCGAGATCGACCAGAATCTCACGATCCTTGGCCCCATCTTTGGGTCCTAGAATGCCACGCTGCTCCAGAATGTCGACGATGCGTGCGGCACGGGTGTATCCAAGCCTGAGGCGACGCTGTAGCATTGAAGTAGAGGCCTTCTTCTCCTGTCGGATAATTTCGAGGCAGCGGTCGACCAGATCCTCCTCCTCATCAGTCACTTCATCCTCGGGCATGATGGTGGAAGAGAGCTTGGCCGAGATGCTTGGTTCAAAGACCGGCTTGCTCTGCGCCGCGAGGTTGGCCACAACGCGGTGGATCTCTTCGTCGGTGACAAGAACGCCTTGGGCACGCGTGAGCTTGGCGCTCCCGGGAGGCAGATAGAGCATGTCTCCTTTGCCAAGCAAACGTTCCGCACCATTGGTGTCGAGGATCACGCGGCTATCGATACCGGAGGCGACCTGGAAGGCGATACGCGAGGGTATGTTGGCCTTGATCACTCCGGTGACAACAGTTGACCGGGGAGTCTGCGTCGCCACGATCATGTGGATACCGGCGGCACGGGCCTTCTGAGTGATGCGGGCGATCGCCCCCTCGACATCCGCTGGTGCGGTCTGCATCAGGTCAGCCAACTCATCCACGATCACGACGATGAAAGGCATCTGGTCGGGAATCAGCATCTCATCATCACCACGCAGGGGTGGCACGGGCTCGGATGCTTCCTCCTCCACGAGGAGCGCATCACCCGCACCAGCTTCCGCCGCCGACTCCAGAGAGGATGGATCCAACTCGGATGATTCGGATGATTCCGGGGACTCCTCTGAGGAAAGGCTCGCACTCTCCGGGGAAGGAGACTTCTCGGGCCTCGGGCGGGAATTAAAGCCACTGATGTTCTTTACTCCTACTTTAGCAAAGATGGCGTAGCGCTTCTCCATCTCATCGACCACCCAACGGAGTGCGAGCAGCACCTTCTTGGAGTCGGTGACGACAGGAGTCACGAGGTGCGGAAGGTCATTATAGACCTGCATCTCGACCACCTTGGGGTCGATCATGATGAAGCGGAGCGTCTCGGGTGTGTGCTTGAAAATCAGGCTCGTGATGATCGAATTGATGCAGACGCTCTTTCCGCTTCCGGTTGCACCAGCCACCAGCAGATGGGGCATGGCGGCGAGATCAGCAATGATGGCATGGCCGTAGACATCCTTACCCAAGGCAAGCGGAAGGGCGGCTTTACTCGACTCCCACGCCTCGCTCTCGAAGAGTTCCCGAATGCTGACCTTCACCTTGCTGGAGTTGGCAATCTCGATACCGACCGTGTCCTTGCCGGGAATCGGGGCCAGAATATTGATCCGCTCGGCGCGCGTGGCGCGGGCGAGGTTCTTCTCGAGCGCGGAGATGCGTTCCACACGCACTCCAATGGCCGGATAGACTTCGTACCGGGTTATGGTCGGCCCCTTGGTGATGTCGCCCGGAGAGGCCTCGATGTCGAACTGTGCCAACGTATCGAGAATGACTTTCTGGACGCCTTGAAGTTCGGCGGGGTCAGCCGGTTTGTGTCCCTCGTCATCGTAGGTCTCCAGGAGATCGAAACTCGGGAGATTATATTCCTCGAAGCTGACCTCGCTCAGTCCCCCTTCGTTGGTTGAGAAAGCCTTCGATCCTGACTTGGCTTTCTCCTTGGACTTCATCACCTCTGCAAGCGACGGCTTGCGGGCTGGAGCCGGAACACTGGCATCGATGATCTTGGGAGCGGGGAGATCCGCGGAAAGCTGCACGGACACCTCGGCCTCTTCCTCGACCACTTCATCCTCTGCCAGCGGGGTGCGGCGGCGACGCGAGCGAACAGCAGCAACCGGAGAAACATCGGAGGAGACGTCGGTAGTCGATTCGGCAGCAGCGGGGCGCATCGCATTTTTCACCACTCTGAAGAGGAGAACGAGCAGGGAAATCAAGGCCGCCGATCCACGGCGCATCGCGAGGATTGGGTGGAACCCTGTGGCCAAAATCAGGCTGACCATTGCGAGGGCCATAAAGATCAGCATGGAGCCGATGCTGCCGAGCACGTTGCGACCGAAGACAAGGTTGAGACGGTGACCGAACCAGCCGCCGGGGCCCTGGATGTTAAACTTCTCCTTCCAGTCCAGCAGGATGAGATGCTGCAGATCGAGCAGAGTGGACCAGCTGAGCACAAAGACAAATGCCCATCCGAGGCGGATACCGAGCTGGAATTCCTGTCCGGTGAACTTGGCGACACCCAGTCCGAGCAGGGCAACGGCTCCAAAGTAGGAGGCTGCCCCGAAGAGGAAATACATCAGCCCCGACACATTAGCCCCGACACGACCGATGAAGTTGAGCGGAATATCGGAGGAATGCGCATACTTGGCGTAAGGGAGCCAAGAGGAGACATCTCTCGGCTCAAAGGAACAGAGTGCAAGCAGGAGGAGGACACCGCCAAAAAAGAGCAGCAAACCAGTCACTTCATTCCAAGAGCGTCGACGTGATGAAACCATTCGGATTATCTTGCAGGAATACTTGTGGTCTTGGCAACCATGGGAACCTTTTGGACAACCAATAATTCAGCACGCGATTCCCAACTGCTTTACCAACACTCACCCTGACTCGAAATTTCCATGAATCCAGCATCTCCCCTGATCTTTGAACCTCTCGCCATGGAACGCGTCTGGGGAGGGCGCCGCTTCGAGACCATCCTGGGCAAACCCCTCCCCCATGGTGCCGTGATCGGGGAACTCTGGGAGATGGTTGACCGCCCCGAGGCTCAGAGTGTCGTTCACAGGGGTCCGCTCATGGGAAAGACGCTTCACGAACTCTGGAGCAACCACCGGGCCGAGATCTTCGGTGCCAAGCACGCAGGGAACCCCTCATCACGCTTTCCCCTACTCATCAAGCTACTGGACGCGCGCGAGCGGCTATCCGTGCAGGTCCACCCTCCGGTTTCCCGTGCCGCGGAGTTAAGTGGCGAACCCAAGACCGAATGCTGGTACTTCCTCCATGCAGCAGAGGGCTCCTCTGTCTACGCAGGACTGAAAAACGGGGTGACCCGTGAATCCTTCGAGCAGGCACTCGCTTCCGGACAAGTGGAGGAAACGCTGCACCGGGCTCCGGCCCGCACCGGCGAGAGCATCTTCATTCCCAGCGGTCGACTCCATGCCATCGGCGAAGGACTCGTGATCGTCGAGGTCCAGCAGAACAGCGACACAACCTACAGGGTTTTTGACTGGAACCGCCAAGGCCTCGACGGCAAGCCGCGGGCATTACACGTCGACGAGTCGATGGCCTCGATTGATTTCAAGGACTTCCAGCCGGTGCTGACCCCAGCCTCGCAGTCCCTGGTGGCTGATTGCCCCTACTTTCATGTCGAAAAAATATCTCTCCCCACGGCTCTCAATATCGCAAAAATGGATGATTTCTCGATCATCACCTGCCTGACGGGTTCGGTGGAGTGCGGAGAAGTGATCCTGAAGCCAGGATACTTCATGATCGTCCCTGCCACTCCAACGGAGGCCATGCTCACTCCCGGTGAGGCTGGAACATCGATCTTGGTGACAAGACTCCCCTAGAACAGAGTGAGGCGGATCAGTCCGAAGACCTGAGATTTCATCGGGACTCTTCTCTGAACTCTGGTCTTTTTAGCTGATCCCCGACTCAGCGTTTGACTCCCCTGCACAGGGGAGGCTTCAATGCAATACTGCACCGACTTCCCGCAGAAGACTTTCACAGTTCACAAATCAACGCCCAACTTTCCCAACCATGCCCAAAGACACGTCCATCCATAAAATTCTTCTGATCGGAGCCGGCCCTATCGTCATCGGTCAGGGATGTGAGTTCGATTACTCGGGAGTCCAAGCCTGCAAGGCACTCGCTGAGGAGGGATACGAGGTCGTGCTGGTGAACTCCAATCCAGCGACGATCATGACCGATCCGGAGTTTGCCAACCGGACCTACATCGAACCGATCACCCCTGAGATCATCACGAAGATCATCGAGAGGGAGAAGCCCGACGCCCTGCTGCCTACCCTTGGAGGACAGACCGCCCTGAATGCCGCCATGGAGCTCTTTCATAGCGGAATCTTGGAGAAGCACAATGTCCGTCTTATCGGAGCCAATGCTGAGGCCATCAAACGTGGGGAGGACCGCACTCTTTTCAAGCAGATCATGCTTGAGATCGGACTGGAGGTCGCAAACTCCGGTGCCGCCCACACGATCGATGAGGTCTTCGAGATCGCCAAAAACATCGGCACCTACCCCCTCATCATCCGCCCCGCCTTCACCCTCGGCGGTGCAGGAGGCGGCATCGCCTACAACCGCGAAGAGCTCGAGACCATCGCACGACGCGGCCTCGACATGTCACCGACCACCGAGGTCCTCATCGAGGAGTCGTTGCTTGGCTGGAAGGAATACGAGGTGGAGGTCATCCGCGACTGTGCCGACAACTGCATCGTTGTCTGCTCGATTGAGAACTTCGACCCGATGGGAGTCCACACCGGCGACTCCATCACGGTCGCCCCGATCCAGACTCTTACCGACAAGGAGTATCAGAAGATGAGGGACGATTCCTTCGCAGTCATCCGCGCCATCGGCGTGGAGACCGGAGGCTCGAACATCCAGTTTGCAGTGAACCCCAGGGATGGACGCCAGATCGTCATCGAGATGAATCCCCGCGTCTCCCGCTCCTCGGCCCTCGCCTCCAAGGCTACCGGCTATCCGATTGCTAAGATCGCAGCCAAACTCGCTGTCGGCTACCGCCTCGACGAACTCAAGAACGACATCACCAAGACAACGACCGCCTGCTTCGAGCCGGCGATCGACTACTGTGTGGTGAAGATCCCCCGCTTCACCTTCGAGAAGTTCCCGCTGGCCGACCCGACCCTTACCAGCCAAATGAAGAGCGTCGGAGAGGCGATGTCGATCGGCCGAACCTTCAAGCAGGCGCTCCAGAAGGCCATCAGGTCCCTGGAGACAGGCCGCGCCGGACTCGGCAGTGACGTCAAGGATGTGGAGCCACGCAAGGCCGACGGGACTTGGGACACCGACCGAATCGAGTCCCTGCTCCGCGTTCCCAACGCTGAGCGGATCTTCACCGTACGCCATGCCTTCCTTGCAGGATTCACAGCGGAAAAGATCCATGAGATCAGTGCGATCGACCCTTGGTTCCTCGACAATATCCAGGAACTCGTCGAAGCAGAGCTTGCCTACCGTGCCAATCCTTCGGGGATTCCCCTACGCCAAGCAAAGAAACTTGGGTTTTCAGACCGACAATTGGCCCACATCACGGGCACAAGCGAGGATGACGTGCGCGCCAAGCGCAAGGCCGAAGGGGTGGAGCCCACCTACCGACTTGTCGACACCTGCGCCGCTGAGTTTGAGGCAGCAACCCCTTACTTCTACTCCACCTACGGGGATGAGGATGAGACACGCAAAGGCACCAAGAAGAAGGTGATGATACTAGGTGGTGGTCCTAACCGCATCGGCCAAGGCATTGAGTTCGACTACTGCTGCGTCCACGCCGCCTTTGCACTCAAGGAAGAGGGCTGGGAGACCATCATGGTCAATTCGAATCCCGAGACCGTTTCCACGGATTACGACACGAGCGACAAGCTCTTCTTCGAGCCCCTCACCCTCGAGGATGTGCTGAATATCTACGAGCGTGAGCAGTGTGATGCGGCCGTCGTCCAGTTTGGCGGTCAGACCCCGCTCAATCTTGCTGCGCCCCTACAGGCACGCGGAGTCACCATCATTGGGACCCAACCCAAGAGCATCGAAATGGCCGAGGATCGCAAGCACTTCGCCTCGATGATCGACAAGCTGAAGCTGCGCCAGACCACCGGCGCCACGGCGATCGACGAGGCAGAGGCCGTCGCCGTCGCCAACAAGGTCGGCTATCCCGTGCTCGTGCGCCCCTCCTTCGTCCTGGGTGGACGCGCCATGGAGATCGTCTACACCGAGGAGGATCTGCGCCGCTACATCCGCACGGCCGTGGAGGTCAGCCCCGAGCGCCCTATTCTGGTGGATCGCTTCCTGGAGGACGCCACCGAGGTCGATGTCGACTGCCTTGCCGACGGCACGGATTGCGTCATCGGCGGCATCATGGAGCACATCGAAGAGGCAGGCATCCACAGCGGTGACAGCGCCTGCGTGCTTCCCAGTGTCTCCCTCTCCCCGAAGGTCCTTGAGACCATCCGCCACGCCACCAAGGCGATGGCGCTCGAACTCGATGTCCGCGGCCTCATGAACGTCCAGTACGCCGTGAAGGATGAGGAGGTCTACGTCCTGGAGGTGAACCCCCGTGCCTCGCGCACCTCCCCCTTCGTCAGCAAGGCGATCGGAGTGCCCCTGGCCAAGATGGCCGCCAAGATCATGGCGGGCCGCACCTTGAAGGACCTGGGCTTCACCGAGGAGGTCATCCCTCCCCATTTCAGCGTCAAGGAAGCGGTCTTCCCCTTCATCAAGTTCCCCGGCATCGACATCACCCTCGGGCCCGAGATGCGCTCGACCGGAGAGGTCATGGGCATCGATACCGACTTCCCCCGCGCCTACGCAAAGGCCCAGATGGCCGCCGCCCCCTCACTCCCAACCAATGGTAATCTCTTTGTCAGCGTCAAGGATGCGGACAAGAAGGGTGCCGTTGCCATCGTGAAGGACTTCGCCGAACTTGGCTTCAAGATCCATGCCACTGACGGTACCGCCGCGCTCCTCAAGGAGTCGGGCATCGAGGTTCACCGCCTTAACAAGCTTGCCCAAGGCCGACCCAATGTCGTCGACATGATCAAGAACGGCGAGATGCAGTTCATCATCAACACGCCGAACGGCAAACAACCGCGCGCCGACGAAGTGGTCATCCGCAGCACGGCCGTGGCCAACCGCATTCCGATCATGACCACCCTGCGCGCAGCGGCGGCCAGCGTCTCCGCCATTCAATCGATGGCAAAGAAGCCCCTCGAGGTGAAGTCTCTCCAAGAGTATCACGCCTAGGCTTAAGCCGCATCATGTACAAAAAACCTGCAGAACAGCCTCTCTCTTACCTGTTATGAACTCGACTTTAAACCTCGGCTCCATAACAGTTTCGTGGTGACTGAACGTGTTGTTG